>ERZ1034719.365-NODE-365-length-28505-cov-9.826995_pt1 | contig 28505 bp, 17 predicted proteins | sample MGYA00520703_ERZ1034719 | MGnify/ENA primary metagenome ERZ1034719 (study PRJEB33766, sample SAMN09781716) | gut metagenome | biome: gut microbiome | host: Homo sapiens | place: Madagascar | study: EMG produced TPA metagenomics assembly of the PRJNA485056 data set...
TAGAAGAGCGGAGAATTGTTGAGAATCCGAACATTTCAGAAAGAGGAACTTCTGCATTGACAGTTGAGTTTCCGGCTTCATCAGAAGAGTCAATGATAACACCGCGGCGCTGGTTGATAAGACCAAACATATTTCCCTGGAATTCAGCAGGTCCTGCAAGCTGAACCTTCATGATAGGCTCAAGAATTACAGGTTTTGCCTTTGAGTATCCTTCGCGGAATGCTCCGATAGCAGCAGTCTGGAAAGCGATATCTGAAGAGTCAACAGGGTGGTACTGTCCATCATTGATTGTACATCTTACGCCGACAACAGGTGCACCGATAAGTGAACCCTTTTCGAGAGCCTTTTTGAATCCCTTGTCGCAGGAAGGAATGTATTCGTTAGGAATTGCTCCTCCCTTGATTGCGTCTACGAACTCGTAGTCCTTGTCAGAAATAGGCTCCATGAATCCGGCTACGCGGCCGTACTGTCCGGAACCACCAGTCTGCTTCTTGTGTGTGTAGTTGAAGTCTGCGCGCTGTGTGATTGATTCGCGGTATGCTACTTCTGGCTGTGAAACTACAACTTCGCACTTGTATTCACGCTTCATGCGTTCTACATAAACTGCAAGGTGAAGCTCACCCATTCCCTTGATGATTGTCTGGTTTGATTCAGGATCAACGTAAGTCTGGAATGTCGGGTCTTCCTTTGTAAATCTGTTGAGAGCCTTTGACATGTTGGCTGCATCTGACTTGTTAACAGGTGTAATGGCTTCTGAAATAACAGGTTCAGGAACGAACATTGAAGTCATGGCATAGTTGAGTCCGCCGCCGCAGAAAGTGTCTCCTGATGCACAGTCAACTCCGAACAGGGCGATAATGTCACCAGGCTGTCCTTCGTTAATATCTTCCATTGCAGCAGAGTTCATGCGGACAATGCGTCCAACCTTGAACTTTTTCTGTGCTCTTGTATTGAAGAGTTCGTCACCCTTTACAATCTTTCCCTGGTAGATGCGGACATAAGTAAGCTGTCCGTACTGTCCGTCGTCAAGTTTGAATGCGAGTGCAACACAGGGCTTGTCTGCAACATTGAAAAGTTCAACCTGAGTTTCGTTGTTGTCAAGGTCAAGACCGTAGTTATGTACTTCAGTCGGGTTCGGCAGATAGCGGATAACACCGTCAAGAAGCGGCTGGATACCCTTGTTCATGTGGGCAGAACCGCAGTATACGGCTACAAACTGCTCTGCAAGTGTTCCCTTGCGGATAGCTGCAATAATTTTGTCCTGGTCTACGTTGTCGTATCCGTTTTCCATGATGTCTTCCATGAGGGAGTCATCGAACATAGATGCTGCGTCAAGGAGTTCCTCGCGCTTTGCCTTTGCTTCATCAACAAGTTCTGCAGGAATTTCTGCAACGCGTACGTCTACACCGTCGTTTCCTTCGAAGTAGTATGCTTTCATGGCGATAAGGTCTACAACACCCTGGAGCTTGTCTTCGAGACCGATAGGAAGCTCTACCATGTAGGAGTTAAGACCGAGCTTTTCGCGGAGCTGTTTGCAGACACGGAGTGGATTTGCACCCTGACGGTCGCACTTGTTAACGAATGCGATGCGGGGAACATGATAGCGCTTTAACTGGCGGTCTACAGTGATTGACTGTGACTGAACACCGGCAACTGCACAGAGAACAAGGATAGCACCGTCAAGAACACGGAGCGAGCGTTCTACTTCGACTGTAAAGTCAACGTGGCCCGGAGTGTCGATAAGGTTAATCGTTGTGTCCTTCCACTGAACCTGTGTAGCTGCAGACTGAATTGTGATTCCGCGCTCACGCTCCAGTTCCATGTTATCCATAACAGCGCCAACGCCGTCTTTGCCATGTACTTCATGGATCTGATGAATCTTGTTGCAGTAGAACAAGATACGTTCTGACAGTGTTGTTTTACCAGAGTCAATGTGGGCGCTGATTCCGATATTACGTACTTTTGTAATATCAAAGCTCATATTGTATACCTCTCAAAAAAGAATCTTGAGTCTGTGCATGATGCAACCGAAAAAGATGGCTGTGCACAATGCAATCATTCTAGATACTATAATAGAAAAAATCGGTAATTTCAATAGAATTTCATTGTTATTGCAAATATTTGCGTTAAATAGTTTAACTTTGCAATAAATGTCATTATTCTGTGCAATTTTCATTTAAGCCGTACAGTGTAATCCAGGGCGATTTTTGCAGTCCATCTGAAATTTTTGCTTTTACTGCCGAAAGAAGCCGAAATTCCACATTCGAATTCAGGTTCTTCTGCAAGTGTTATTGAAAAGTCTGCGGTACTGCGCTGCAGTACTGAATTTTTTGGTGAAAGACTCTGTGACGCAGAAAGTTTTGAAGAAGAAGTTTTTTTTGCAAACGAAACGCTTGTTCCCGAATATAAAGATCCGAAGGTCTTTTTTACGCTGCACTGAACTGAATTTTTTAAAGCCGGTTCTTCGTTTTCGAGGCTTATTTCTGTGCTTTGCGAAAGGGTTGACGAAAGTCCCCGTGTTTTATATGAAAGTGCTGCTTTTGTGCAGAAAAATGCATATTCTGTTCCGCTTTTGCCACTCTGTCTTTTTCTTGCGGCGTGTGCTGTAAGTCCTGCTGCAACTGCCGATTTTTCAAGGCGGAATGTGTACTGCGGTGTTATACTGATGCTTTCTTTTGTTGAAGGTACTGTTCCGGATGAAGTAATTGTCTGCGGGTCCGAAACAAAATAGGATGTTCCCAGCATAAAATCCCCCAGAACAAGAAAATTGTGTGTTCTGACCCATGGAAGCACGCCTCCGAACGGATTTTCGTATATTCCAAAGGCTGTGGAACTTCTGAAAGCGGGTGCCATAAAATTTGCTTCTGCACCGAGGGCCGCGTAGTTTTTTTGGGGAAATGCTTTTTTTGAAAGAAACCAGGACGAAGAAGCGCCTGTCCCGTACTTGAGGGAAGCTGCGGTTACCGAAAGTGAAATTTTTGGAAACGGACCTGCACTGAAAGATTTGTCAGCGGCCAGAATGAATTCGCAGTCAGGAATATATGCTGCCTGCAGTCGCGGCATAAGTGAATGTTTGTCTGACGGTGCAAGACTTATTGCTGCCGAAAACGGTTTTTGTGCACTGGTAAAGGAAGGGAGCGAGGGGTTTATACCGGGCGTGAGTGTTATTGGCCTGCATAATGCTGAAGGAACTGAGGGAACCGGGTTTTTAAGGCGTGAAACTGTTCCCGAAAAAGACAGCGTACCTGCCAGTAAATCTATATTTAATGGAAGAAAGTTTACATTTTTGTTAATGCGTGCGCCGTATCTGACCTTATGGAAAGAGGCAATGTCCTGAGGCGAAAAGTCACCTGCCTTATTTAGATTGATTTTGTCGGTTCCTGTTCCGGCTGTTATTTTAAGGCAGCCCGCGCTTATGCTTGTTCCTGCGTCGTATCTTAGACTCGGCTGTTCAATGCAGGAACTTACCGATGTGTATGTTTCGAAGGCCCAGTTTGTTCCGGCAGGCTTTTTCTGCGGAAAGACAGATTTTGGCAGGAATAAAACGGCTGCTGCAATTAAAATAAATTTTCTCATCACTTATATATATGCCGTGGAATTCCAGTTTGACAAAAAAAATTAAAAATAAGCAGAAAAAAATGGATTCGGTTTATTTTGTTTTAATTTCTGCGGAATCGGGCTTTGGTTCTTGCAATTAAGGGTAAAAAACTGTACAATATGCGAAATTTTACTTATATTTGCATGTCTGTCTGTAACCGCTTATAGGTACAGGGGAAAATCTAACTTAGTGTTGTATAGTTTATGTTTTTCAAAAGCGGTTCTGGGCCTTCATGTGGGTTTTAAAGAGGAACCGTTATGGAAGAAATCAATGATCAGTTTGATGACGTCCTAGCTATGCCCTCAGAAGAAATCGGTGCTGATGAATCCAGAGAAAATGATTCCGATGCAATTTCTTTTGCGGACCTTGGACTTGATGAGATAACTCTTGCTGCAATTGAACGCAAGGGTTTTGTTACACCTTCTCCTATTCAGGTGCTGGCTATTCCGCGCCTTTTGAACGGAGATGCCAATGTTATTGCACGTGCACGTACCGGTACAGGCAAAACAGCGGCTTTTGGACTCCCGCTTGTACAGCAGCTTAGAAGTGAAGGCGATCACGTAAGGGCAGTTATTCTTGAGCCAACACGTGAACTTGCCATGCAGACCTGTACAGAGATGGCTTCTTTTTCTACAGGAAAATATCCGCGTACAGCTGTAGTTTACGGTGGTGCTTCTATTGGAGAGCAGATACGTTCACTTAAGCGCGGTGTAGAAATTGTTGTCGGAACTCCGGGACGTGTTCAGGATTTAATTGACCGCGGCGTTCTTAACCTTGATAAGATTGATTATTTTATTCTTGATGAAGGCGACGAAATGCTTGACATGGGATTTGTTGATGACATCGAAAATATTTTTTCATGTGCAAATCCTGACTGCCGCGTTCTTTTGTTTAGTGCGACAATTCCTGCTCCTATTCTTAAGATTGCCCAGAAGTTTATGGGTGACTACGAGATTGTAGAAGAAGAAGGACACGAAGAAGAGCCGCTTCTTATTGAACAGAAATACTGGATGGTGCGCGAAAACGAAAAAGTCGAAGCTCTTGTGCGCCTTATTGATATTTCGCCGGATTTCTTTGGACTTGTTTTTGTTCAGAAAAAGACTGATGCAGATTATGTATGCAAGGCTTTGGACGAAAAAGGTTACCAGGTTGCAGCCCTTCACGGTGATATTCCGCAGGGACAGCGCGAAAAGATCCTTGCAAGATTCCGCTCAAAAAAGACACGCATTCTTGTAGCTACAGATGTTGCAGCCCGCGGAATTGACATTGAAGGACTTACCCATGTCGTTAATTACGAGCTGCCGTTTGACGGTCCGACATACGTTCACCGCATTGGACGTACAGGTCGCGCTGGTGCTACGGGAATGGCAATAACTTTTGTGCGCCCTGAAGAAAAAAGACGCCTCGGTTATCTAAGAAGTGCAATCAGAAGAAGTGCAAAAGGCGAAATGAACGAGGGAACAATTCCTTCTGTTGAAGACGTTCTTGCTGCAAAAAGAGGACGTCTGTTTGAAGACATCAAAAACAGTCTTGGACTCAATGCAGAACGTGCCGCTTCTTTGGAAAACACAGATACAGAAAATGCAGAAGAAGCTTCTGTACCTCACCTCAGAAAGGGTGATCCTATTTTTGAAACAATGGCCGAAGAACTCTGTTCCGGTCAGAATGCCCAGGAAGTTGTAGCTTCACTTCTTTCTGCAACATACGGCGGAATGCTCAGCAAGAATCGTTATGGAAAAATCAATACGGTTTCAGGTGGACGCAATTTTGACCGTTCTGACAGGGGAGACCGCAGGGAACGTGACCGTGGTTCCCGCAGAAGTGTTACTGTCGGTGATGACCAGATAAGGCTTTATGTTCAGATGGGATGGCAGGACGGCTACAATCCAAGAAAGATTGCAGACTACTTCAGCAACCTTCTTAACATTCAGGGACGCCAGGTAGATAACATTGATATGGCCGACAGATTCTGTCTTTTGAGTCTTCCTGTTGAAGCCGGAAAAAAGGCTCTTGAACTTTCTGCGTCAGATTCAGGAATTCCGCACATGCACCAGGATACAAAGGTTGACTTTGCCGGAAGGGGTGACTCTTTTGGAAGAAGACGCGGCGGCCGACGTGACTTTGACCGCGGTGACAGACGCGACCGTGGATTCAGGGATCGCGACAGAAACCGTGACGGATTCCGTTCAAGAGGGGCAAAGGGCGGTTCTCATTCAAGACCGGGTGTACATACTGCAACCCAGCGAAGCGGACAGGCATCTTTCTTCAAGAAGTCGTCTTCGTCACAGGAATATTAATGCAACGGGCTGTCTTTAAAGAGGCGGCCCTTTTTTTATTGAGGCTCATACGGCTTGTAGCTGTCGAGCCACCTGATTACAGGAGTCCTCCAGTCATCTTCCAGGGCACCTTCGAGTAAAAGCCTTTCAAACATAAACTGAATGTAAGAATTGATTTCTTTTTTGTCTGCATCCGTAATATCGGTTGAGTTTTTGAAGAGATCGTTTATAAAGTTTACTGCCATCTGCGGCGTAAAAAGTTCTGGAGTAATTTTTGTAAGCATATACAGCGCCGCCGGAATGCAGTTTACGCTGTGCTGTTTTACGTAGAGAACAGTTTCACCTATGGCAACAGCCTGAGCATACAATTCGCTGTTCCATTGTTCGCTTTCCTGCTGTGTAAATGATTCCCTCTTGAAAAGCATTCTGTAAAAACTGTAGCACAGGCATACTACGACAATATGCAGGCTTGGAACACACAGGTAATGCGGGTCTGCTCTCTGAACATTTGTTACGGCTCTTGATTCTGGGCATTTGGGGCGGTATGTTGTAGTCATTGAGTATGTGTACATTTTGTATGCTTCTTTGTAGCAGCGTTTAATGTAACGCAGGAATTCTATAGAAAGTTTTGATCCCTGTTTTATGCCGAATCTTTTTTGCATCATTACAATAGGGCGTATCCAGTAATTTATAAAATCAAGATAGCAGTCAATATGGTCAGGCCTAAACGGAACTTTCTGGTCCAGTTCGTTGTCTACGTGTTTTACTGGGAAATGAAAAATGTGGATTTTCTGCATGTACTGGAGCATAAAGAATTTGTTTGCGACAACAAATATGTATGATGCAATTGCGGGCAGTCCCAGAATGTGGCCGATTGGAAGTGTTGCATATGCATAAAGTACGTTGAATGATTTTAACGGCCTTCCTGCGAATTTTCTGATTCTTTTTTCTGACGGTGCCTTTGCTGTTCCCTGGCGGTACGGAAATTCTTTTTTTGTGGTTTTGCTGTTAGTATTTTTCATTTTCCAAATACCTTTTTTGCAACTGCTACTGTTTCCATGGCATCTTTTGAGTAGTAGTCTGCTCCTATTTTTTTTGCATAGTCTTCTGTAAGAACAGCGCCTCCTGCAACTATAGCGCATTCTTTTCCATGTTCTGAAAGTGTTGTTTTCAAAAGGCTTATTGTTTTTTCCATATTGGCGACGGTTGTGGTCATAAGTGCGCTTAGCCCTACAAGCTGTATATTGTGTTTTATTACAGTGTCTACTATGGTTTGGGCAGGTACATTTTTTCCAAGGTCAATGACCGTGTATCCGTAGTTTTCGAGCATGGCCTTTACGATGTTTTTTCCTATATCGTGGATGTCACCGTAAACTGTTGCAAGAACAATTGTACCTTTGCTTTCCTGTTTTGCTCCTGTTGCGGCAAGATTTTCCTTTATTTTTGAAAAAGAGTTTCCTACTGTTTCTGCACTGAGCAGCAGCTGCGGAAGAAATTTTTTTCCGTTTTCAAAATCTTTTCCTACACTGTCCAGTGCGGGAACAATGCAACCGTTTATTATTTCTACAGGTTTTTTGTTTTGAAGCAGCCGTTCTGTTACGGCGGCGGCGCGGTCTTTGAAGCCGTTTTCTATTATTTTGATGAGCTCTGTTTCATCGGTTGCGGAAGAGCACTTTTCTGTGCTGAGTGAATTTTCTGTTGCAGAAGAGGGCTGCGGTGAGGAAGTTAAGGAGATTGCCGCCGCCGTGTTAGCGGACTGCGCGTTTTCTTCTGCCGGCCTTACGGTTCCGTTTTTTAAAGCCTGCTCGACCACCGCGTCTCGTGCCTTTTTTGTGGTCGGGTCCAGTGTACCTGTGTATGTGTTAATGAAGTCAATGCAGTTCAAATCGAATCCAGCCAGTGTTCTGTATGCCCTGTAAGTGTCCATCATCTGTGCGCTGGCCGGGTTTATTATACATGCGCTTAATCCTGCGTTCAGGGCCAGCATAAAGAAACGACTGTTTATTATGTCGCGTCTTGGAAGCCCGAACGAAATGTTTGAAACGCCAAGAATGAACCCCAGTCCCTGTTGTGAAAATTCATCATGCAGAATTTTTATTGCCCTGACTGTTTCAAGTGCAGTTTTTTGTTCTGAACTTACCGTGAGCGTAAGCGTGTCTATAAAAATATCGCGCGGCTGTATTCCGTATTTTTGGGCTTCGGCAATTATGCGTTTTGCAACTGCAACCCGTCCTTCTGCAGACGGCGCTATTCCGTCTTCGTCAATACAAAGTGCAACTACTGCTCCCCCGTATTTTTTTATTAACGGAAATATTTTGTCCATTGATTCGCGCTTTCCGTTTACGCTGTTTACAAGTGGTTTTCCGTTGTAGTATCTGAGCGCTTTTTCTATTACATGCGGTTCGCTTGAGTCTATCTGAAGCGGTGTGTTGAATGTTGACTGGATTGTGCGCACGGCTTTGAGCATCATGGCAGCTTCGTCAATTTCTGGAAGTCCCGTGTTAACATCCAGTACATGAGCCCCGCCTTCTATCTGGCTTTGGGCTTCTGAAAGAATAAAGTCCATGTTCTGTGCGATAAGTGCTTCACGGCATTTTTTCTTTCCTGTGGGATTTATTCTTTCTCCTACAATGACAGGTCCTGCTGTTCCGCCTATTCTTACGGTTTTGTTTCCTGAACATATTCTTGCGCAGTCCGATTTGTTTTCATTCTGGGTGCGGGTAAGTTCTAAAACGGATTTTACCATTTCTTCTATGTGTGCAGGCGTTGTTCCGCAGCAGCCTCCCAGAACTGCCGCTCCCGTCATAAAATTTTTTTTCTGCGACAGGGCAAATTCATGTGGTTCTGTTTTGAATACGTCTTTTCCGTCTATGACAACAGGAAGTCCCGCGTTGGGCTGAACGAGGACAGGTATGTGTGAAAAAGTGCAGTACTGTTGTGCGAGCTGTTCGTCTTCTTCAAGAGTGCCACCGCAATTGAACCCAAGTACGTCTACTCCGAGCGATTCAAGATAGGTTACGCAGGTTTCGACATCGGCTCCGGTGAGTGTTCGTAGATTGGGCTGGAAAGTCATGCTGGCAATTATGGGAAGGGAAGTGTTTTCTTTTATTGCAAGAATTGCCGCTTTGACTTCGTAAAGGTCGCTCATCGTTTCTATAAGTGCAAGATCGGTTCCGGCTTTTTCTGCGGTGACTGCAGCTTTTTTATAGGATTCGTAGGCTTCGTCAAAGGTAAGACTTCCCATCGGTTCCATGAGTTTTCCTATCTGCCCCGAGTCCCACGCGATGTAGTGCGGCTTTTGTTCTGCGCCTGTGCTTGAAGATTCTGCTTCATGTTTTTGGACTGCAGCGTGCGCTATCTGTACGGCCTTTGTGATGTATTCTTCTGCTGAATGTGCGGCATGTTCGAGTTTTATGGGGTTGGCGCCGAATGAGTTTGTTGTTACGATGTCACATCCGGCGTTAAGGTACATGAGATGTATGTTTTCTATTGAGTCCGGGCTGTAGAAATTCAAATCTTCGGGAACGGCATATTTTACGGCAACCGTTTTCTGAATCATGGTTCCCATTCCGCCGTCAAAGAAAATGCATTTTCCTTCGCTGATTTTTGATTTTAAAAACTGCCTGAAATCTTTTTTTTGGGCAGCGTTTGTTGTTGCACTGTTTTTATAATTCATTGCTTGCCTTTATGATTGAGTCTATGTTTTTTAAAATGTCTTCTGCTATTGACGGTTTGTTCATTGTGTAAATGTGAATGCCACGTACGCCGTTTGTTATGAGATCAATAATCTGGTCTGTGGCGTATGCTATTCCGGCCTGTCTCATTGCTTCGGGTTTGTATTCAAATTTGTCGCAGATTGAAAGAAGCTTTGCAGGAACGTATGCCGAAGAAAGTTTTATCATTCTGCTTACCTGTGAGCTGTTTGTAATTGGCATTATTCCTGCAAATACCGGAACATGTATTCCTCTGCTCTGAAGCCTGTAGAGATAACTGTAGAGCATGTTGTTGTCAAAAAACATTTGTGTTGTAAGAAAGTCTACGCCGGAATCAACTTTGTACATAAGATTGTCCATGTCGTCCTGTCTGTTGGCGCTTTCGGGATGTCCTTCGGGGTAACATGCTCCTCCTACACACATGCCATGGTCTTTGAGTATGCGTACAAGATCGCTTGCGTGGGTAAGACCTTCTGTAAGTACAGAGCCTGAATCTGAATTCTGCGGAATGTCACCGCGGAGTGCAAGTACGTTTTCTATTTTGTTTGCTTTCATTTTAGCAATTACTTTTTCTACTTCGTTTTTTGTATTTCCTACGCAGGTTAAGTGCGCCAGTGCCGGTGTTCCGAAGCCAATGAGTTTTGAAGCGATTTCTACAGTGTTGCCTTTTGTTGTTCCGCCTGCTCCCCATGTTATGCTCATGAAGTCAGGGTTGAGTGCGCTCAGTTCTTTTGCCGCAGAAACAACGTTGTCAAAATTTGCCTGCTGCTTTGGAGGAAAAATTTCAAATGACAGAAGAACTTTTTTTTCTTTAAGAATATTTGTTATTTTCATTGTAACCCCTTTTTTTGCTTCTATATTGATTGTGCAGATTTTTCTAATTCGTCCAGTTTTCTTAGACGCTGTTCGTCAATTTTAACCAGAAGATTTTTTTCCTGCGTTGGAAGAACAAGCCCTTTTGGACCGTTTTTTGCCCTTCTTAAATATTTTACCTGCGTGTAATAAAGATCTGCCTGTCCGTTGCGCCTTGCCTTCGAGTGGTATACTGCAAGGTTTCCGGCATACAGAAGAATGTCCAGCGGAACTGTTTTGTCGCGCCTTGCCCTGATGAATACGTAACCGCCTGCATAGTCTCTTGTGTGAAGCCACATGTCCTGTCCTTTTACGGTGTGGCGCAGGAGTTCGTCATTTTCTGCTGCGGTTCTTCCTACAATTATTGTCCAGCCGTCAATTTCGTAATGAAGACCGGCATGCGGTTTTTCTGTTTTCTGTTTGGGCTTTGTGTCTTTTCTGAGCATCTGCTCAATCTTTATGACATTTTTTTCGTTGAGCATTGCGTTGTACTGCGCGTCCAGTGTGGCAATTGTTTTTTTTGCCATATCAATATCGTGCGCGAGTGCATCCTGTCCCGAAACTGCTTTTTTGTACTGTTCGTAGTATACGGCTGCATTTTCCTGAACGCTTTTGGAAGGATCTATTTTTATGTGAACTTCAAGTCCTGTGTCGTAGTCAGTGCAGTCGAGCATTCCGCCTTTGGCATCCTGTCCGAAAGATAAAATAAGATCGCCGGTGTGCTTGAGTTTTGCCGCGTCAGAAAAGTTATTCTGCTTTTCAAGAAGTCTCTGGAGGGCTGCTTCCATTTTGCTGTGCTTTACGTTGTACCATTTCTGTGCCTGTGCAAGCAGCGTTTCTCTTGAAAGAATGTGCGCGTGTTCAGAATAGAAAATATCTACTTTGCGGTTAAAGGTGAGCGGCTGTTCTTTTTTTGCGGAATCTGCTGCGGAATGTGTTGCGGCATTTTCCCCGGAATATTCTGCTGTAATTTCGTCAAAGGTACGCACCGGGAATTTTTGAAGCGCTTCTTTTTTTTCTTCGGCAGTTGCTTCTCTTTCCTGAATTTCAAAAGTTCCGCCTGTTACTTCACCTTTTTTTGGTCTGCGGAACATGCAGTCCTGGATGATTCCAGCTTCATCTGTTACGATAACATTTGCTGCTCCCGACCAGAGTCTTATGTAAATAAAAAAGCGTTCCTTCCATGTAGAAACGTCCATTTTTATTATGCGGTCAAGTGCAATCTGGCGGCAGGAATTTATTCTCATTCCCTGAATGTGTGATTTTAAAAATTCATTAAAGCGCAGCGGTTTTTCGTTTTTGGGTATGCGCGTGCGTGTTTCGTTTATTCTGCAGGCTTGGGGTGCCGTACAAATTATTATTGTAGAAACGCTTCCTTTGTTTACAATTCTGAAGGCGAGTGTGTCGAACCCCGGCTGGACAATTTCCTGAATAAAAGAACCCGGAAGGTCAAGTTCGCTCAGAATAGTGTTTATTTCGTTGCAGTTAAGAGACATGCAGTAACTCCGCTTAAGTTTTGACTTGGCACGTGCCTTCTATTATATCATTTTATACGGTAAAATTTCAACAATAAGACTATATTAAGATAATTAAGACAATCAGCCGTTGAAAAAATCGGCAGTAACGTATAAAATCAAAGGCTATGATAAAAGCCACAGGTTCTCAGATAATTGTTAAACTTCTTGAATTGGAAGGAATTAAGACCGTTGCAGGAATTCCCGGCGGATCTATTTTGCCTTTGTATGATGAATTGAATAAAAGCGGAATAAACCATATTCTTGTACGACAGGAGCAGGCTGCAGGTTTTATTGCACAAGGTATGACGCGCTCTACCGGAATTCCTGCTGTCTGTATGGCAACAAGCGGACCGGGCTCAATGAATCTTCTGACTGCGATTGCCGATGCCCGCTGTGATTCCGTTCCTATTGTTGCGTTTACCGGACAGGTCAACAGCGCCCTTATCGGAACAGATGCTTTTCAGGAAGCAGATACATTCGGTTTGTCGTTTCCTATTACAAAGCACAGTGTTATGGTAAAAAACGCACTTGATCTTCTTACGGTTGTTCCTCAGGCTTTTGCTATTGCTGTAAGCGGAAGGCCGGGACCTGTTCTTATAGATGTGCCGCGTGATGTTCAGACTGCAGTTGTAGAATTTGAAGACTGGCCAAAAATTGCGTCTGTTTATGAAGGAAAGCATTCTGCCCTTGCAAAGAAATTCTGCACTCCCGAAAGTGAAGTTCCTGCTGTGATAGAAACTATGGCACAGACACTTGCGGCTGCAAAAAAGCCAGTTCTTTATGCCGGCGGCGGTTGTAATTCTTTGGATGCTTCTCGTGCGATTGCCGCTTTGCTTTCTGTTTATGACTGCGCAGTGGTTTCGAGCCTTATGGGAATAGGTGCTGTTCCGTCTTCTGCAAAAAACAATTTTGGTATGCTGGGAATGCACGGAAACTATGCTGCAAACAGGGCAATGCATGACGCCGATGTTGTGCTTGCAATGGGCGTGCGTTTTGATGACAGGGCAACCGGTGTTATTTCAAAATTCTGTCCTGATGCAAAAATTCTTCATATAGACATTGACGCAGCCGAAATAAATAAAATTCTTCCGGCGTACAAAGCGCTTGTAAAAGATGTAGAAAGTGCTGTTCCGCTTTTGGCAGAAAAAGTTGCCGCGGTCTGTTCTGTTAAGGGCAGCGGTAATGAAGAGGCTGCAGCCGCAAGAAAAGATTGGGTTTCTTCACTTGCAGAAATTTTTGTGCAGACAAAAACTGTTGAACTGGGCCGGCCTGCAAACCTTGAGTCTGTTAACCCAAGAGCGTTTATCCGTTCCATTCCGGAATTTGCTGCAAAGGCCGGTGTTGCCGCAGAGGATATTATTGTTACGACAGACGTAGGCCAGCACCAGATGTGGAGCGCACAGTATTACCCTGTTGAACTTCCGCGTCAGTTTCTTACAAGCGGTTCTCTTGGAACAATGGGATTTGGTCTTCCTGTTGCTTTGGGAGCGGCTGTTGCAAACCCGCAGAAGAGGGTAGTGTGCATTTCTGGTGACGGAAGTATTCTTATGAATATTCAGGAACTTGCTACCCTTGCCGAACTGAATCTTAATGTTACTGTAATTGTTCTTCAGAACGGTTCGCTGGGTATGGTAAGACAGCAGCAGGAATATCTGTTTGACAAAAATTACAGCGCAAGTATTTTTAAAAAGGTTCCGGACTTTATGAAAGTCGCCGCCGGTTTTGGAATAGATGCAGTTAATGCACTTGCAGATGACAAATGGTATGAAAAAGCCTTTGCCGCAGGTCCCCACTTTGTTAAGCTGGGAATTGACATGCAGGAAAATGTTCTGCCCTTTGTTCCCGCCGGAAAAGCAAATATAGACGCGGTAAGATAAAAAACAACGACCACTCGTCCTGCGGGTGGTCGTTGTTTTTTTACATCTTTGCTACTCCGTCGCCGCTTTCACAGGCAAAGAAGCCGGCATTGTAGCCTATTGTTTTTGTGTATGTGTCCTGTACATTTTTTACAAAACTGTCAATGTTGTCTTTGTGAACGAGTGCTATTCCACAGCCGCCGAATCCTGCTCCGGTCATTCTTGCGCCAAGACATCCTTCCTGCTTCTGCGCTGTTTCTGCAAGTGTATCAAGTTCAATTCCGGTAACTTCGTAATCTGTTTTCAAAGATTCGTGGGACTCGTTAAGAAGCGCGCCCAGTTTTTTGAGGTCACCGCCGTTGAGCGCCTTTACAGCCGCAAGAACACGCGCGTTTTCATAGATGCAGTGCTTTGCTCTTTTCTGAAGAATCTCATCTTTTACTGCAGCCTTTGATGCTTCCCATTCTTCTGGCGTAAGTTCGCAGAGTGCATTTATTTTGAGTCCCGACTCTTTAAGAAGTGCAAGTGCCTGTTCGCACTGGCTTCTGCGTTCGTTGTATTTGCTGTCGGCAAGTCTTCTCTGTTTGTTTGTGTTCATGACAACGAATCTGTAGTCTCCCAGTTCAAGCGGGGCATATTCGTATTCAAGAGTATTGCAGTCAAGAACAATTGCAGTATTTTTTTTGCCCATTGCGATAATGAACTGGTCCATGATTCCGCAGTTGACGTTCATGAATTTATGCTCGCTCATCTGTCCCAGTTTTGCTATTGTAATGCGGTCAATTCCAAAACCGAATGTTTCGCTTACTGCATAGGCAAATCCGCATTCAAGTGCCGAAGAAGAAGAAATGCCGCCGCCTGCAGGAATGTTGCTTGCCATGAGAATTTCAAATCCGCAGTCAAAGTGATGGCCTGCTGCCTTTAACTGTGAAAGAATTCCGTTAAGGTAGTTTGCATAATCATTTTTTTTGTCGAACACAAATTCGTCGTTAATGTCAAACTCGAATGTTCCGGGAAAGTGAATGTCGTTGTAGATTATTTTTGAGTCACCGCGTTTTCTTATTGCAACATAAAGGTATTTGTTGATTGCAGCAGGAAAAACTTTTCCGCCGTTGTAGTCGATGTGCTCGCCTATAATGTTTATTCTTGCAGGCGATGAATATACCTGAACGTCTTTTTCACTTCCGCCGTAAATTTTTACAAAGTCAGCCGGAAGATTTTTTGGATCGTATGTAGTTGAAGTAAGTGTGTTCATTCCTTTTTTTGATAAAATACCGGCTGCAGATGCCGATTTTACCATGCCTCCTGTTTGATCGTGTAATTTTATGATAACAGATAGTATTTGCGTTTTCAAGCAAAAATATGCATTTACTGCGCAACCGTTGCCCGCGTTGAAAAAAAGTCTCCTAAACGCTATTATAGTAAAAATGGAAAATAAAAAAGGAAAATGTATGACAAATAAAGTTTATATTATAGGCCACCGCAATCCCGACACAGACTCAGTTGTAGCGGCCACAGCTTATGCACGACTCAAGCAGCTTTTGGGAAAGAAAGAATATGTTGCAGCCCGTGCAGGAAAGCTTGCACCGCAGACGGAATATATTTTAAAAAGATTCAATGTAGAAGCACCGCAGTATATTCCGGATTTGGTTCCCAAGACTGAATATTACATGAGCGAAAAGTACATTACCGTTGACCAGGATGTTTCTTTGTGGAAAGCTGTAGACAAAATGATCAGCACAAACGCTTCTGTTCTTCCCATTGTAAACGTAGACGGAACATACCAGGGACTTTTGAATTACAATGCGTTTGCCCTCAATTCGTTTAAGATTCTTAACCCCAAGCGTGACGATATTTTTCTTACAAGTCTTCATCTCGTAGAAAAAACACTGAATGCAACTCCCATAGTTGAATTTGATCCTGACGATTACTTTAAGTGTTCCCTCGTTGTAGGCGATGACGATACAGAAACTTTCAAAAAAATTCTTTCTGAACGCAAGAGTGAAAATATAATTGTCATTACAGGCGACCGCGAAGATATTCAGAAGGCAAGTATAGAAGCCGGAGTACGCGCGCTTATTGTTACAAAAGATTATGTTATTGCAAAAGAGCTGCGCGAACTTGCCAAGGAAAAGAAAGTTTCAGTTCTGTCGGGACATGACAGCACAGTTACCACAGCCATGCTTATTGAATATTCTTCTCCGGTAAGCGCAATGGCAGACAAAAAAATTCGTCCGGTAAGGGCAGATGATACTGTCCAGAAAATACGCCCGCTGCTTGCCGAAAGCCCGTCGCGCTGTCTGCCTGTTATTGACGAGAATTACCGCGTTATAGGAATTATAAGCGAAAGCGATCTTCTTCACGAAGCAAACATTCAGGTTATTCTGGTTGACCACAACGAACCGCAGCAGGCTGTAGAAGGAATTGAGCATTACATAATCCAGGAAATTATTGACCACCACAGAATCAATACTTTTTCTACAAGAACACCGATTAATTTTATAAACAGGCCGGTCGGTTCAACAAGTACAATAATTGCAAACCTTTACCGCGAAAACAGGGTTTCCATTCCAAAAGACATGGCTTCACTTCTTCTTTGCGGAATTCTCAGTGACACTCTTATTCTGCAGTCCGGAACAACGACAGATTACGATGTTGCCACGGCGGAATATTTGAGCGGCATTACGGAACTGGATATTAAAACTTTGGGAAACGATATAATAAAGAGCGGAAGTCACATCGACGGCCGCAGCGCACAGGAAGTAATCCACCAGGATATGAAGGATTACAGCGAAGGAAAGTACAAGTATACCGTAAGCCAGATTGAAGTCGACAGCACGCGTGAAATTATTGAACGCCGCCGCGAATTCCTTGAAGAACTCGAAATTGAACGCCGCAGTAACGGTGCCCTGTTCAACGCACTTCTTGTTACCGACATTACAAAACTCAGTTCAATTCTGCTTATTGCAGGTGACCCCAAATTCGAAACGCTTGTGAACTTTCCCAAGAGGGAAGAGCATATTTATTATCTAAAGGATGTTGTGTCCAGAAAAAAGCAGCTCATTCCTCTTCTGAGTGAACTGGTAGGCCGCCTTTCTGATTAGAATTTATTTGCCAGTCCGCGCGCGTAAATTGTTTTGGCAGTTTACATAGATGATTTTTTACCAGTCCGCGTACGCGGACTGCTAGTTTCAATCTTCCGCTCCGCGGAAGGTTGAAACTACTCCCACCCAAAAGTTGCAGGCGGCTTGTTTGTAAGATCAAAGAAAATTGCGTCAACAAAACCAAGCTTTGCTATGTCTGCAACTACATTTTTAAGAATATCCTGCGGAAGCTGGGCAAACCTTGCGGTCATAACATCTTCGCTGCATACAGGTCTGAGTACAATACTGCAGCGTCCTGCAGAAGACGCGTAGGGAATATTTATTGTAAGGTGCTGGAATATTTTGTCATACCAGCCGCTTTCGTGAAGTTTTGAAAGCATAATGTCATCTGCCTCGCGTGTCTGGTCAAGCCTTGCCTTGTCGCAGTAACCTTTCTGAAGTACAAGGTCGCTGTCTTTAACAGAAGGATTCTGCCAGAGTTTTATAATACATCTGTTTATGTAATCAGAACTGTTGGTTATTGTGCTTGAAGCTTCTTCGAGTTTTTCCCACTTTTTGGGCAGATGGTAGAAACCGCCGTCTTCTTTTTTGAATGCAAGTACAGACGGGAAACGGTAAGTCCTGAAGTCGCCCTGTACTCCTACAGAACGCACCGGCAGAACAGAACGCTCAAGACTCTGCGAGCAGTTTTCGCAGAACATGCCAAGCTTTACGCTGTTAAGTTCTTTTTCTGCGGCTGTCATATCGGCCATGTCCTGGTCAGAAAGAATTCCGCCAGAACACAATACGTTAATGCTCAGTCCCGGTCCCGGGAAAGGATGTCTCATTACAAGATCATCAGAAAGACCAATCTTTTTTCCTATAGAGCGCACTTCATCCTTGTACAAATCCCTGAGAGGTTCAATAATAAGCCCCTTTTCGATAAGCTTCTGGATTCCGTCTACGCGGTTATGGTGCGTTTTAATTGTCTTTGAATTTTTTGTTCCGCCGCTTTCTATAATATCAGGGTAAAGTGTTCCCTGTGCAAGCATCCATTTTGACTCGTCAAGATGCTGTCTTGCAACAACTTCGTCTCGTACTTTGATAAAGTTTTCGCCAATGGCCATGCGCTTTTTCTGCGGGTCTGTCATACCGCGGACTGCTGCAAGAAAACTTTCGCTTGCGTCTTCTACAATAAAGTTTGTAAAGCCGTGTGCGTGGTATGCCTTTTCTACCTTTGCGCTTTCATTTTTTCTCATAAAGCCGTTGTCTATGTGCAGACCAAGAACGCGGTCCTGTCCAAGGGCTTTGTTAAGAAGAGCAAATGCTACTGTAGAGTCAACACCGCCGCTCAGGAACAAAAGAATGTTTTTGTCCTTTGCCTGTGTTTTTATTTCTTCAAGAATGTGGTTAAGAACAGTGTCTTCGTCCCAGTTTTTTTCCATTCCGCAGATGGCTGCAAAGTTGGCAAAAATTTTGTTTCCTTCAGGAGTGTCTTTTACTTCGCAGTGGCACTGGAGCGAATATCTTTTTTTTGCAGAATTCTGTAAGGCAGCATAAGGGCAGTCTTTTGTTGCACCGATTACTTCAAAACCAGCGCCGGGTACAAGAACTGCATCCTGATGGCTCATCCAAACCTGTGTAGAAAAAGATACTCCATTAAAGAGGGGAGACTCTTTTCCTGCGGCAGTCTGTTCAAGATGAGCAATACCAAATTCACCGATATTGGCTTTTCCTACGTTACCGCCATAGCATTTTGCCATAAGCTGGTGTCCGTAGCAAAGTCCCAGTACAGGAATGTCCAGATCCAAAAGCTTTTCGTTAAACTCGGGAACATTGTCTGCGTAAACCGAAGAAGGTCCGCCGCTCATAATTATTCCCTTAACGTTCTGCAGTGATTTTTCAGAAACGGACGGAAGAGCAATTTCTGAATAAAAGCCCATCATTCTGAGCCGTTTTGCAATAAGATGCGCATACTGGCTTCCGAAGTCCAAAACTAAAATTTTACTGCGTTCCATTGTGTCTCCTGAATCTGCTGTTTTTTTTATTTGTTTTTTGAAAACTGGTTGTTGCACGATGCTGTTATAAAATCCCTGAACAAAGGACCTGCCTTGTTTGGGCGGCTTTTGAATTCGGGGTGGAACTGTGCTCCCAGCATCCACGGGTGATCGGGAACTTCACAAATCTCTACGAGATCGCGCTCCGGGTTAACGCCCGCAATAATGAGACCTGCTTTTTTAAGATCTTCACGGAATTTATTGTTGAATTCATAGCGGTGTCTGTGGCGCTCCCAGATAGTTGTTGTTCCGTATGCCTTTTCTGTAAGGGTTCCCGGTGCAACAGTGCATTCGTATTTTCCAAGACGCAGTGTTCCGCCAAGAATCTTTCCGTTCTGGTCGGGCATAAGGTCAATAACAGGATGCGAGGTTTCTTTGCATATTTCTGTGGAATGTGCATCCTTCCAGCCAAGAACATCGCGTGCATATTCAATTACAAGAATCTGCATTCCAAGACAAATGCCAAAGTATGGAACCTTGTGTGTCCTTGCATATTTTGCAGCCAGAATCATTCCTTCAATTCCGCGTGAACCAAAGCCGCCCGGAACAATTATGCCGTCTGCAAAGGAAAGTTTTTCTTCTGCCGCACTGTCGTCGGTAATCTGTTCTGAGTCAACCCAGTCAATTATTACTTCTGCTTCGTTTGCTATTCCGCCGTGTGTAAGGCTTTCTACAACAGAAAGATACGCATCGTGAAGTTCAACGTATTTTCCTACAAGGGCAATGTGCACGGTCTTTTTTGGGTTTTCAAAAACATTGACCATGCGTGTCCAGTCTTCGAGATGTGTTTCTGTATTTTCTATTCCAAGAGCCTTGCAGACAGCTTTTCCAAGTCCTTCTTTTTCCATGTTGAGCGGAACTTCATAAATGGACTTTGCGTTAAGATTCTGGATTACACAGTCAGTATCTACATTGCAGAACTGTGCAAGCTTTTCGCGAGTGGTATCTGTAAGCGGAACTTCTGTTCTGAGCATGAGTATGTCGGCCTGGATACCAAGTTCCTGCAGTTCCTTTACGGAATGCTGGGTAGGCTTTGTTTTTATTTCGTGGGCCTTTTTCATGTAAGGAACAAGAGTCAGGTGAATGTAACAGCAGTTTTCTTCACCGACTTCGTACTTCATCTGGCGGATTGCTTCTATAAACGGGAGCGATTCAATGTCGCCGACTGTTCCGCCAATTTCTGTAATGATTACATCTGCATTGGTTTCTTTAGTAGAAAGAAGCATTCTTCTGAGAATTTCTTCTGTAACGTTTGGAATAACCTGAACTGTACCGCCGTTGTAACCGCCTTCACGCTCTTTGTTAAGAACAGACTGGTATACGCGGCCTGCAGTTGTGTTACTGCTTTGGGAAAGCGTTGCATCAGTAAAACGCTCGTAATGTCCCAGGTCAAGGTCTGTTTCGGCACCGTCGTCCGTAACAAAAACTTCACCGTGTTGAATAGGATTCATCGTACCCGGATCAATGTTAAGGTACGGATCGAATTTTTGGTTTACAACTTTTAGTCCGCGGCTTTTGAGAATAAGCCCAAGAGATGCGGCCGCAATTCCTTTTCCAAGACCGCTAACAACTCCACCGGTAATAAAAATGTACTTAGTCATTTGCACATTATAGTGGATATTCTTTAGTTAGTCCATAAAATTTGGCAAAGTAATTGCTTATTCGGGAAAGTGCCTTTGACGCGGCACGCGGGTTTTTGTCCAAAATCATAAAAAATGTTTCTTCGGGAATGCGCACAATTTCTGCATCTGTCCAGGCAGTGGCATCTTCATTGCGCAGTTCACGCAGCATACAGGCTTCTTCACCAAAAAAGCAGCCCCTGTCGGCAAAAGAGACGTGGTTCAGCCTTGTAATGCGAACCGTTCCTTTTGAAACATAAAATGCGTCTTTACCAACCTGTCCGGTAGAGTAAACGTTGTCTCCCTTTTTGAGCCTGATTGTGTTCAACTTGTTTTTAAGAAGATAGTCGGGTCTTATAAACAAAAGGCGTTTTGAAAGGTCTGCAAGGCTTGTTTCATCGCGTGCCGGAAGAAGATAAAGTTCGCAAAGAAGCAGCGTGTCAAAAAACTGGAACACAAAAAGCCACTGTGCAAAAAACAGGAATATAATAAAGAAGAAAAAAACTTCCATTAAAAGAACAATCGTGTTGCTCAGAACGCCATAAATTACATTGTATTTGTTTACGTTGATAAAAAGATTCATAATCTTAAGGAATACAATGAACGAAAGCGTACTTCCCGCGGCAAAAAGCATGCATGTAAAAAAACTGGGGCGTGTTCTGCTGCCGGACTTGTAAGCGAGAGATGTTGCTATAAAAAGAAAAATATACGGGAAAAGCGACGTAAACAGGGCCGAAACAAGACGCGCTGGTCCCGGAAGAAGGTTTGCCAGCCCTGTAAGAACCGGGATTTTTTCTATTGTTTTGAACGTCATTGAAAGAAAAACGATTGTCGCAATTCCTACTACAATTACGGCTTCACCGGCAAGACTGATGAGTTGTGTCATAAGGGGGCGCGACTTGCGTTCGGCACCAAAGATTTTATTGAGGCCACCCATTACAGACATAAAAAAGCGCCTGGCCATCATTACGATTGCAACACCTATTACAATTTCGAAGTTCGTTACAGGTTTTATTTCTGAAAGGGAGCGGACAAAATTGTTTTTGGTCAGAAAGTCACCCAGTCCGCGTACAGTTTCCAGAAGTGCCGTTACAGTTTCGGGCGAGGCGTGCAGAAAGCGTATGAGAATTACGATAATCATCATGGCAACGGGAATTACAGAAAACAAAAAACCGAAGGCACAGGCCGAAGCGTATGAAAGCAAATCGTTTGTAAAGAAAAAGTTTATTGTAAGGTAAAGCGACTGTATTACTGTAATAAATGACGGCTTTTTTTTAGACATTGCTTAGGTTTTAGCTCGCGTTCTTGCGTTTTGCCGCCATGTTGTAGTAATTGAGTATGTCGTATGCAGTGTCATCGGGGCGTGCATTGTTGATTACAGTCATCATAATCTTTTGGAATGTTTCAGAAACATACTGCCTTATTATGCTGCGTGTTTTTGTGCTTGTATTTGGCAGCAGTAGAAGAACCCATATTATGCCGTCGGGAATTTCCTTTACGGCAAAGACGACTGCTTCTATAACAATCTGCTTTGAACCCAGTCTGAGCGTAACATCGCGCAGAATGAAATTCTTTCCTACAATCTGGGACAGTGCCGGCGGAACTTTTACCGACATTCCCACAGAACTTATGTCCAGAAGTTTAAGCTGGTACATTTTTGTTCCGTGGTTCCAGAAAAGGGACGCTTCCTTGTCGTGGGAAAGATTTGCGCGCACATACTGCCGCCGTCCCTTTGCATTTGCTTCCTTAAGAACGCCCAGAATTGATTCAGTAATGAATTTCATGTCGGTGTCAAGCATTGTAATTCCGGCAGGAATCTGGGCTGTTGTAAGAAAGAGTTCACGGTCTGCAGGCCTTATGCGTTCAGAAATTATTCCTATATATATAGAAGAAAGTACATCTTCTTTTTCAAAGGTTCTGATAAAGTTGTACCAGGAATTCATGGCAAGCTGGGCATCTACGTTGATAAACAGAATTGCGTTTTCATTCAGTCTCAGAAGATTTTTTGCATCGCGGTAACTTTCAATTATGTATACCTCGTATTCCTCATTCTGAAGTTCAGTAATAACTTCATTGCGCACTGAATACGCTGGATTGAGAAAAAATATTTTTCTTCCGAAAAGGTCAACTTTGCTTGCCTCTGCTTCTGCCATGGTTTTTCTTTGTTTCAAATATTAGAAATCTGCCAGTTTTGGTGCTCTCGGGTACGGAATTACATCGCGTATATTTGCCATTCCGGTTATGTAGCGCAAAAGGCGTGCAAATCCAAGACCGAATCCGGAGTGGGGAACTGTTCCGAATCTTCTGAGGTCAAGGTACCACTGGTAATTTTTCATATCCATTCCGCGTTCTTCACAGACTTTAAGAAGTTTGTCGTAGTCTTCTTCGCGTTCACTTCCGCCTGTAATTTCGCCCAGTCCCGGAACAAGAACATCTACTGCGCGTACGGTTTTTCCGTCGTCGTTCTGCTTCATATAGAAGGCCTTTACGTCTTTTGGGTAGTTGTAGACCATAACCGGACTCTTGAAAATCTGTTCGGTAAGGTAGCGCTCGTGTTCTGTCTGGAGTTCTTTTCCCCAGCTGATCGGGAATTCAAACTTGTCATTGTATTTTTCGAGTTCTTTTACTGCGTCTGTGTAAGAAATTCTCTTGAACGGAGTATCTACAACATGCTGAAGCTGTGCAATAACTCCCGGCTGGATGCGTTTTTCAAAGAACTGCATGTCGTCTGCGCATTTTGTGAGTGCCCAGTTAAGAAGATATTTTATAAATTCTTCTTCGAGATCCATGTTGTCAAAAAGGTCAAAAAATGCCATTTCGGGTTCGCACATCCAGAATTCTGACAGGTGGCGCGGTGTATTTGAATTTTCTGCGCGGAATGTAGGTCCGAAAGTGTATACGCGGCTGAGTGCCGTAGCAAGTGTTTCGGCTTCGAGCTGGCCGCTTACGGTAAGGTTTGCCTTCTTTCCGAAAAAGTCTTTGCTGTAGTCAACAAGATCTGCGGCTTTTGCGGGATCCATTCCCTTTGCGCCGGCCTTTATTCCCAGTTCTGCAATTTTTTCGAGCGAAAGGGTTGTTACCTGAAACATTTCGCCTGCACCTTCTGCATCGGAACATGTGATTTCTGGTGCGCTTATATAAACAAAGCCGCGTTCCTGGAAGAAAGTGTGCAGTGCCATGGCCATCTGGCTTCTCATGCGGAATACTGCACCAAAAGTGTTTGTTCTTGCACGCAGGTGGGCATTGTCGCGCAGGTATTCCATACTCATGTTCTTTTTCTGAAGAGGGTAGGTTTCGGGCGGGCAAAGTCCAAGTACAGTAAGTTTTGTAATAATAACTTCTACTGCCTGACCGCTTGCCGGAGACTGAACAAGTGCTCCTTCTGCACGGACCGATGTTCCTGTATTTATGTTTTTAAGTGATTCTTCTATAGAATTGGCATCTGCGCCCTGTGCAGGGTTTGTTCTGTCAAATGTAAGCTGAATGGAAGCAAAACAACTGCCGTCGTTTACCTGTATGAAGACAAGGTTCTTTGAGTCACGCTTTGTCCTGACCCATCCGCAGACAGTGACGGTTCTTGCGTCAGGCTCGGATGTTAATAATTCTTTGATAAGTATGGGTTTCATAATTATATTATTGTACATTTTTATCAATGAGCCGTCAATATTTTGGGGTACAGTGCCTCAGGCAAACGCATTGCAGAAATTCAAAAAAGGTTTGGAAGAAACAGATGAAAGTGCTGTCAACAGCTTTTAATTTTTTCGTTAGTTTTTTTTCAGAATTTTTGAGTTTTTTTCTGGTTAGTTTGACTGAATTGTAGAAAAGTAGAAAGTTTCTCTTTGAAATTGTATATATGTAGGGAAAAAGATGAGTTTAAGAGCCTTTTTTTTGAAACTACTTTAAAATAGCATTCCCAGGCATTTATTCTATGCTTGAATTTGAGACAAAGTTTTTATTTATTTTTAGAATAATTGCAAAAGTTTTATGTCAATTATTCATGATATTGTAATCCAACTCTTTATAGACTTCTCTATACTTTGGTTTTGCATTTTTAAGAAAATATTCTTCTATAAGGTCTTTCCAAACTTCCGGCATAGATCCTGATGTATCTGTTTCAAGTAAATCAGGAGAATAATGTTTTTTACTTTTAAAGGGTTCACACCAAAGACCATCATGAATTGACATGCATATTTTTATTTTTTTTCCTGCCAGTTCTTTACAGAAAAATCTATATCCTTTTAAGCTGAATACACCACCATTATCTACATTGCCGATGGTAACTAATTTCAGATATTGATTAATCTGCTTCATATCAGCTTCGACAAAGGCACTATCAGAGTCTTTTGCTTTTACAGCGTATCTTTTGTTAAAAGTTTTAATGTACTCTGGAAGAACTTCATTTGCCTTTTCAATCGTAGTTACTCCATGAATCCATAGCCAAAAAGGAAGTTGTCCCTGCAAAGTTTGCCACATTCTTTCTACTCTTCCTTTTCCCTGGGCAGAATTTGCCGGAATAAGTTCAACTCCAAAATCATTCATAATTCTGCCAAACTGTGTCGGCTTATCTGAAATCTTTCCACTTCTGATTGTATAAAATACCTGTAATTTGTCAGTATACAGAGCAAGTGGAATTCCGTATTTTGAAGCCATATTTCTGAAACATTCATGATAACCAAAAGAACATTCGTTTTTTGTCATATAAAGGGAAACAATTTTTCCGGTAGCGTCATCTATAAAACCATGAATACATTCCTTATGGCCATTTCTAAACCAATCGTGTTCGGATCCGTCTACCTGAATAAGTTCTCCTTCTCTTTCTTTTCTGGAACGAGCAAGATGTATGTCCTTATCCTTAGATTTTGAAGATCGTGGTGATTGATAGTTACATTCCTTTTTTAAAACTTTTTTTACAAAACTAACGGAAACATTTATATTAAAGTCTTCCTCAAGCAATTGCTTATAATATGCATAGGAAATTCCATTTAAGGTTTTCCCTTCAATTTTTGTGTTTAGAAAAATATCAACGATTCTTTTTCTTAATTCCTGGAATTTCTTATTTAAATGAATTTTCCGGTATTTCCATGAATAAGAGCATTTTCGCCCTTTTCTTTGTATGCATTGACTTTATATTCAATACATCGTTGTGTAACACAAAAAGCCAGAGCAGCCTGTTTGGTTGTTAATTCTTTATTGATGATTTTTTCCATAACTGTTTTGCAGGCAGTTTGTTTATCATCGAGTTCAATTTTGTTCATAAACCTAATCCTTCATAAAACCTGGAGCGCAACGTTGCGCTCCAGAATAAACCTAATATTTCTAATTTAACCTGATTGTTTGAATCCAATAGTAAATGTGCTTTATATTCCTTTCCTGTTTTTTGTGAAGTAAATTTTTTTGAAGAAGTTCTTTTTCCGGAACATAATATCCTGATGTCATTTTCTGATAGTTTTGTTCCATTGAAGTTTTCCCACAGCTTGAATTGACAGCCGTATTTATACCCGGTGCAGTACCAGTTTCTATAGCCTGATTTTGTTGTTCCCAATCTTAAACCTTTACCGCAAACCGGACATTTAATTTCGTTTTCATCAGTCTGCAATTCAATTTTGAATGGTTCTTTAACAGCTTCAGTTATAAAACTTTTGATATTATTTTCAAAAAGTTCCGGATTTTCTTCAAGTTGTTTTTCCCAGTTTGTAGTCTGACTTATATCGGCAAAACTTTTTATTGAAGAATTTCTGACAGCATTGATTACAATTTTGCCAAGTTCTGTTGTCAATATATTTTTCTTTTCGATTTTAATATATCCATTCTTTAATAATTCAGGAATAAAGGTGTGTCTTGTAGCCTGAGTTCCGAGACCAATAAGTTTTCCATGATTTTCATCCTGACTTTTTGGATTTTCCATAAACGAAAGAATTGAAGCTTCATTAAAATATTTTGGCGGTTTCGTCCATTTTTCTTTTGTTTCCAAATTCTGTAAAGTGAGATTGTTCCAGTCTATATTTTCTAAAGTCTGTTCAGCTTCATCTTCATTTTCGGAGCGCAACGTTGCGCTCGAAGCAAATCTTTTCCAGCCAGGATCTACTGTTGAATTTCCTGTAATTTTGTAATTATGGTTATTTACGGTAAGAACAATTGTCTGTTTGTTAAAAACATAAGGTGAAGCAAATGCAACTTTGAATCTGTTCAGAATCAGATTATATACATTTTTTTCACTTTCGTTTGCGGACTGCGGACAGTCTTTTAACGGAATCAGTGCATGGTGGGCTTCAAGTTTTTCGTCATTAAAACATCTTTTATTGTTTAGAGAAATATCCGAAATTTTCAGGACATCACTAAAGTCTGAATACGTTTTTGCAAGTCCAATAAATATGTTTTTAACAAGTTCTACATTTCCGGTTCCCATAACTTTTGACGGAGTTCTTGGGTAAGAAACACATTTGTATTCTTCATAAAGCTTTTGAATAATTTTAAGAGTATCTTCTGCGGAATAACCGTAAAGCATAAAAGCGTCTTTTTGAACAGCATTAAGATTATAAAGTTGAGGAGCCGGAGTTTCCTTATTTTCGGATTTATTTTCTAAAACAGAAACCTTGTCTCCAATATCGCTTTTTAATTCATTTTCAGATGATTTATCATTGAATTGAGTTCTGCTATTGTCTGTAAAGTAAATTCCCTTACAGGATGGAGCGCAACGTTGCGCTCCAAATGAAGCGTAATATTCAAAGTATTTTTCACTTGTAAAATTTTCAATTTGATTACATCTGGTATCTATTGCTGAAAGAACAGCAGTTTTTACTCTTCCAATTGAGAGTTTTTTATTTGCAGCAACTGAAACATAACGTGTAAAATTATATCCAGTAAGCCAGTCAGAATGTTGTCTTCCAAAGCCATTGGCCGCAAGCCTGGAATAATCATCTAAAGGTTTTGCTTCTTTTATTCCTTCAAGAACCACTTCTGGTGTTAAAGCCTGGGAAACCCAGAACCTTTTGATTCTGGAAAAATCTTTTAAACCAGAACATATTAGGCATTCCCTTGCTATTACTTCTCCTTCTCTGTCTGCGTCCGTTGCGATAAGAATTGTGTCTGCATTATGCTCTTTCAAAAGTCTTAATACAAGTTGAGACTGCTGCTGCACAGAGGGATTAATTTGATATGAAAAATGAAGCGGAATACAAGGGTATTCTTTCCAAGACTTAAACCGGTCATCATAGAACTCCGGATCCGGCAGTCTGAAAAGATGACCAATACAATTTGTGATAACCGTTTTTCCGTCAGAATAAAATCCAGTTTTTTCGGATAACGATTTAAATGAACAGTTCAGGGCTTTTGCAAAATCTTTTGCAACACTTGGCTTTTCTGTAAGAATAAGCAATTTTGAATCTCCTTTGGGCAGGCGGTTCAATTCTTATTTTGTATAAAAAACAATAAATTTCAAGGGCAAAAGCGCAAAATATGAATATCTATGGGTTTCCAAGAATACTCAGAAGAAAAGCGCAACGTTGCGCTCCAAAACTTGTAGTAATCAAAAAGGAAGATAACCACTGACCTTTACGGCAAGATAAAGGAAAGTATACATTACCGTTTCTGCTAATGTAATTTATGATATTACATAAATTTGTTTGTATACGTCAGTGGATTTTGTGTCTACACTTTTTCTTTTCTTCTATATATGAACTGTATACAATCTTGATTTTGAATCGTCTAAAAGCACAATAAAATAATTGTAAGCAATGCAATATTGACAAAACGAAAACGGAAATATATAGTTTCTGTTGTATTCAACAGATATTCATATTTTATGGAATTAAAATGAAGTAACTGAACCGAGCGCAACGTTGCGCTCCAAAAAGGAATCACAAATGACCAAGAACTTCAGAAAAAAAACAAAACTCCTTATGCAACAGATTGTAAAAAAAAAGAACCTTAAACTT
>ERZ1034719.367-NODE-367-length-28460-cov-4.879106_pt1 | contig 28460 bp, 23 predicted proteins | sample MGYA00520703_ERZ1034719 | MGnify/ENA primary metagenome ERZ1034719 (study PRJEB33766, sample SAMN09781716) | gut metagenome | biome: gut microbiome | host: Homo sapiens | place: Madagascar | study: EMG produced TPA metagenomics assembly of the PRJNA485056 data set...
AATGAAAAATTCGCGGCGCATCTTGGCGCATTCTTATCTGGAAATAGTATAATACACAAAAGCCTGAAGAAAAAATGAATAATGGTCTCCCCGGCAATGGGTCATGCTGTTACCGGGGAGACTTTTCAAAAAAGGAGATATTTCGATGAAACGGTTCCTTAGCATCATGCTTTTCAGCGCATTGCTGCTCAGCACCTGCGCCTTGGCGGAAGAGGGCAAAGCGACCTTCTACTGGAACTATGACTTCGATGCCAGCGGCGTTGTGAATGATACGGGCGACATCGTGACGACGATGGCGTTTGAGTATGGCAAAAACATCTCCAAAGTGTCCGAGCCGGAACGCGAAGAATACAGCTTCAGCGGCTGGTACTTGGAAAATGGCGAGGAGTATAATCGTCTGGCGAAGTATACGGAAGATGTGAACGTGTACGCCAAGTGGAGCACCAAATACACATTTGAGGCGGAAAAGACGCAGCTGACCGGACTGGACTATGAGTGCGAGGAAAACTGGGTCTATGATACAGTGACAGAAGGCGGTTTGAAAGTCGGCGTGGCGCTGTCCGGTTCGGCGAACGGCACGGCGATGATTGCTTCGTCGCTTAAAGCCAGCGGCGGACAGTACATTGCCGGTCTGGACTACAAGGGCGCTTATCTGGACTTTGAATTTACCTCGGACAAAGCGGAAACCGGTGTGCCGCTGAGTATGCGTCTGAGCGCTCGTTTCCGTACCTTGTACATGTCGGCGAACGAAAATGCCTCTAAGGTTGAAATTCTCGTCAACGGCGAGCCGGTGTCCTACAACGCCATCACCATCGAGCGTCCCGATAACGCGCAGGACATGGGCGGCGGCGACTGCGAGGATTACTTCACGACCTGTTTCATCAACAACATTGACATCCAAGAGGGCGATAACCTCATCCGTATCTACGTCAACAACGACAGCAGCCGTACAGACGGAACGGTCCGTGCGTATGCGCCCGTGGTGGACTGCGTTTACCTGACCTCTACCTCTGTGCTGACGTTGAAGGAGTATGAAAACTGATGAAGGGTTCAAACCAGTATTTTGCTTCACGCGGAGTAGGATACTTCCTGATGCTGCCGGTGATTATTTTATCAGCGGCGGCGCTGATGCTGTACGCAAAGTATGGCGTTAATATCTATGCGACCGAGTACAGCAGCAAGCTCTATCTGTGCGGCGGCATGGCCATCGGCTTTGCCGTGCTGAGCATGGTGGTGGATTTGCTGCCGCTGTCCTTTGCAAAGGAATTGGTCAAACCTGTCCGCGCGGTTTCCTTCCTGCTGCTTCTTTACGCAATCATGCAGTATATCTTGACGCAGATTATGTTCCTCGGCGCACTGTTCGTGGCGATTGATGTGGAGCAGTACAGCCCGTTGATTCCCGGATTTGCCGCCACGTCGGTCTGCCTGCTGCTGGGGACTGTGCTGGCGCTGGCGGGTACGCTGCTGAATGACTGGCGCCCTTGGGCGAAAGATGCAGAGGTGAAAGCATGAGCAAGTTTTGGAGTCGAAAACGCTGGGGCGGACTTGCACTGCTGATGGCCTCGGTCTTTGTGATCGTGAGCGGCGGGTATGAGATTGCCATGAGCCAGCGCGGCACAATCAATGCGATGCTGGGCATCCAAACGGCGGAAATCACCTACTCGGATGATGCGGGCTATGATTACTTCGGCGGTGTCTATCAGCAGGGGGCGTATACGGGTGACTATGACGACTTGGTGCAGCGGTTTAACGCGGTGGCGGAAGAGGTAGAGAGCGAGGGCATGGTGCTGCTGCGCAATCAGAACAATGCGCTGCCGCTTGCCGAAGGCGAAAAGGTCAGCACGGTGCTGTCAGGCTCTTACAACTTCAACTATGCTACGTCTGGTTCGGGCGGCGCATCCACGGCAGGGTATACAAACCTCAAGGAAGCGCTGGAAACGGCGGGGCTAATCGTCAATGAAGACACATGGAATTACTATGCGGGTGTTTCCATGCGTGACGCGAAGCTCATCAACGATGCGCCCTTCAGTGCGATGAGCGACAGCGTCAAATCTTCTATTGAAGGGACAACGGCGATTGCGGTGATTTCCCGCAGCGCGGGTGAGGGCAGCGACATGCCCTCCAATCGCAGTGACGGTCATGATGGCAGCTATCTGTCCCTGAGCGAAAACGAACTGTCCGTGCTGGATGGCTTGACGCAGCTCAAGAAGCAGGGCAAGGTGAACAAAATCATCGTGATTTTGAACACCTCGGCAACCATTCAGCTGGATTTCCTCGACGGCTTGACGACCGCGAAAGGCAGCACCTATGACATTGACGTGGATGCCTGCCTGTGGGTTGGCAATGTCGGTTCTGCCGGTATTCGTGCAGTGGCGGGTGCGCTGGTGGGGCAGTATGTCCCTTCGGGCAAGCTGACGGATACCTATGCCAAGGACAACTTTGCTTCGCCCGCGGCCATGCAGCTGCTGTACAACAACGTTGGCAAAAAGACCGCAAAGCGCTTTGCGCAGTCCTATGAGGGCTATCAGGATGCGGGGCTGAAAGAATCCAACATGTACTACGGCGTGTATTCAGAAGGAATCTATGTCGGCTACCGGTACTTTGAAACCCGGTATTATGACAGCGTCATTGGGCGCGAAAATACCGGCGACTACAACTACGATGACGACGTGGCGTACTCCTTCGGCTATGGCTTGTCCTACACGGATTTCGCTTTCTCTGATTTTGCGGTGGCGCAGAATCAGGATGGCAGCGGCTATGATGTGTCCGTGACCGTTACCAACACGGGGGATACCTACGCGGGCAAGGAAGTCGTCGAGGTTTTCCTGCAAAAGCCCTACACGGCGTATGATATCGCCAATGGCGTTGAGAAGGCGGCGGTCGAGCTGGTCGGCTACGCAAAGACTGAGACGCTTGCACCCGCTCAGAGCCAGCGGGTTGTGGTCAGCGTCTCCAAGGAGCAGTTCAAGAGCTATGACGCTGAAAATGCCAAGACCTATATCGTCGATGACGGCGATTACTATTTCGCTGTCGGCAACGGTGCGCATGATGCGGTGAACAACATACTGGCTTTCCAGCGCGAAAATGAGCAGAATGCGGCGGTTGACCAGAGCAAGATGGTAGGCAGCGGCAATGCGGCGCTGGCGGGGAAAGTCGCCTTTGCGCACAGCGGCGAGACATTTGCCGTTTCCACCAAAGAAGCAGGGCTGAAAAAGGCAGTTTCCATCCACAAAAATGCGAATGGTGAATATGCCGAAATTACGAACCTGCTTGATGATGCCAATCCGAACAAGTACCTTGACCGCAATGTGGTGACTTTCGTCAGCCGAAGTGACTGGCAGGGGACGATGCCCCATGAAACCATCACCATTACCGCGGCGGAAGTCTACGATGGCTTGCAGAGCAATCAGCCGATTGTGGAACGCAGTGATGCACAGATGCCCGTTTACGGCAAGGATAACGGGATGCAGCTGGCGATGCTCCGCGGCAAGGCGTACAATGACGACGATTGGGACAAGCTGCTGGATCAGATGAGCTTTGGTGAGCAGTCTTACCTGATTTCCTGCGGCTACTACCAGACGGTCGTGACCACCTCTGTCGGTCTGCCTGCGACGAATGCTTCCGATGGCCCGACGGGTGTCGGCACGTCCTTGGGCGGACTTTCTTTCCCCAGCGAGGGCATTTGGGCAGCAACCTACAACGATGCGCTGGTGGAGAAGCTCGGCGAAATCTTTGCAGAGGAAAGTCTGGCGAACGGCAAGCAGAACCTGTATGCTCCCGGCGTCAATATCCACCGCATTGCCTTTGGCGGCAGAAGCCATGAATACTTCTCCGAGGATGCTTTCCTGACGGGGATGATGGCAGGCAGCGAACTGCGCGGAATGCAGTCCCAAGGCGTGGTGGCGACGGTAAAGCACTTCGTCTTTAACGATGAGGAAGATCAGCGCGCGGGCATCAGCGTTTGGCTGAACGAGCAGGAAGCGCGCGAAATCATGCTCCGTGCGTTTGAATACGCCCTTTCGCCCGATTACGGCAATGGGGCAAGCGTGATGAACAGCTTTAATCGCGCGGGTACGACATGGGTTGGCGCATACAGCGGTCTGATGGGCATCATGAGCAGCGAATGGGGCTTCAATGGCTTCTGCATCACCGATATGGCGGCAGGCCCTGCGGGAGATTACATGACCTTTCAGGATGGTATCCCCAGCGGAACGAGCCTGTTCCTTGGCAGCGGCGATGAAACGACGCTGAGTGCCTTTGCAGACAGTGCGACCTTCTGCGAAGCAATGCGCGAGGCGTGCCATAAGATTCTGTATACCATCTGCAATTACAGCGCGGCGATGAACAACATTTCGCCGGACGACATGGTGGGTGCAAGCTCGTGGTGGTGGCGCAACGCCTTCATCGGCGCGGATATTGCCGCCGCAGTGCTGGCGGCAGCGTTCGTGGCGCTGTGGATTGCAAGCGTGGCGAAGAGCTGCAAGGTCAAGAAAAATACCCTTTAACGACCGGAAAATCTAATCCGACAGGATTGGGAAATTGCATAAAAACAGGGGATAATGACGATGAAAAGCATGAGCAAAAGAGCAGGAATCTTCCTTCGCATTGCAACAGGTTTTTTGCTGGTCATTATCCCCTTTTTGGTGCTGTTTGCAGTGGGAGTATTGCTGCCGGAGGAGTACAGCCAGACGTATTACGCGCAGCTGCCTGCGATGGTGCAGCGCCTGACGGAGACGGACGGAAAGAAAATTGTCATCATCGGCAACTCCGCCGTCCCGTTTGGCGTGGATTCAGCCCTGTGTGAACGGCTTTTGCGGGACAGCGACGAGGACTACGCCGTCTGCAATTTCGGATTGTATGGGCTGCTGGGGACGAAGATGATGCTTGACCTCTCTAAAGACAGCTTGCAGGCAGGGGACATTGTCATCTTTGCGCCCGAACTGACAGAACATACGCTTTCGCTGTACTTTTCAGCGCAGGAGGCGTGGTATGCCTTGGAAGGCGATATGCAGCTCTTCTGGCGCTTTCCGGCGGCAGAACGCGGAAGTCTGCTGGGCGCGTTTCCTTCGTTTGCGGCGGAAAAACTGCGCCGCTATCGCACAGGAGAACCGGGAATGCCAAGCGGCGTGTACGCGCGCGAATCCTTTGATGCGCATGGCGACATGGCAGCCGCTGACCGCGAATACAACACCATGCCCGACGGCACAGATGAAAACAACTTGATTTCCTTAACGCCTGCGCTCTTCAGCGAGGACTTCATTGCATATGTGAACGCCTATGCGGCAGACTTGCGCAAACGCGGCATACAGATGTATTACGCCTTTCCACCGATGAATGAAGATGCGCTGATGCAGTCAGATGCGGAAAGCCGCTGCGCGTTCTACGACTTTATCCGTGATCGCTTCGATTTTCCAATCATGAGCGATATAGACAGCTGCATCATGGAAAAAGAATTCTTCTTTGACTCCAACTTTCATTTGAATGCGGCGGGGATGATGCATTACATGGTGAATCTTGTCGAGGACATCAAGAACCAGCTGGGCAACACCCGCAAGACGGAAATCATCCTGCCGGAGAAGCCGATCAAACCGGATCCCAGCATCGTGGGCGAAGGCGACAACACCTGTGCCGACTGCTTCACCTACATCAAGGACGGCAATTACTACATCATTGATGGCCTGACGGAAAAAGGGCAGGAAAGCACCAGCCTGACGATTCCGTATCAGGTGAACGGGCTGTATGTGAAACGCTTCCTGCCGGATGTGTTCGCAGGCAATAAGAAGGTTGAAGAAATTACGATTCAAGGCAATATCACCAGCATCCCGAATCACAGCTTCAAGGGCTGTACGATGCTGAAAAAAGTGATACTGACGCATGAAAAGCCGTCTGAAATTTCCGCTGGCTATGGGCTGCTGGATGGAACGAATGCGAAAATCTACATTCAGAATGCCTATGTGAATCCATTCACCAACGACTATTCATGGGGGTATTATGAGCAAAAAATCGTGGGCTATTAAAATATGCATTTGCCTATGCCTGCTGCTGATGTTCCCCCTGTGCAGCGCTGCGGAGGAGAAAACGGTAAAAGTCACCATCGTGGACAGCCTGATGTTTCAGGTGGATGAACCAAGCCGCAGTGTGCCTTATGGCGGGAATGTCAGCTTCCGCTTGACGATGCGGGCAGGGTACACAGTTGCCTCATGCAGCTATGAGGACTATGCGGTGAGCGGGCAGGATGGAATCTATACGCTGACGCTGCATCATGTTACACGCCCCGGCCGCGTGACAGTGACCGCCAGCGCCGCGCCGCAGGAAGCAAACACGAATCCGACATTCACCTGCGCGATCCGCTACATCTTCAACGACGGAACAGTCAGGGAGAAGACAGAGGAATATACGCTGTCCTACCATCTTCGCCCCAACACGTTCAATGGCAGCAGCGTGAAATGGGCTTGATGAACGGCATGGAAGCCGCTGGAGAAATTCGCAAAGTGGATGATGAAGTAACGATTATTTTCATCACCAACATGGCGCAGTATGCCATCAAAGGCTATGCAGTCAATGCGATGGACTATGTACTCAAGCCCGTGAGTTACCCGGCTTTTGCCGAAAGCCTGAAAAAAGCAATCAGCCGAATTACAGGAAAGAAAAAACGGTTCATTACCGTCAATTACCGTGATGGCATGGTCAAACTGTTTGCTTCAGATATTACTTTTGTGGAAAGCCGCGGACACCGCCTTACGTTCCACACACAGGAGAGCGCCTACGAGAGCACTGCGTACTCGATGAAAGAAATGGAGGCGAAATTGCAGGAGTGCGGTTTTCTTCGCGCGTCCAGCGGGATGCTTGTCAACTTGAATAAGGTGACAGGCGTAAAGAACGGATATGTGGAGGTCGGCGGTCAATTCCTGCCGGTCAGCAGAAGCCGGAAGAGTGAGTTTATGGCGGAACTTGTTAAAAGAATGGTGGAATGACGTGGAAGAAATTTTGAACATACCGAAGATTTATACGGCAAATGCAGAGTTCATGGCGGTAGTGGCGACGATTCTCGTTTACAGAAGGTTTTTGCCGAGAAAGCCGCTGAAATACCTGCTGACGCTTGCAGCGTTGGGGGCGTGCTATGGTATCATCCGTGTTTTTCAGCTGATTTGTCAGGAAAACGACGGTGTTATCTGGCTGGCTGCCATGACGGGCGCTGTGCTGACAATGGTTGTGATCATCAAAATCGTGCTGAACATAAAATGGCGTCTTGCTTTTTACATCGGCGCGCGAACATTCATGTGGGCAGAACTGGCGGCATCTTTTTCATGGCAGCTATGGCATTTCTATACCTTTGGCAAAGGCGTTGCAGGAAGTCCGAAAGCAGGTATGATTTTTTCGCTTGTCGTGTATGCTGTCGTGCTGATGCTCTATTTCTTTTTGGAGAGTAGACAACTGCCCAAGGATAAGAACAATCTGAAAGTGACGGCTTCCCATGGCAATGTGGCATTCGCATGGACAATTACGCTGCTGCTGTTCACGCTGTCCAATCTGAGCTTTCTGCTGCGCGATAATCCCTTTTCAGGCACTTCCGCCACCGATATTTTCTATATTCGCACACTGTCCGATATTGTTGGCGTAGTCATGGGGCAGATGTTCCATTTGCAGAAATGCGATACGGAGCGGCGCGAAGAGAATGCCGCATTCCAAACGGTGCTGCGGAATCAGTATATTCAGTTCCGTGAATCCAAGGATAACATTGAGATGATTAACCGCAAGTATCATGACCTGAAGCACCAGCTGCAAATTCTGCGCGAAACCAGCAATGATGAGGAACGCACGACATACATTGATGAAATTCAGCAGGGGATTGAGCGCTACGAAGCCGAAAACAAAACGGGCAACAATGTGCTGGACACGGTACTGGCTTCCAAGCAGAGCCGCTGCTTGAATGAGAATATCACGATGACGGTTGTCGCGGACGGCACGCTGATCAATCGGCTTTCCGTCATGGACATCTGCACCATCTTCGGCAATGCACTGGATAACGCGATTGAATATGAATTGAAGGTCAAAGAACAGGAAAAACGGCTGATTCATGTCACGCTGGCGGAAAAGAACGGCTTTGCCTGCATTCTGGTTGAAAACTACTATGAAGGTTCTGCAATCAGCAAGGGCAGCCTCCCGGAAACGACGAAGCACAACAAGAAGTATCACGGCTTTGGACTGCGCAGCGTAAAATATACCTGCGAAAAATACGGCGGATATATCAATACCAGCGTCCGGGACGGCTGGTTTCGACTGGAGATGATTATTCCCAAAGCGTGACCTGTGCAGCAAAATAGGAAACGGATCAGGCAGCTTGTGCAATGCGCGGCTGCCTTTTTCTTTGTGTGATAAGATAAATTATAATACTATTTTTGTATTCATACAATTTCAATAGTATCCACTGAAAGGAGTATACCAGATGAAACCTGTGAATCGAAGCCTCTTTTCCTATTTGCGGGAGACGGCAGAGCAATGCCCGGAAAAACGACTGCTGAGCGATGGGGAGAGATGGCTCCATGCGAGAGAAACACTGGAAATTGCAGCGCGTATAGCAGCAACCCTGTATGAAATGGGAATCCAGCGCGGGGACGCGGTGGCGTTCCGCTGCAAACGCACGGTGGGCGCGGCGTTGATGATTTTCGGGCTTCGCGCAGCGGGTGCTTTTGTACTGCTGATGGATCTGAGGCAGGAAGTGAGCGAAACGCTTGCGGCAACCGAAACGCCCATTTCAGCACGATTCTGGATTGAGCAGGAAAGCGACACGGCGTTTCTCGTGACTTCATGTGAAGAAGATGGCGTGAGCTGCCGCCTGAACCTGTTTTCACTGCCTTCAGCCTTGTGGAATCACAGCGATACAAGCGGCGATTATCCGGCATTTGTTATTTTTACCTCCGGCACGACGGGCAAGAGCAAGGCGGTCGTTCTCAGCGACAGCAATTTGGTGAATAACCTGCTGGATTCGCATCCGCTGGGGGATTACAGGCAGGAGGACCTTGCGCTTTGCGCATTGCCGCTGCATCATGTGTTTGGGCTGGCGCTGCTGGCGGGAATTGCGGTGCTTGGCTACGGCATGTGCATTCCGGCGGAAACCGATGTGGAAAGTCTGCTTGCTGTGATTGCCCGGCAGCGCCTTACGCGCATGAATGGCGTACCGTCCCTGTATCAGGCATTGGCTGCAAAATGCGACGCGTATGATATTTCCTCGATGCGTTCCGGCTTTATCGGCGGAAGTCCGATGACGGAGAAGCAGTATACAGATACCGAAAACAAGCTCGGCATGACGCTGATTCCTGTTTACGGCATGTCGGAGTGCATCGGCATTTCCTGCGGTTCGGTGGCGATGCCATTGTCGCTGCGCGCGCATAGCGTGGGACGGTTCTACCCCATGAATAGTGGGAAAATCCTCCGCGAGGACGGAACAGAAGCCGAACTGATGGAAGAAGGCGAAATCTGCGTGACCGGGCCTGCGCGAATGCTGGGCTACTATGGGCAAATGATGCCCTGCGATGAACTGCTGCACACAGGCGATATGGGCTATGTCGATGCGGACGGGTATCTGTATGTGACAGGGCGGAAAAAGAACATCATCATCCGCAATGGCAATAATCTTTCTCCGCGAAGAATTGAGGAGGCGCTGCTGGCCCTTCCCGGCATCCGAGAAGCGGTCGTTGTCGGTCTGCAAGATGAACAGCAGGGGGAAGTACCTGCGGCAATGCTGGTTGCGGACAGCGAGACGGCTGCGCCTGAACTCAAACTGAATAAGAACGAACTGCCTGTATGCTATCATTATGTGGACGCAATCCCGCTGACCGCCAGCGGAAAACCAGACCTTCTGCGCATCCGGGAGGTGCTGACAAGATGCAGGAATGGATGATTCTGCAATTGCCGGGACTGTGGATACTGTATGGCGGCAGTCTGCTTTGCTTTCTGGCGGCGTATAAGTGCCAATCTGGCGTACTGCCATGGATTGGCAGTGCGTTGTGCGCCGCGGCAACCACTGTGCTTCTGCTCATGGGCGGCTCGCTGTGGGAGGCAGCGGCGTGGCTTTCGGCACTGCTGCTGGTGCTGATGAAGGGAGAAGGAAAATGAACTTCAATTCGGGTGCTTTCCTGCTCTTTTTGCCGATTGTCGTCACGGTTCATTGGCTGCTGCCGCACAAGATGCGCAAATACTGGCTGCTGGCGGTATCATATGGCTTCTATATGTACGCAAATCCGGCGCTGATTGGACTGCTGCTGCTGTCTACGGCTGTGGACTATGGCTGCAGCTTGGGGATGGAGAGAAACCGCGGCAGCCGAGTCGCCATGAAGTCCCTGCTGATGATCAGCATTTGCATGAATCTGGGGCTGCTGTTTACATTCAAGTATTTTGACTTTTTCGCAGCGAATATCAATCAGTTGTGTGCCATGATGCTACTCCCTTATCGCGTGCCGCAGCTGGGGCTGATTCTGCCTATTGGCATCTCCTTCTACACCTTTCAGACAATGAGCTATACCATTGACGTGTACCGTGGAAAATTTCATGCGGAGAAAGATCCCGTCATGTTTGCGCTATATGTCGCCTACTTTCCGCAGCTGGTGGCAGGCCCGATCGAGGCGCCCGGCGACCTCATGCCGCAGCTGAAGGCGGAACATTCCTTCAATCGGGATGACATGGCCGCCGGCTTTCGGCTGCTGCTATGCGGCTTTTTCCGCAAATGCGTGGTGGCAGACCTGTGCGGAATCTATGTGAATTGCGTCTTTGCGGATATTCACGCCGCCAATACGCTGGCGGTTGCCGGCGCTGGCGCATTGTTCTGCATTCAAATGTACTGCGATTTTGCCGGGTATTCTGAAATCGCTGCCGGATGTGCTCGGATGCTGGGCGTTCGCCTGACCCGCAATTTCAATCGCCCCTATCTATCGCAAAGCTATACGGAGTTTTTCCGGCGCTGGCATATCAGCCTCAATCGCTGGTTCACACAGTATGTGTACATCCTGCTGGGCGGCAATCGCCGCGGACAGATTGTCAAGATGCGCAACACGGTGATTGTATTCGCACTGTGCGGCCTTTGGCATGGCGCGAATTGGACATATGTGCTGTGGGGATTGTACGCCGCATTCTTTGTTTGCTTGGAGAGCTTTTTCTTGCCGCTGCTGAATCAGGCGGCAGAAAAGTACGGCATCAATTTGGAAAATCCAATGATCGTTCTTTGTCGGCGTTTGCTGATGTTCTTCATCTTTATTCCAGCGGCGCTGCTGTTCCGCGCGCAATCCATCGGGCAGGTTGGGGAAATCATCACCGTGCTTGCATCAGGCACACCGTCCGTAAGCGCAGGTCTGGATGCTCTTGGGCTGAACGGCTATTCGCTGATGACCTTGCTGCTGATTATCGTCACGATGAACCGCCTCCATGTCTGGAGCGTGTTTGATTTGCCTGCTGCCGCCAACGCTTCCGTGACCGCCCGGCGCGATGCGGGGATGGTACTGATGACGCTGGCTGTTATCCTGTCGTGGCTGGCGCTGCTTGCCACGCAGAATGCGGCGGGTTTCGCCTATTTCCAGTTTTGATTTTGGGTAACACCGCAATGCCCCCTATTCCGCTTGCAGTTTTTCACTGTTCGCTTTATAGGGGGCATATCACATCTGTGCGGTGTTGCCTTTGTTTTTTGCTTCCCGTGCGCGATATGCAATGACTGCACGGGAACGCAGTTCATTCCCATGCAGCCATTTATGATGTTACCCGTTATGTGCCGACATCTTCCGTACAATCAGGATTCCCACCAGCAGAATAGCGCTGTATATGCCCAATTGCAGCCACTGCGTTTCCTGCCCGTTGCCGCTGTCCGGGCGTGTGAAGCCCTCCGGCGGTGTTCGGCTTGTGTCGGGTGTGCTTGTGGTCGTATCGGGCGCTGCGCTTTTTGCCGCTTCCGGAGCGGTGCTGGTCTGCGGCTGTGCGGGACTGCCGCGGCTGCCGCCAAAGGAAGCGTCGTCCGGCGGGGTGAACCCGCTCGGCGCTGTCCCCTGCGCACTGCCCGGCATGGTGAACCCAGTCGGCATCGTAAATTCGCCTGCGCCGCCGAAGTTCATGCCGCCGCCCTTGCCGCTGTTCATGCTGCCCATGTCCGATGTCGTAATGTCGCTGGCATCCACCAACGCATCACTGTTCTGCTGCCCCTGCGAGGTGGACGGAATCGAGCCATCCAACTGTCCACGGATGCTCTGTGCGCGCTTGTCGCAGAAGGTTTGCAGGGTTTCGACCGCCTTCTCGAATTCTTCCATTGTGTAGAATTTCGAGGAATCCTGTTCCAGATACGGCGTAATCATCTCCTGCACACGGGTGATTTCCTGCGCGAGCCAGCCGCTGTCGAAGTTTTCCGCGATAAACTGGCTGTATGCGTCATGGTATGCCGAGAGGTCATCGTCATTAGCGAAAATCCACGAAATCAGCGGGCGCGAATCCACCGTGCCGCCGCTGACGGGCGAGTCAATCGGCGAATTGACGGTGGAGGTTGCATCCTGCGCGGCAGAGAATCCGCCGAAGGAAAGGTTGTAGTCCCACGGGATGATACATAGCTGACCGTCTTCCTCGTAGAGGTAGTAGTTATGCACCATCATGCCCGTGTAGCTGTCATCGTTGCAGAGAAAATTATGCACGACCAGATAGCGAATGACTTCGTTCGTATCCACGACGCTTTCAATGTCCTCCTGCGCGTTCAGCTTGCGGAGCGATTCAATCAGGCGCGCCTTGTCCTTCTTGCTGATTTTCGTCTTGGCGTTGTTGAATATGTTGCTGTAACTGTCCGGGTCGTCGTCAGAATAAATCAGTTTCACGTCATCGCTGCCCATGCCGAAGCTGAAACCGCCGCCTGGCATGGAGAACGTGCGGCGCGTGGTTGTGCCGTCCGTATCCGCGTCAGTCGAATCGCTGGTTGTGCCACCGAACGAGAAATTCGGCATACTCGGCGGAGTCTGCGCGCGGTCGCCGCTGGACGGTGCGAAATCGCCGCCGGAGGGGAAATTCGCGGGGGCGCCGGAGGATGGCGCGAATTCATCCGCAGACGAATCAGGGGCGCTGGGCTGACTGCTGCTGTCCGGCATGGTCGGCGCGCTCTGCGGCGCATTGCCCGAAGTGTCGGAATCATTCGACGCATCGCTGTTTGTGCTGAACTGGGAGAAGTCAAATTCCTTGCCGTTGCCGCGTCCGCCGCCGAAAGACAGGCTGTCCGGCTTGTACAGTTCGCCCTTGGACATGCCGTTGCGTTCGAGGAACCCTTCTTCGACGCCCTCCACCGCCAGATACAAGCCCCACGGCTCGCCGTTGACGCTCAACTGCACGAAGCTGCACAGCGGCGTTGGCACGCCCATGCGGTTCATCAGTGTATACGCCAGATAATCCTTCATCATCGTAGCGTCCTGAATCAGGTTGTTCAGGCTCAACTTGTCAAGGCTATGGTACGTCATGCCCTTCACATAGTGGTCAAACTCCACCTTGAAGGAATAGCGCGTCGAACCCAGCGTCGCCACGGTAGACAGGGAGGTATTCCCCTTTGCGCGGATGGCGACGCTTCCGTATTTCTCGCCGTCGATGGTGATGCTGCATTCCATGTAGGTTTCGGTTGTCGCCGTATCAATCAGCTCGTCCCAATTGTCCATCGTGATGTCGATGGTATGCACATAGCTCTGGTCAAACAGCAGGTCTTCATAGCCCATCGTATGGCTTCCATTGCCCTGCACGGCTTCCACGCGCCCCCACAAAAGCAGCGCGGCCACCAGCATCAGCACTGTCACCGACATGGTCACGCGGTTCAGGCTCTTTGTTTTCAGCATGGGTATCACCCCATATAGTCGCCGTTGTAGCTCACCAGCATGGCGCTCTGAACGCCCGGCATCTCGGACAGCGCGGTGATGAAGTTCGTGTCGTCGTTCTTGAGCGTCACCTCATATGTCAGCTCAATTGCACCCTTCTGCGCGCTCTTGCTCTTGACGCTGTGCTTGCCCGTGTTCGCCTTCAGGTACTCCGCCACTTTGTTCTCCGTCTCGCCGTCCACGCAGGAAACGACCGCGATAAACGGCTTCTGCGCGGCCTTGCGGTTGCAGAACACAACCAGAATCACGCCGATGATGATGCTGCCGATGACCGCCAGTGGAATCATTCCTGCCGCCAGCACGATGCCGCCCGCAATCGCCCAGAACAAGAACGCAATGTCCATCGGCTCCTTAATCGCCGTACGGAAGCGGACAATCGACAGCGCACCCACCATGCCCAGCGAAAGCACGACGTTGGACGTGACTGCCAGAATCACCATTGTGGTAATCATCGTCATGGCAATCAGCGAACCGCCGAAGGACTGCGAGAACATGACGCCCGCATACGTTTTGCGGTAGACAAAGTAGATGAACAGCCCCAGACAGAACGAGAGAATCAGCGCAATTGCCATATCGGGAATAGAAACGGCGGTGATGTTTTCGAGGTAGGAGGACTTGAAGATGTCGTTGAAGCTCATGTTGGTACGTCCTTTCTATTTTTTGATGATTATTGGTAGACACGGCAGACGGCGTACTTCGAGAACGAGGCAGGCGTTCGGCTTTTGAGCGCCGCCGCGCGCCGGATGACATTGGGCAGATATTCGTCCCACTTGACTTCCAGCAGCGTCACGTCCTCCGCGATGGGCAGCGTCAAACCGCTTGGGTTCAGGAAGTCCCTCGGCGAACCCGTGCGGATGTTCCAGTCAATGGTTACGCGGACGTTGCCGGGTGCGTACACAAACGGAACGCGCTGATACGCCACAACAGTTTTGGGCATCAGGCGGTTCACCTTCATTTCCACATACAGCATTGCCAGCAGCGGGCGATTGCTTGTCACCAGCCACGCAATGTCGCCGCTCAGGATGCGTGTGACTTCGTCCTGCGTCAGGCGCTCCTGCAATTTGTAGCCCACGCCGTCGCGCTTCATCTTGCATTCCAGCATGATGTAGCTAAGGTCGTCGTTGTAGTACCGGATGCGGAATTTGCGCCGCTCATTCACGCCGTCGAGCTTCTCGTGCAGGGCGGTATCCAGCGGGTCGTCAAAGTAGAGACTGCGGATGTCGTAGCACCCTCGCGCAGCGGCGTGCGCATCCAGCTTTGCCACGGCACTGAGGTTTGCGCGAATCGCCGCTGCGTCGCCGGGGGAAATGATGTGCTTGATTTCGTGCCGATAGTCCATGTGCTTTGCTCCTTTCATGGCATCATTTTGTTCTGCGGCTGTCTGACCGCGTCCATGTTTTACGATATACTTTCTGTGTGTTTTCTGTGTGAACATGTCCTGAATGTCCGCTGAAATTACATTTTCATACATTTCCGCGTTTTTAGACACCTTCCCAATTGTATTGTATCACCCATCCGCTCCGCCGCATCAGGAAGATGCTGCACGGGCATGTACAAAATCCGCCTCTCGGCTGCCTCCTTGCAAATATCCAGCACAAGTAGTTGTAAAATCCTGTACTGTGCTGGATTTTTGCGGAAGTTGTGTTATACTGATGATAAGAGATTGTTCAGGGGGTGAACCCATGTATCGCGTGCTGATTGTCGATGACGAAATGCCGGCGCTTCGCTTTGTGCAGAGCATTATCGAGCGGTTTTCAAAGAATTTTCAGGTCGCCGGTGTCGCCACCAGCGGGGAGCAGGGATTTCAGCTTCTGGAACAGCAGATGTTCGATCTGCTCATCACCGACATCGGGATGCGGGGCATGAACGGCATTGAACTGGCGCAGGCGGCGCGTGCCATGCAGCCGAATATCCGAATCGTCATCATCAGCGGCTACGGGAAGTTTGAGTATGCGCAGGGCGCGATTCAAGCCGGGGTGGATGATTATCTGCTCAAACCCGTCAGCATCAGCAAAATGACCGCCATCTTGGAGAATTTGGAGAAGAAGTTAGACGCGAACCAATCCGACCTGAACGCGACGCTGCTGCCCGCCATCGCCTGCAGGCAGCCATATTCGCAGGAGAGCGCCGCGCAGCTGTATTGGAACAAGGCGTTTCACTTTGCGCTGGTTCGCTGGGGAAACCTTGACATGCAGCTGCCGAAAACGCTGGGCGCGTCGTCGATGGTGTACCCGCAGGATGCGCACTTTCAGGTGCTGCGCGGGCGGGACGAGGACGAGCGGATTCTGGTCGCCGCCGACGGGACGGTCGAGGACTTCCTCAGCAATCTGTGCGTCTACATGACCAAACCCGGTCATATGCCCACCTGGACAGCCGTCTATTCCACTCTTTCGCGCGAAATCGAGGCGCTGCCCGGCTTCATTGATTTGTCGCTGGAACTGCTCTACCGCAATACAGTCATCGGCAAGCATCAAATCATCCGCTTCGCCGGGGAAAGTGCCAAGTATGAGCCGATGCGTCTGCCTGCCGCCGACTTGAAACAGCTGAATTATTTCATCAGCATGAGCAAATTCCACATGATTAAGGAGTATTTGAGCTCGCTGGCAGTCGCGTGGGAGCGGGAACAGATGCCGCAGGTGCAGGCATGGCACATGACAAGGCAGATTATCTGCGAAGCCGTTGCCGCCTATGCGCCGCTGAACAATCGGCTGGAAGAAACGCTGAATGAGTTCAGCGACCTCATCCGCTGTGCGTCGTCCTACGGCGACCTGATGTACAGCACCTACGCCCTGCTGTTTGAGAACGGCAACGTCCGCGATCGCAAGCTCTCCACGCAGGAGCTGCACGACTACGCGGTGCAGTACATCCGGGAGAACTATGCCAAGCCGCTGAGTATGCAGAGCGTATGCGAGGAAGTCGGCATTTCACAGACGTATTTGAGCCGCCTGTTCCGCAAGTATAGCGACACGACGTTCAATGCCTTCCTGACGCGCTGCCGCATGGAAGCCGCCATCAAGCTCTTGCAGGAAAAGCCGAATCTGCTGCTGCGCGACGTCGCCATCTGCGTGGGCTACGAGGATTCGCGCTACTTCACCAAGGTATTCCACCAATATACCGGCAAGCCGCCGTCGCAGTTCACCGGGAAAGGGTAATCAGCGGGCGCACGTCTTAATGGGTGCGCCCGTATTTTTGCTGCCTATAACGAAGGAGAATGTTCCATGAAACTAAGCTGGAAAATGACGCTGATTTTCTCCATCATGATGCTCGCCGCCCTGTTTTCCATGTCCATGTATGCCTCCGAGCTGACGGTCAATGGGGCGAATGCTTTTACGAAGGCGCGCTTTTTCAGCATGAGTTCCAGCATCCAGCGCAGTTTGGAGCAGGATGTTTCGATGATGAGTATCACCATGCAGGAACTGACGGAGAACACCAGCTTCATGGCGGCGCTGAACCAGATGGTGCGCGACGACAGCACCGACCAGAAGGTTGGCACTGCCGCCCGCCGCGCCGCCTTGCAGCAGCTTTTGCAGTCGCCGCTGGTGGACAAGTTCGTCCGCGTGTCCTTCTACACCCGCGACGGCTTATTCCTCTCGAACTACATCGACAAAGACCAGCGCGTGGACACGGAAAGCGCTTCCTTCAAGAGATACATCCAAACGCTTCCGTGGCTGGATGACGCGGACAATACATCGGGCTTCGTCCTCCTCTCCCCGCACCCGGACTGTTTTTCCCCTGCCAATCAGGAACGTTCTATCTACGGCATTGTGCAGGCGGTGCGGCATCATGGGCGCATCATCGGCTATCTGCAAATCAGCGATGACACCGAGACGCTGACCGATTTGATGACGTTTGTGGACAACAAGCAGGTTTGCGTCGAAGCCGTGTTCGACAACGGGCAGCGGCTCTTTTCCAGCATGAATCAATTCGTGCCTTGGGCGGAAGACGTGCCGGAAAACGAGTTTACGACGGTTACGCTGGACAATGGCGACAGCCGCTCCGTCCTGCATACCCACGTCGATGCGCTCTCGCTGCATCTCTACATCAGTCAGGATGCCAGCATTATCGCCAACGCCGATGCGTGGCAGCGCATCAACATGCTTCGCTGTGCGCTGCTGATTCTGCTGGTTGCCATGGCGCTGATTATGCTCGTGTCGATGGGGCTGACCCGCTCCATCCGCAAACTGACGCGCAAGCTGCGGCAGATTCCCGACACCAGCATGGTGCATCCGGAAACGATTCAGCTCAATCAGCTGCTTTCCAACGTCACCTCGCCCCGCGACCGCGAAACGCACGAGCTGGAACAGGTGTTCAACCACCTGATGACGCGCCTGCACGAAAGCACCACGAACGAAATGACGCTGCGCGAAGGAACGCTGCAAGCCCAGCTGAATGCCCTGCAAGCGCAGATCAATCCACACTTTATCTACAATACGCTCAACATCATCTCCGCAAAGTCGATGGAAAGCAGCAACTACGACGTTATCGAAATCTGCGACCAGTTTGCGCAGATGCTGCGCTATTCCACGGACATGTCGTCCCGCACGGCGACGATGGCGGAGGAAATCGAGAATGTACACAACTACCTGATGCTCGCCAAGGCGCGGTACGAAAACAACCTTGAATTTGCCATCGACGTGCCGGAGAATCTGGGCAGCATCACTGTGCCGAAACTGACGCTCCAGCCGCTGGTGGAAAACGCGCTGACGCACGGCTACAACGGCTACAACGAACTGCGGAAGCTGACCATCACGGGGCGCATTGAGGACGAGAAGCTCATCCTGTGCATCCGCGATAACGGCACGGGCTTTTCCGAGGACAGGCTGCAAAAGCTGCAAGAGGGCATCCGCCGCATTGAGAACGGCACGCTCTCGATGGAGGAATCCGGCGGACACATTGGACTGCTGAACACCTGCCTGCGCCTGCACTTTTACAGCAACGGGCAGATGCACATCAGCATTCACAATGACAGCGGCGCGGTGATTACGATGGTGATGCCCTGCGGGATGCAGGAAAACCAAGAGGCGTGACGGCGGTGCTGCCTATACAGAGAGGAGACTTCCCCTTTCCGAGGAAGTCTCCTTTTGCTTGCCGATTATTCTACAATGGTAATGGTCTTCGTCAGTGTGCCAACCGTCAGGGTGTGTTCGCCGGGCTGGTCGATGGTCAGTTCCATTTCAACCACGCGCCAGTCTCCGCCGTTGACTGCCATGATCTTTTCCGCGATGACTTCGCCGTCGCAGATCGCCTGCACGGTCGTAATGCCATCGTCGCCGTTGTTCCACAGCAGGACATACGCCGTGAACGGCACGCCAGCCTTGGTTTCCACAATGGATTCATAGCTGGTGCTGGTCGAGCCGTTGGATCCCTCCGTCACTACTTCGTGCGTCGCGCGCGGCAGCACCAGCGTGTCGTAGACGAAATCCGGCTGCGCGCCGTACTTCATGCCGTACTGATACTGCATCAGCGGGTCACCCCAGTTGCCGGGGACGGTGTGGTTCTCGCTGGTCTTCATCATGGCCAGCAGCATCATGCGCACATACTGGTTTGCGCCCTGATCGCCCGCAAGATCCTTCCACTGTGCATCGTCCATCGCTTCGTCGCGCGCCAGTTCCTTGACGACCATGCCTGCCGGTTCCGCGTCGCCGAAGAGCAGCTGCGCGAACACAATCGGTTCAGTGGTCGTGATGAAGCCGCCCGCGCCCGTGCCGTGGTCCGCCGGACGGGAGAAGGTCAGCGCCAGCAGCGCATCCGCGTTGGCGACCATGTAGGTGTTGGGGTCAATGTGATTCGCCACGATGACCAGCTTCTTGCCGGCATCCTTGGCATCCTCGATGATGAGTTCCGCCGCGTCATTGAGCTGCGTGCAGTCCGCGATGACCACGTCCGCCGCTTCCATGTCCTCCACCACCGTGGCGAAGTCCGGCAGAACCTTCTTGTAGGATTCCAGCGTCATGGCAGAAGCCGTAGAGCCGATGTAGACCTTGATGCCCTTGCTCAGCGGAAGGAGGTTGTCGTCGTTCTTCATCAGAATGGCGGATTCCGCCTGCAGCTGACGTTCCAGCGCCACCACTTCGGGGTTGCGCGCCGCCATCAACGTATCGGTATCGGTGATTTCCCACGGATTCGCGATGTATTCCGCAGAAGCCGCAATCGCCAGCGCCTTGTCCGCGTCAGAATAGGGATTCTCGAACAAATCCATCTCGAACTTGTCCTTCAGGACGCGGTAGCAGGTTTCATAGCAGCGTTCTTCCGAAATCAGACCCTGCTTGAGCGCTTCTTCGACGCCGGAACGGGATGCCGAACCGCCGTGGCCGTCGCTTTCGTAGTCGCAGGCGAACGCGCCGATCTGATCCATTCCGTTATTGATGACCATCGCATAGCGTTCCGGAATGGACAGGCTCAGCACGTCAATGCCGTCCACCGTCACGCCCGTGGAGTTGCTGTCGCCCTGATCGCCCCAGTCGGAGACGATGATGCCCTTAAAGCCCAGCGTCTTGCGCAGGTAGTCCATGGTTTCCTTGTCGTAGTCCACATGGACGGTGTTAGTCAGACCGGTGTTGTAGCCGTTGGTCATGACCCACTTCGGATTCGCGGACAGGGCGATTTCCCACGCCTTCATCCAGTTGTCCACCGTCTGCGCATCACTGCGCGCATCCGCAAAGGAGGAGTCGCCGCCGCGCGCGATGAAGTGCTTCATGCACGCTTCCACGCCGCCTTCGACTTGCAGGGCGAGGGTTTCTTCCTTCGTCATCGTACCGGCGTATTCCGGGTCTTCGCCGTTCCAGCTGCCCAGCTCCTGTCCGTAGGGGTGCAGGACAACATGGATGCCGACCGCGCGGCTTTCCAGCGAGTACGCTGTCCACAGCTTCTTGGACAGCTCCAAGTCATTCGCCGCGCCGAACGCATCATGCGCCACGTCAATCATGCCGCCCCACGCGTTGTATTCGCGGTCATTGGAAATGACAACCGGAACGCCCAGACGGCTGTCCTCCGCCAGCGCCTGCATCGCATTGTGGTACACAATCTGCTGCGCGGGCGTGCCGTTGGTGTTGTCCAGATGGCTGGTGATGTTCAGCACGTTGATGTAGTACCACATCGAGCGCGACGTGAACGACGAGCTTTCATCCGGCACGACGCTTTCCGTCCCGAACATGTAGCGCGAATCCGCAAAGTCAACGCCCATCGGGTTGCCGCAGGTGTTCACATGGTAGAAAAGCCCCGCTCTTTCTTCCAGCGTCATCTGGTCATAGAGGTCTTTCACGCGCGCATCCACATCCTGCCGCCAGTCCTCGTAGACATCCAGCTGACCATTGCCGTTCAAGTCCTTGAACTTGAGCCCATCCACCTCCAGAATGGTGGTGATGCCATCGAGATACCCCAATTCCTTCTGGGTGTCCGTCCCGGCGATGACCGTGATAGCTTGATTCACCTGATCGTAATCCGTGAACCGTGCCTGTACGGATTCTTCCGCCATCGCACTCATGCCGAAGCTGCTGGCCAGCATCGCTGCTGCCAAAATCGCGGACAGTTTTCTTTTCATTGAAAACAGTCTCCTTTCTTTCGCGAGTTCTGCTCGCTTTTTCCTCTATCATAGCGGATTTTTCCTTTTTTCGAGCTGTTCTTTTCAGCACTGATATGCGGAAAAAACGGTACTGGGAGGGGGTGAGGGGGAAAATGGAGAAGAGGACAAAAGCGGCAGATGATTACGCAACAACCTTTTTTACAAAACAGCTGATGTACCCCGAAAGAAGCCACGGAAAGCAAAACCCCCTCCAGCGCATCTCCCCGCAATCGCAGGGAGAACACGCTGAAGGGGGTATTTTCAATAATCTTCATCCGGCACCACTGCCAGCGCCGTCAGCACAAACACATCCGGCGCGCCAGCCGCTCGAAGCGCATCCGCGCATGTTTCGGTCGTCGAACCGGTGGTATACACGTCGTCAATCAGCAGGACTGGGGTCGAAATGCGTGCGGCGGCGGCAAATGCGCCGTGCAGGTTCTTCCGGCGCTGGGCGGCATTCAGCCCCTGCTGGGTTGCGGTTTCGCGCGTGCGGATCAGCAGGGGCTGATAGGGCAAGTTGCGCCGCTGGGCAAACGCTTCCGCCAGCAGCCGACCGTGGTCAATGCCGCGCGCGTCAAGGTGTTTCTTCGTCATCGGGACGGAGGTGACAATAGTGTCCGGCGGCAGGGCAAAGGGACACGCGGATGCCATGCCGTCCGCCAGTACCTGCGCGCATTCGGCGATGCCGCTGTATTTGAGCATCAGCACCAGCTGCCGCGCAATGCCGTGGTAGCCCCACACAGCGGCGGCGTTCGGCGCAAGCGCAGCACCCGGCAGACGCAAATCATCCAGCGCAGCGAGGCAGGCCGGGCAAATCGCGTTCGGCAGGGACAACGCGCCGCAGGTCAGGCAGAAAACGTGCTGCGGAAACAGCGCATCATCCACATCGGTCAAAAGGCGGGTGAAAAACGTGCGAAGAGCGGGCAAAAGCGGCATGAAAGCACCTCACTCCTTCCCTAATTCCTCCTGATGCAAATCAATGGTGACGCTCGTGCCCTCCCCAATGCGGGAGGACAGCGACACACGGCAATGGAGCATCTCGGCGGTCTGATGGACGAGATACAGCCCCAATCCGGTGGATTTCTGCCCGCCGCGCCCGTTGTAGCCGGTGTATCCCTTCTCGAACACGCGCGGCACATCCTCCGGCGCAATGCCGATGCCCGTGTCCGCCACGATAATCGCCGGGGCGCTGGTCACGCGGATGCTGACGCGGCCGCGCTCGGTGTACTTGACGGCGTTGGACAGCAGCTGGTGGAGGATGAACAGCAGCCATTTGCTGTCCGTCAAGGCGCTTTCGGCGGTCGGCTCGTACTGCAGGCGCAGCTTCTTGCGGATGAGCAGGGGCGCAAAGTCGCGAATCGCCTGCCGAATGACCGGGTCAAGCGGCACACGCGTCAGCACAAGGTCTTTCGTCGGATTGCCCAACCGCGCGTAGCTTAACGCCATCGTGACGTACTGCTCCATTTGGAACAGTTCAGCTAGCATGGTGCGGTTCTCCGGCGTGTCCTCGCTCTGCAATTGCAGGCGCATCACCGACAGCGGCGTTTTGATTTGGTGTACCCACGCGGTGAAGTAGTCCGTGCTGTCCTGCCGATAGGCCGCCAAGTCCGACTGCGCGGCGCGGACGTCGTGCAGCAGCCGCTGCATAATCGCCTGATCATCCGCTTCAGACAGCGTGCGCGGCGATGGCAGTTCATCCAGCAGAAGATGCGGCGCATTCAGCACATGCGCGCGCGCCTGATGCGCCCGGCGATAACGCACAAAGCCCCAAATCAGCGCAATCAGCCCCATTACCGCGCACAGCGCCGATGCGTACGCGACCGGTTCGGTCGGCAGATGATACAGCGAGAGCACCAGCGCGAATGTGCCCGCGAACAGCGCCAGCAGCCCCGCCAGCGGCAAATGCTCCCGCAGATAGCGCCGAATCATACGCAGCCCTCCTGATTTACGGCATACCCGCTGCCTACCTTTGTGACGATGAAGCCCGGCAGTCCCGCCGCGCTAAGTTTCTTCCGCAGGCGGTTGACATTGACGGTCAGTGTGTTTTCCTCAACGTACTCGTCCATCTGCCACAGGCGGGTCATCAGCGTTTCGCGGCTGACGATGCGCCCGCGCTGCTCCATGAGTGTGCGGAGGATAATCAGTTCATTGCGCGTCAGGGGGATGCGCTGCTCATGGATGGAGAGGGAGGCGCTGTCCAAATCCAGCACGGCCTCCCCGCAGGCGAGGATATTGCCTGTAGTCGGCATGTCATACGCGCGGCGCAGGACGGCATTCACCTTCGCCGCCAGCACAGCTGGGTCAACGGGTTTGGCAATGAAGTCGTCGCCGCCCATGTTCATTGCCATGACGATGTTGAGGTTATCCGACGCGCTGGAAAGGTAGACAATTGGCACGCTGGTGATGCGGCGCAGCTCCTGCGTCCAGTGATGACCGTTGAAGAAGGGGAGCATCAAATCCATCAGTACGATCTGCGGCTTCCACTCGGCAAACTCCTCCGTCACATGGCGGAAATCGCGGACTTTCTGCACCTCGTGTCCCCATGCGGTCAGCACCTTCGTGATGGCATCAGCCAAAGCAGCGTCGTCTTCGACTAATAGGATGCGGTACATGCGTGTCATCTCCCTGATGATGTAGTTTGGTGTTGGTGTGGACTGTTCCCGTACCCGTCAGTTGCTTTCCTCTGCACTTTCGCCCGCCAGCGCATCGAGAATTGCCTGCAGCCGCTTTTCCCCGATGCCCTTGACATTCCGCAAGTCCTCCGGATACACGAACGCGCCGTGTTCCTCCCGGTATGTCACAATCCGCTCCGACAGCACGGGACCGATGCCCGGCAGAGCGTCCAATGCGGCAGCGTCGCCGGTGTTCAGAATGGAATCCGGCGGAAGTGTCGGCAAAGGGGCAAGCGTGAAGCCGTCGCCCTTTGACGGATAGCACTTCGGGGCGGAATGGACGCGGACAGGGATGGATGCGTTCCATAAGAAGCAGCCGAGGCTTATGAGAAGGGCTGCCGTATACAGCAGCAGAAGCAGCTTTCGCACGCCCTGCCGCCATTCGCGCACAGCATCCCCCTCCGCTCAGCTTGTCGTCAGGAGCATTGTACCATACTTGGCACGGATGGACAAGGGTGCGCGGCAGAAAAATAAGCGCAGCATGGGAAGGGGGATTCCATGCTGCGCTGGCTGGTTGCTGTTTTCCAATGCAATTTTCTTTTGGGGCAGGGGATTTCGCTGCGGTTATATCCCCAGCGAAAACCCGCCTTGTATAAGGTAGAACAGCGCCACACCATCCACTGCGACGGCATCGTGCATTGCGTCGTAGCGGATCAGCGCGACGGTGTGCACCGTGCCGTCAATATCCGTGAATGTCCACACGGTGTGGGGGGCATCGGCTGCAGTCCAGTCGTCGGGGAGACGGCCGGACATCGTGACCATCATCAGCTGATTGTAGGCAGCGGAAAAGGCAGTGTAATCCGCGGATTCGCCGTTTTTCGTCAGCGTAATATCGTAGACCTGATTGCCCTCGTCGTCCGTGACAAGCTCGTTGTTCTCGGCAACCTGCTCGGCGCGTGTGATGACCCATGTGTCCACGCCGTCCGCCGTTTCACGCGAAAGGGACGCAAGATTCCCCAGCGCCGTCAGCACCGGGTAGCGCGTGATGGTCTCCTGCCAGTCGGCGTTCATCACGCCGCGCAGCAAGAGCGTGCTGCAGCGGTAAATGCCGCCGTCGTACAGCACATAATCCACCAGATCGCTCTCCTGCTCGCCGATGACGAGGGTGATCGTGGCTTCCGGGTAATCGGTCGTAGCGTATGAGCCAGTCGTACCGACTGCGCCGATTGTGCCGGCGGCTTGGTGCAGGCGGATGACGATACGGGGCGTGTCCAGCCCGTAGCGGGCGATGCTCTCCGCCGTCGCGTCGGCAATGTACTCGCCAAGGCGGATGTTTGCTGCCGATTTGCGCAGGGTGGTCATGGCCGTGCCGTCCGCCGGGTAGGACACCGGGACGGTCAGCATCCAGCGGTCTTGCGCGTCTGCGTTCGTGATCGCGCCGTTCAAGCGCCATTGCTGGGTGATTTCGCCCTCCGCGTTCAGCAGCGTGATTTCATCCAGTCGGTCGGCGTGAATCGTCAGCTGCTCGACGCTGTGGAGCGAACCGCGCGTGACGTAGCATTCCTCCGCCAGACCGCGGCTGACGGACAGCAGGCGGGTGTCGCCGTCCAATTGCGCGTACTGCCAGCTGTTTTCGTACTGCGGGGCGCTGCCGATGCGCAGGGTGTGGCTGCTGCCGTCCGCAAAATCCACGGTGACGACGCTCTCCGGGTTATCCAGCCCGAACGCCGCCCACTCCTCGTCCGTGCCGTTCCAATCGTCGCTGAGCACCTCGGCGGTCACGTTCTTGAGGCCGGACAGGAGCGTGGCGGTAATGTCCGCATCCACCGTGAAGGCGTTTTCGCCTTCCAGCACCAGCGCGCCGGATTCCGTCTGCACTGCCGACCACGCGTCCTGATTGCGCACGGCAATGCGGATGCGGGTGATATCCGCCGATTCCACCGCCCAGAGGGTGATTTCCTCGTCCTCGTGTGCGGGCGTTTCCGGCGCGGGGGCGGGCGTGCGGGCGAAAATCAGCAGGCACGCCGCCGCCGCGACCAGCACCACGGCGAAAATCAGCAGGAGGATGCGGCTGTGCCTGCGCGCGGCATGTTTCTTTTTCGGGACATTTTGCATGACTTACAGATTCCTCCGTGGAAGCAGGATGATGACCGCCGCCAGCAGCACCAGAATCGGCAGCCCGACCAGTACGACGCTGCCCAATGACAGCGCATTGACGGACAGCCCCGGCCGCAGCGCCGTTTTGACCATGATGCTGGTGTCAATGCTGTCATCCCCGGTCAGGAAGGACACGGCGCGCACCAGAAATTCCTCGCCGTCGGTCATGGTGAAGAGCTGTTCCTCGGTCAGCAGGGCGGAACTGCCGATGATGAACGCGCGGCTGACGTCGCCCGTGTCGGTGAAACGCTTGGCTTGCAGCGCGAGCGCGAACGGACCGGTCTTGTCGCTGTCGGACTGGGTGATGCTCAGGCGCGACGCGGTTGTATCAACCAGATAGCTCTTGTCGGAGGTCATCAGCACCGCGTCCACCAGCAGGGAGTTGTCCGATTCCGGCGAAGGGTCAAAGCCGCGGCTGGCAACCATGAGCATCGCCGTCCGCCCGTTCAGCATCATCTCCAGTGTCACGTCCGTCGCCTGCATTTCCGGCAGCAGCGCCAGACGGTTGTTGTTGTAGAACGTGTCGGTTTCATCCGGCGACGCCATCACCAGCCCGCTTTCCGGCAGGAAGCCGTAGGAGCGCAGCAGGGACAGCACGTTCGGCATATTTTCAATCGGGTCGGTATAATCGCAGCTGAACAGCACCGCGCCGCCGCCCTGCACATACGCGCGGATGATGTCCATTTCCGCGTCGGTGTAGTCCTTGACGGGCGAAAGAATGCACAGCACGTCGCCAGATGCGAATGTCATGTCGCTGAGCTTCTCAAACACCGCGTTGTAATGGTTGTTCGTCAGCAGGGTGGTAAAGGCGGACAGGGAGTCTTCGCCCAGTTCGCCGTGACCCGTCGCAATGTGCAGCGTCGGCACGGTGTCGCGCGTGACGTAGGCGATGGCGGAGGTAATCTGCTGCTCATACGCCAAGCCGGAAACGTTGTAGCTGCCCGAATCGGTATCGACAGAGAGCGTTACAAAATCCGTCGCGGTCAGCACGCGATAGCGGTCAGTTTCCTCGCAGTAGACGATGAGGTTCTGCGCGGAGACGTTGGTGGTGCTGCTGGAAAAGCGGGTCAGCAGCAGGGGATTCAGGCTCGGCGGGGTCTGCTCCCACGTCACCATATCTGACGCGGCGCTGTAACGGTTGAGCAGCTCCAGCAGGGGCTGATCCTCCTCGCCGCGCTCGAACAGGGCGTAGATTTTTACCGGGCGCTTCAGGTCGCGCAGAATCTGCTTCGTCGTCTCGCTCTGCGTCGTGACGGCGTTGAAGGAGAAGTCGCCGCGCCAGCCGTAGCGCGTTTCGAGGTTCGTCGTCGCCAGATTGATGAGAATCAGCGCGACAATCACCAGCGCGACAATGGCGGTAGACATGGCACCGTAGCGCAGGCGCGGGCTGATGGTGAACTTCCTGTGCGCGGATTGTTTTTTGTTTCGCATTCTTCGTCACTCTCCCCGATAGCGCCGGGCATCCAGCGTATGAATCGTCAGCAGGAGGAACGCCGCGGCGAAGGTGACATCGTAGACGACGCTCGCCGCGCTGAGCTGCCCCATCAGGAACGGTTCAGCCCGCTGATAAAGGCTGAAGAAGGACAGCACGCTGGAGAAGAAGCTGCTGTTGACGGCGTTTTCCAGCAAGTCCAGCGTCCAGAGGACGAAGTTCGCGCCGAACGCGAAAACTGCCGCCGTCACCTGATTTCTTGCGCAGCCGGAGATGAACAAGTCCAGCGCGAGGAATGCGCCGCCCTGCAAGATGAAGCCAAGGTACGCCACCGCCATTTCCGCCGGGTACACGCGCCCATAGACCGCCACGACCGCAACGAAGCCGAGCGTCAGCACGACGGTTGCCGCCATGACGGTATACGCCGCGGCATACTTGCCCAGCACCATGCCGGACAGGGAAACCGGGCTGGTGAGCAGCAGCTGATCCGTGCGGCGCTGCCTTTCTTCCGCCAGCAGCCGCATCGTCAGCACCGGCGAAAGCAGCATCCACAGGTAACTCATCTGCCCCACGAACGTCGGCAAGTCCGAGGAACGCGCCTGCATAATCTGCAAATAAAACATCACCGAGGACAGAAGCAGAAACACGCCCATGAACACATAGCCCGTCGGCGTGAGAAAATACGCCTGCAATTCTCGTTTCCAGATGGCACGCATTGTAACAACCTTCTTCCGCGTGTTACTCTAAGAAAAATAACAACTTCCAATAAAATTCAAGAAACATGGGTGTGCACTGCGAAGGGGTCAAGGGGGCGACCGCAAAGC
>ERZ1034719.368-NODE-368-length-28443-cov-7.256975_pt1 | contig 28443 bp, 23 predicted proteins | sample MGYA00520703_ERZ1034719 | MGnify/ENA primary metagenome ERZ1034719 (study PRJEB33766, sample SAMN09781716) | gut metagenome | biome: gut microbiome | host: Homo sapiens | place: Madagascar | study: EMG produced TPA metagenomics assembly of the PRJNA485056 data set...
ATCGGCAGCAGCCTCTTTTGAACCACTCGCCCAGCGAGTGGTTTTCGGGATACAAGAAGAGCGGAAGCATTTGCTTCCGCTCTTCTTCATTATGGATTCGTTTGCTCTTACAGCATATTCAGCACGAGCGTCAGGACGATGAACGCAGCACCGACCCACTTGGTGGCACGCGCAAGACGGGCATCCGTGCTCTTGGCCTTGTTCTTGGCCATGAAGGAATCGGCCACGCCGCCGATTGCACCGCTTAAGCCGGCGGACTTGCCGCTCTGGAACAGGACGATGCCGATGACGATGAGACCGCAGAGAAGCTGAAGAATCGTAACGAATAAAGTCATGGTGAAAACCTCCAAATTGTTGAACGTGTGATCACGCTATATTCACAGGTACTCATAATACCATAGAAAGGTGCGGAAAGCAAGCCTATTTTTCAATTTCTGCCGCTTTCTGCGCTCAGAGCATTGCGACCTTGGGGTGCGGCAGGCTGATGGACGGAGCCTCGGGCGGCTGCGGCTTTTTCGGGGTGGCCTCCTGCGCGTGCAGCGCGCGCTGCGCCGCGGTGAGCATCAGCTTGATGCGGTTGAGCTGGTTCACTTCGCTCGCGCCGGGGTCATAGTCGACAGCGACAATGTTCGCGCCGGGATAGGCCGCGCGCAGCGCCTTGATGACGCCCTTGCCGACCACATGGTTCGGCAGGCACGCAAACGGCTGGATGCACACGATGTTCGGCGTGCCGGAGGTGATGAGCTCTGCCATCTCACCGGCGAGGAACCAGCCCTCGCCGTACTGGTTGCCGATTGAAAGGAAGGGCTTGGCAAGCTCCGCCACATGGTTGATGGCCATGGGGGGATCAAAGCGCTTGCTGGCCTTCAGCGCTTCGATCGCGGGGCGGCGCATGCGCTGAAGTGCCGGAATGCCGAGCTTGGCGCTGGCCGAAGCAGTCCACCCCTTTCCAAGGTGGGTGTGCTTGAAGTCCTGCTCATAGATCGTGGCGGCAAAGAAATCGAGAAGATCGGGAACGACCGCCTCTGCGCCCTCGCGTTCCAAAAGGTCGACAACATGGTTGTTGGCAAGTGGCATGTATTTGACGAGGATTTCACCGACGACGCCGACGCGCGGCTTTTTGAGCGTTTCGTCGATGGGCAGCGCGTCGAAATCCTCGACAATGCCGCGGCAGAGCTGGGCGTAGCGGTACTTGGGATGCTCGCTCGTGAGCGAGTCGATGCAGATGTCGCGCCACTTGCGGTGCAGCGCGTTCGCGCTGCCTTTTTCGAGCTCATACGGGCGCACGCGGTACAGGCAGCGCATCAGCAGGTCACCAAGCACGATACCGTGCGCGGCGTCCAACAGCAGTGACGGCGAGATGCGGAAGCCCTCGTTCGTCTCCATGCCGTTGGCGTTGAGCGAGATGACAGGGATGTGTTCAAGGCCCGCTTTTTTGAGCGCGCGGCGGATGAAGGCGATGTAATTGCTCGCGCGGCAGCAGCCGCCGGTCTGCGACATGATGAGGGCGAGGTGGTCGGTGTCGTACCGGCCGGAGGTCACGGCCTCCATCAGCTGGCCGACCGCCGTGATCGAGGGATAGCAGGCGTCGTTGTTGACGTACTTGAGGCCCGCGTCGATGGCGGCGCGGTCGTCGTTTTGCAGTACCTCAAAATTATAGCCGTGGTGGCGGAAGATAGGCTCGAGAATGTCAAAATGGATGGGACTCATCTGGGGGGCGAGGATGGTGTAGTGCTGCTTCTGCATCTCCTTGGTGTAGTAGACGCGCTCGAACGGCTGTACGTGAGAGGTCGAATGAATCCCGCGCTCGCGCCGCATGGCGACGGCGGCGAGCAGCGAGCGGATGCGGATGCGCACCGCGCCGAGGTTGTTGACCTCGTCAATCTTGAGGCAGGTGTAGAGCTTGCCGCCCTGCTCCAAAAGCTCGCAGACCTCGTCGGTCGTGACGGCGTCGAGACCGCAGCCGAACGAGTTGAGCTGAATGAGCTCAAGATCGTCGCGCCCGCAGACGAATTCCGCCGCGGTGTAGAGGCGGGAGTGATAGACCCACTGGTCATTCACGCGCACGGGGCGCTTGGGGACAAAGTCGATGGGCAGGCAATCCTCGGTCAGCACCGTCAGGCCGTAGGCCGCGATGAGCTCGGGGATGCCGTGGTTGATCTCGGGGTCGACGTGGTAGGGACGTCCGGCGAGCACAATGCCGCTGCCGCCGTTTTTCTCCATGTCGGCGAGTGCCTTCGCGCCCGCGGCGCGGACGTCGGCCTTGGCCCTGCGTTGCTCTTCCCACGCGAGGTGGGCGGCATGGCGCGTTTCCTTTTCGGGAATGTTCCATACTTCCTTACAGAACTGGACAAGACGGTCGGAGGCGACCTTCTCGTTCGTGAAAGCGAGGAAGGGATGCAGGTAGCGCACGGAGCCGTCGGTTACGGCTTCGACGTTGTTCTTGATATTCTCGGGATATGAAACGACGATCGGGCAGTTGAAGTGGTTCTGCGCGCCCGGCACTTCCTGATGTTCGTAGAACACGCAGGGGTGGAAGATGGTCTTGACGCCGTGGTCGATAAGCCACTGGGCGTGACCGTGGGCGAGCTTGGCAGGATAGCACTCAGATTCCGACGGAATGCTCTCCATGCCCAGCTCGTAGATCGCGCGCGTGGAGAACGGGGAGAGGATGACGCGGAAGCCGAGGTCGCGGAAGAACGTCGCCCAGAACGGGTAGTTTTCATACATGTTCAGCACGCGCGGGATGCCGATCTCGCCGCGCGGCGCATTTTCCGGCTCGAGCGGGGGATAGGCGAACATGCGCTCACGCTTGTAGGCGAAGATATTTTCGCCGGGTTTGGCAGCGCTTTCGCCGCGCAGGGGTTTTTCGCAGCGGTTGCCGCTCACATGGCGGCGGCCGCCGGGAAAGACGCTGACCGTGAGCATGCAGTGGTTCTGGCAGCCCTGACAGCGTGCGGCAGAGGTCTTGTACGTGAGCTGCTCGATCTCCTCAAGAGGGAGCATTGTGCTCTGCTGCCCGTGGTAGCGGTCGCGCGCGAGCAGTGCCGCGCCGAACGCGCCCATGATGCCCGCGATGTCGGGACACGTGACCTGCGCGCCGGAGATGCGCTCAAACGCGCGCAGCACGGCCTCGTTGAAGAATGTGCCGCCCTGTACGACGACGTGCGAGCCGAGCTCACTCGCGTCGGAGAGCTTGATGACCTTATAAAGAGCGTTCTTGATGACGGAGTAGGCAAGGCCGGCGGAGATATCGGAGACGCTTGCGCCCTCCTTCTGCGCCTGTTTGACGTTGGAGTTCATAAACACCGTGCAGCGTGTGCCGAGGTCCACGGGGGCCTTGGCAAAGAGCGCTTCGTGCGCGAATTCCTGCGCTGTCATGCCAAGAGAGTTGGCGAAATTCTCGAGGAACGAGCCGCAGCCGGACGAGCAGGCCTCGTTCAGAAGCACCGTGTCAACCGCGCCGTCCTTGAGCTTGATGCACTTCATGTCCTGTCCGCCGATATCGAGCACGCAGTCGACCTTGGGGTCGAAGAACGACGCGGCGGTGCAGTGGGCGATGGTCTCGACCTCGCCCTCGTCGAGCGAGAACGCGGACTTGAGCAGCGTTTCGCCGTAGCCCGTGGAGCAGGAGCGCGCAATATGCGCACCCGCGGGAAGATGCTCGCGCAGCGTATGTACCGCCTGCATGGCGGTCTGGATGGGATTGCCCTGATTGTTGGCGTAGAACGAGTACAAAAGCTCGCCCTTTTCGCCAACTAACGCGAGCTTTGTCGTCGTCGAGCCCGCGTCGAAGCCGAGAAAGCAGTCGCCATTATACGTTGCAAGATCGCCGCGCGGCACGACCGCCGTATGGTGACGGGTGCGGAAGGCCTCGAGGTCGGCTTCGTCTTCAAAGAGCGCCGGCAGGCGCTTTAATTCAAAATCCATCTGCACGCCGCTGTCGAGACGCTTGATGAGCGCGCTGAGCGGCTGCGCCTTGGCGGGCGTTTCGTCGATGGCCGCGCCGGTGGCGGCGAAGAGATGGGAATTTTCAGGGTCGATGGTCGTCTCATCCGTCAGCCTCAGCGTGCGGATGAACACGGCCTTGAGTTGGGGGAGGAAGTGCAGCGGCCCACCTAAGAACGCGACATGGCCGCGGATGGGCTTGCCGCAGGCAAGGCCCGAAATGGTCTGGTTGACGACCGCTTGGAAGATCGAGGCGGCAAGGTCGGCCTTCGTCGCACCCTCGTTGATGAGGGGCTGGATGTCCGTCTTGGCGAACACGCCGCAGCGCGCGGCGATGGGGTAGATCTGCTGATAGTGCGCGGCCTCGCGGTCGAGACCCGAGGCATCGGTCTGCAGCAGGGCGGCCATCTGGTCGATAAACGAGCCTGTGCCGCCGGCGCAGACGCCGTTCATGCGCTCTTCGAGCCCACCTTTGAAGTAGATGATCTTGGCATCCTCGCCGCCGAGTTCGATGGCGACATCCACCTGCGGCGCGACGCGCTCGAGCGCCTGCGCGACGGCGACGACCTCCTGCACAAAGGGGATGCCGAGCGCCTTGGCAAGGTTGATCGCGCCGGAGCCGGTGGCGCGCAATTCGAGCGCGCACTCGCCGAGCGCTGCGCGCGCCTGCTTGAGTAAGTCGGACAGTGCGCGCTGTGTGTGGGACAGATGGCGCTGGTACTGCCCGAAGATCATTTGTCCGTTTTCATCCAGCACGACGAGCTTGACCGTGGTGGAGCCTACGTCGATGCCTGCTTGATACGTTTTCATGGGGAACCTCTCTTTTCATGTCAATGCGATTTGGCGGTAAAAGAGTCCCGCCGGATTTTCAGATTGTTATTATAATTGTATGCCGCAAAAGGACAAGAAGTAAAGTTTAGGGTCTGTTAAGAAAATGAACAAAAATTTACAAATATTTTTGGCTTGACATACCTCGCAACTCTATGTATACTACAAGCATAGATATTCTATGTATCATAGGAGGTGCAACATGAAGAAAAAGAGCATTGACCACACGCAGCTGCTGCTGCTCAAGCTGCTCGCGGGCGAGGATATGTACGGCTACCAGATCATTCTGGAGCTGGCGCGCCGCTCGAGCAATGTCTTCGAGATGAAAGAGGGCACGCTCTACCCCGTGCTGCACGGCATGGAGCGTGAGGGCTATGTGGAGGCCTATGAAAAGACTGCACCCACCGGTCGGATGCGCAAGTATTATCACCTGACGCGTGCCGGCCGGGCCGCGCTCACGGAAGAGGAGAAGGCCTGGCAGGAGTACAGCGGCGCGGTGAACGCCGTGCTGCACTTTGCTTAAAAAAGGGTGAGTCTATGAACAGAAACGAGTATTGCGATCGCGTGCTCGCACAGGTCGGCCGGCTGACGAGCGATGAAGCAAACGATCTGAGAAATGAGCTCGCCGGTCACATCGAAGACCACGCCGAAGCGCTGGTCGAGCACGGCTATACGGAGGAGGATGCCGCTGCGCGCGCCGTGATGCTGATGGGTGATCCCGAGGAGACGGGCAAAGCGCTGCGCGCGCAGTACGGCGGCTGGTGGCTCGTCATCGTGCAGCGCGCCGCGCGCATCCTCACGGCGATGCTGTGCGTGATGATCGCGGGGCTGATCGTGAAGTCGAGCGGCCTCTACGGTGCGATCTGCGACCGGTACGAGGTGCAGAAACCACGTGAGGACTGGGAGTTTTGGAACACGGAGACGCCGGGAACGCGCATTCCCATCGGCGATGATATCGTGCGCGTAGATGCGGTCTCCGCCGGCGCCCCGGCCAAGGAAAAGCTTTTAGGCAATTACCGCGCGGAGATCTTGCTGACGGGCTTTGACCGTATTCCCGGCGGCGTGGTCTATGCGCGGCTGCTGGAATCGCTGCGGCTGGAAAACGAGCGCGGTGAGGTGCTTTTTGAGGGCAGCGACTATGCTTACCCCAGCAGCGTGAGCGGCAGCGGCACACTCTGGGTACACACTGCGCGCCATTATGTGTCTATTGAGCCGGACGATACATATGTTACGCTCGTCTACGACCGATTGGGCGAGCGGATCGAGACGAGGATCGAGCTTCCGGAAGGGGGGACGCAGCCGTGAAAACGATCAAGCGAAAACCGAGCAGAATGCGCCGCACGGTCAGGAGCGTTGCCGTGCTGCTGTGCGTGCTGGCGGCGTATGTCGTCCTGTCCGGCATGAAGCTCACGCCGCGCGCGGCGATCCGTATGGGCGAGCAGTATTACGGCATCTACGAGCCGACGCACACTGTTGCGATGCAGCGTATGCGCGTGGTTGGATACAGCTGCCGCGTCTATCTGACGGCGGGAGAGAACACGCTCTACTGCGGCGCGGCACGGTTGACGCCCTCCGGCTGGGACAGCTTTTTTATGGGCGATGCGATCTCCTGTACGGATGGGGAAAGCGTGCATGTCGGCAGTTGGTGCCCGGCCTCGTTCAATAAGATCTTCGGACAGGAGATCATATTCGGCCGCGTCGACGATCCGGATATTGCGCTGCTCACCATTGAGGAATGGGGAGGCAGGGACTGGACAAAGCCGGGGTGCGAGAATGAAAAGCTCCGCAGGCTGCGTACCGTCACGGTGGAAGAATTCATCGAGGACGGCGGCTGCCGCTATTTCCTTCTTGACGCGCGTGAGCGCGAGGAAAATGCAAGATCCTATGCGGTGGAAAAGGGCGTTCTGTATATTACGGGCTACGATGCCATGCACCGGGAAATTCTGCACCGGGAAATTGAGATCGGCGCAAACAGCCTCCTATAGGCGCGGAGGGGGAGCGCGGCAGCTTTGCCGCGCTCCCTTTGCATCGATGCAAGGGGGGAAGAGGCATGAACTTTCGGTGAATTCTTCCGCGCACACGTTGACGGAAAAAAGCCAAAATGATATCCTACTCTGGAATTCTTATTCATTCATTTCCTCAGAAAGAAGGCAGGATATGCTGAAGCTGCAACAGATCGTCAAGGATTATCAGGCGGGCGACGCTACCGTCCACGCCCTGCGCGGCGTGAGCTTACAGTTCCGTGAGAGCGAGTTTGTCGCCATCCTCGGCCATTCGGGCTGCGGCAAGACGACGCTTTTGAACATTATCGGCGGCCTTGACCACTACACGAGCGGCGACCTTGTCATCAATGGCAAATCGACGAAGGACTTTTCTGATTCGGACTGGGACAGCTACCGCAACCACTCCATCGGCTTTGTCTTCCAGAGCTATAACCTCATCCCGCACCAGACGGTATTGAGCAACGTGGAGCTGGCGCTCACGCTCTCAGGCGTGAGCAAGTCAGAGCGCCGCGAGCGCGCCATCAGGGCGCTTGAGAGCGTGGGCCTTGGCGACCAGCTCGACAAAAAGCCAAACCAGATGTCGGGTGGCCAGATGCAGCGCGTCGCCATCGCACGAGCGCTCGTCAATGACCCGGACATTCTGCTTGCCGATGAGCCGACCGGCGCGCTCGACAGCGAGACGAGCGTGCAGGTGATGGAGATCTTGAAAAAGATCTCCAAAGACCGCCTCATCATCATGGTGACGCACAACCCCGAGCTTGCCGAAACCTACGCGAGCCGCATTGTGCGGCTGAAAGACGGCGAGATCGTGGACGACAGCGCGCCGTATGAGGAGGCCGTGGAAGAAAAGCCCGCCGCGGGCAAGAGCAAAAAGACCTCAATGAGCTTTGGCACGGCGCTGTCGCTGTCGCTCAACAACCTGATGACGAAAAAGGGACGGACGTTTTTAACGGCCTTTGCCGGCAGCATCGGTATCATCGGCATCGCGCTCATTCTGTCGCTGAGCAATGGCATCCAGACCTATATCGACCGCGTGCAGGAAGATACGCTGTCGAGCTACCCCTTGACCATCGAGGCTGAGAGCATGGACATGTCCAGCATGGTCAGTTCGATGATGGGCGTTCATGCGCAGGACGAGGGCGACGGGGAGCAGCATGACCTCGACGCCGTCTACTCCAACAACATTATGTACGACATGATGAGCTCGTTTGCCTCGGCGGAGACGCAGACGAACAATTTGAAGGACTTCAAGACCTACCTCGAGGGCGACGACGAGCTTTCAAGCCACATCAGCTCCATTTCCTATGACTACGACCTCGGCATGAGCATCTATGCCAAAGACACCGACGGCAAGGTCTTCAAGTCCGACGTGACGGAGCTTTTGCAGACCTGCATGAGCGAGCTCTACGGCGGCGATTACAGCAGCTATTTCGAGCGCTTCGGCTCGGCCTACTCCGCGATGGAGACCTGGGAGCAGATGCTCCCGCCGCAGGATAGTGAGAGCGGCGAGCTCGTGGGCGACCTCCTGCACGAGCAGTACGACCTCATTTACGGCTCCTGGCCGCAGAATTATGACGAGGTCATGCTCATCGTCAACAAGGACAATGAAATTTCCGACCTTGTCATCTATTCGCTGGGCCTGAGCGCACAGGACGAGGTCGTGGAGTCGATGCAGCACATGCTCGACGGCTCGGAATTCGACAGCAAGGACATCCAGAGCTGGAGCTATGAAGACCTGTGCAATATGAGCTTCAAGATCGTCCTGCCCGCTGAGCGCTACCAGTACGATTCCGCAAGCGGCACATATACCGACGTCAGCACGACGGATACGGGGCTCGACTTCCTCTATAACTCCGACGATGTCGGCACGCGCGTGAAGATCGTCGGCATCCTGCGCCCGAATGAGAACGCGGTATCCTCGATGCTCTCCGGCGCGATCGGCTATACGTCCGCGCTGACGGACTACCTCGTCGAAAAGGCGGGACAGACCGAGATTTTGCAGAAGCAGAAAGAAGACCCCAATACCGACGTTATCCTCGGCCTGCCGTTCCTGACCGATGACTACTCCGTGAGCGACGAGCAGAAGGAAGCGGACGTGACCGACTATCTCGAGGGCCTTTCCGTCACCGAGCGCGCCGCAGCCTACACCGCGATGATGAGCGTGCCGAGCGAGGAGTATCTCTCCGCCATCGTGGAGCAGCAGATGGGCTCGCTCGACCGCGCGAGCATCGAGCAGATGGTCATTTCGACCTACGCCCAGCAGATGAGCGTGGATGAGGCGACCGTCAAGTCCTACATCGCGCAGATGGACGACGATACGCTCTTTGGCTATGTGGAGCAGTCTATCCGCGAGCAGGTGACAGAGCAGTACGCCGCGGGCGTGCAGGCGCGGCTATCTAACATGACAAGCGATCAGCTCGCCATGGCGCTCGACCTGGCGCTCGAAAAATCGCCCGCTGTCACGCCGCTGACGAGCGAGCAGTACAACTGGCTTTATGATAACTACATGCCTGCGACGGTCTCGAACGGCACGTATGAGGACAATTTGAAGCTGCTTGGCGACGTCGACCTCGCAAGTCCCAAGACCATCAACATCTACGCCTCGACCTTTGCCGACAAGGATGCCATCGCCGATGCGATCGAGCAGTACAACAGCAGCGTTTCCGAGGACGACCAGATCGACTACACCGACTATGTGGCGCTTCTGATGAGCTCGGTCACAACGATCATCAACGCCATCAGCTATGTGCTCATTGCGTTTGTCGCCATCTCGCTCATCGTGTCGAGCATTATGATCGGCATCATCACGTATATCTCGGTGCTTGAGCGCACGAAGGAGATCGGCATCCTGCGCGCCATCGGCGCGAGCAAGCGCGACATCTCGCGCGTGTTCAACGCGGAGACGCTCATCGAGGGCTTCTGCTCCGGTGCCATCGGCATCGGCATCACGCTATTGCTGATCATCCCCATCAACCTCGTCGTGCACCACCTGACGGGTATCGAGAGCCTCAACGCCATCCTGCCGCCTGTCGGCGGCGCGGCGCTCGTGGTCATCAGCATGGCGCTCACGTTTATCGCAGGCCTCATCCCCTCCGGCATCGCCGCGCGCAAGGACCCTGTCGAAGCGCTGCGCACCGAATAACACGATATTTGACCTTCAAAAAGGACGTTTTCCGACGGAAAACGTCCTTTTTCTCTTTTACCGCGATTTTACAAAAGGCGACTTTCTGATTTTACAACCTGCCTTTATGATGGCAAATGTAGCAAGGAACAACATCTTGGAAAAATTGAAAGGAAGTATTTCAAATGAAAAAGTTTCTCACTCTTGCGCTGACCGCTGTCATGGCGCTGAGCCTGCTGACCGCCTGCGGCAGCAAGAACGACAACAGCGCCGACACCAACACTGACGGCAGCAACACAGAAACGACCCTCTCCGGCACCGTCTCGACCGACGGCTCCACCTCGATGGAAAAGGTCATCAACTCTCTTGGCGAATCCTTCATGGCCATGAACAAGGACGTGAAGTTCACCTATAACCCCACCGGCTCGGGCTCCGGCATTCAGGCCGTTAGCGAAGGCCGCTGCGACATCGGCCTTTCGAGCCGTGCGCTCAAGGATGACGAAAAGGCCTCCGGCCTTGTTGAGACCGTCGTCGCGCTCGACGGCATCGCCATTGTCGTGAACCCCGAGAACCCTGTCTCCGATCTCGACATTGACACCATCGCCAAGATCTACACCGGCGAGATCACCAACTGGAAGGACGTCGGCGGCAACGACGCCGAGATCGTGCTCATCGGCCGTGAGGCCGGCTCCGGCACGCGTGACGGCTTCGAGTCCATCACCGACACCAAGGACGCCTGCCAGTACCGTCAGGAGCTCACCTCCACGGGCGACGTCATCAACACCGTGTCCCAGAACCCCGACGCCATCGGCTATGCCTCCCTCTCCGCGGTCGGCGACAGCGTCAAGGCGCTGACAGTCGGCGGTGTGGAAGCCACGGAGGCGACCGTCAAGGACGGCAGCTATGTGGTCCAGCGTCCGTTCGTGCTCGTCACGAAGGAGGGCACCAAGCTTTCCCCCGCGGCACAGGCCTTCTTCGACTACGCGCTGTCCGCTGACGCGGCAAGCATCATCGCCGCTGCCGGTGCGGTCGCAGCCAACTAACAGAACACAGGAACCATCACGGGAGGCGGCGTGAGCCGTCTCCCGCTGACAGCAAAAAGAGGAAACAATTATGGCGCAGAGGAAAAAAATGTTTGAAGCCGTCGTCCACGGTATTTTTCTGCTTCTCGGCCTCATTACGGTCGGATGCGTGCTGCTGATCACGGTGTATCTCATCATCTCCGGCATCCCGGCCATTCAGAAGATCGGCCTTGTGCCGTTTCTCACGGGCAAGGTGTGGTCGTCGACGTCGGCGGAGCCGAAGTACGGCATTCTGCCCTTTATTTTAACGAGTGTTTACGGCACGGCAGGCGCGATCGTCCTCGGCGTGCCCATCGGTTTTTTGACGGCGGTGTACCTCTCCAAGGTCGCGCCCAAGAAGGTCCGCACTGTGCTGGAGGCCGCCGTCAGCCTGCTCGCGGGGATCCCGTCGGTCGTGTACGGCCTTGTCGGTATGCTGGTGCTCGTGCCTGCCATCCGCAAGACGTTCCACCTGCCGGACGGCGCAAGCCTGTTTGCGGCCATCATCGTGCTGGCCGTCATGATCCTGCCGTCGATCATCAAGGTGAGCGTCACAGCGCTCGAGGCCGTTCCGCATGAATATGAGGACGCCTCGCTTGCCCTCGGTGCGACTGAGGTCGAGACCTATTTCCGCGTCTCCGTTCCGGCGGCAAAGAGCGGCATCGCCGCAGCGGTCGTGCTCGGCGTGGGCCGCGCCATCGGCGAAGCGATGGCCGTGATGATGGTCTCGGGCAACGCGCCGAACATGCCCGGCTCAATCTTTGAGAGCGTCCGCTTTCTCACGACGGCGGTCGCGAGCGAGATGTCGTATTCGAGCGGCTTGCAGCGTCAGGCGCTCTTTTCCATCGCGCTCGTGCTGTATCTTTTCATCCTGCTCATCAATGCGGCGCTCAACTTCTTCTTAAAGCGCGACAAGGAGGGTAACTGATGCTGAAAATGCAGTCCTCGGCCCGCCGCAAGGCCTATATCACGGCGATGAAGCTCCTGATGGGCGTCGCCGCAGTATTGACTTGCGCGCTCGTAGTCGGTATGATTGGTTATATATTGGGCAACGGCATTCCAAACATCACCTGGGAGATGCTTTCCACCGCGCCGAGCTATCTTGCCAACCGCGTCGGCATCCTGCCGGACATCCTGAGCACGCTCTACATCGTCATCGCGACGCTTTTAATCGTGCTGCCGCTCGGCGTGGGCGCGGCCATCTACTTGAATGAATACGCCGCGAACAAAAAGCTCGTCTCCATCATCGAATACGCGTCCGAAACGCTCTCCGGTATCCCGTCGATCATCTACGGCCTTGTCGGCATGCTGATCTTCTGCAAAAACGGCACGTCGCTTCTTGCGGGTGCGCTGACGCTGACGATCATGAACCTGCCGACCATCATGCGCACGACACAGGAGAGCCTCAAGACCGTACCGCAGAGCTACCGCGAGGGCGCGTTCGGCCTGGGCGCGGGCAAATGGCGCACCATCCGCACGGTGGTGCTGCCAAGCTGCGTGGACGGTATCGTGACGGGCTGTATCCTGTCGATCGGACGCATCCTCGGCGAGTCGGCGGCGCTCTTATTCACGGCGGGCTCGGCGCACATGCTCTACAACTTCTTTGAGGGCATGCACAACGCGGGCGCGACGCTGACGGTGGCGCTGTACTTCTACGCCAAGGAGTCGAGCGATACGGGGGTGGTGTTCGCCATCGCGGCCATTTTGATGCTGCTGACGATGCTCATTAACCTCATCGCCGATCTGGTCGGCCGATACTTCAGGAGGAAACAGCAATGATACGACCTGTCAACGGAAGCGGCATGAAGCGCATGGCGCTCTTAAATGACCTTTCCTGCTTCGGCAAGTGTTCGCTGAGCGTGGCCATGCCCATCCTCTCTTCCTACGGGGTGGAGACGGTACCGCTGCCGACGGCCATTTTATCGACGCACACGGCGGACGGCTTCGGCAGCTACGTCATGCGCGATATGACGGACGAGATGAAGGCCTTTGCCGCGCACTGGAGACAGCTTCAAATCAAATTCGACGGCATCTGCATGGGCTTTTTCGGCTCGGTGGAGCAGATGCATTTTGCAAAAGATTTCCTCCGCGACTTTGCGGGGGAGGATACCATCGTTGTGGTCGACCCCGTGCTCGGCGACAACGGCGCGCTGTACGGCTGCTTTACCGAAGAGTACGTGCAGGCGATGCGCGCGCTGTGCGAGAGCGCACAGCTTATCACGCCCAACCGCACGGAGGCGGCGCTTCTCGCGGGCTGCGGGATGGACGCACCGATAGAAACGCTTCTTAAAGCGCTCACGGTGGAAAATGTCATCATCACCGGCGTCCACCGCGGGGAGGAGATCGGCTACTGCGCGCGGCTGAACGGGCAGTATATGGAAATTTTCAAGCCCTGCCTTCCGCAGACGCTGCATGGCACGGGTGATGTGTTCGTCTCCGCCCTGTGCGGCGAGCTGATGAACGGTAAAGGCATGCCGCAAGCCCTGAAAGACGCGGCGGAATTCTGCGACGACTGCGTGCAGAAAACGGCAAAACGCGGCGAGAGCCACTGGTACGGCCTCGCCTTTGAAGACAAATTGAAAGAGGGGAGAGGGCTATGAACAACATCCTTTCCGTTGAGAACCTGTGTCTGTGGTACGGGAGCCATCAGGCGCTCAAGGACATCAACATTGAAATTCCCGAAAAAAGCATTACGGCGCTCATCGGCCCGAGCGGCTGCGGCAAGTCGACGTTTTTAAAGACGCTCGACCGCATGAACGATTTGATCCCCGATGTGAAGATCACGGGCAGCGTCCGCTATAAGGGCGAGGACATTTTTGACCCGTCCGTCGATGTGAGCGAGCTTAGGCGTCAGGTGGGTATGGTGTTCCAGAAGCCGAACCCCTTCCCAATGAGCATTTACGACAACATTGCCTACGGTCCGCGCACGCACGGCGTGAAGAACAAGGCAAAGCTCGATGAGATCGTTGAAAAATCCCTGCGCGGCGCGGCGATTTGGGACGAGGTCAAGGACCGCCTGAAGAAAAATGCGCTCGGTCTCTCCGGCGGCCAGCAGCAGCGCCTTTGCATCGCCCGCGCGCTCGCGGTCGAGCCAGAGGTGTTGCTGATGGACGAGCCGACAAGTGCGCTCGACCCCATTTCGACGTCGAAGATCGAAGAGCTCGCGATGGAGCTCAAGGAGAAGTACACCATCGTCATCGTCACGCACAACATGCAGCAGGCGGTGCGTATTTCCGACCACACGGCGTTCTTCCTGCTCGGCGAGCTCGTAGAGTACGGCGAGACGGAGAAGCTCTTCTCCCAGCCGCAGGACAAGCGGACAGAAGATTACATCACGGGGAGGTTCGGTTAAATGAGAAGCCGGTTTGATGAACAGCTTGCGCTTTTGAACCGCGAGCTCATTGAGATGGGCGCGCTGTGCGAGGAGGTCATCGCCCTTTCGGCACAGGCGTTGACGGAGGGCAACGCGGAGCTGGCCGCGCGCGTCGCACCGCTCGATCAGGAGATTGACCGCAAGGAGCGCGAGATCGAGTCGCTGTGCCTAAAGCTTCTTTTGCAGCAGCAGCCCGTGGCAAAGGACCTGCGCCAGATCTCGGCGGCGCTCAAGATGATCACGGACATGGAGCGCATCGGCGACCAGGCCGAGGATATTGCCGAGATCATCACGTTCCTCGGCGGGCGCGGTGCGGAAAACAGTAATCTCCTGCGCGAGATGGCGCGCTCGACCATCAAGATGGTGACCGAGAGCGTGGATGCCTATGTCAAGCACGACACGGCGCTTGCCGATCAGGTCATCGCTGAGGACGACACCGTGGACGACTATTTCGCGCGCGTGAAGAAGGACCTCATCAAGCGCATCGCGCAGGACCCTGATGATGGTGAATTCGCACTCGACCTGCTGATGATCGCCAAGTATTTTGAGCGCATCGGCGACCATGCGACGAACATCGCCGAATGGGTCATTTTCTCTGTGACAGGAGAGCATAAGGAGGGGTAAAGTATGATCTGGTGCGTGGAAGACGATGCCAGTATCCGCGATATCGAGGTATATGCCCTGCAATCGACCGGCTTTGAGGCCAAGGGCTTTGAAGACGGTACCTCGTTCTGGGAGGCGCTGCGCACGGGAAGACCCGAGCTTGTCGTGCTCGATGTGATGCTCCCCGGCATCGACGGGATGGAGCTGCTGCGCCGCATGCGCGCGGACGCGGCGCTTTCCGATATCCCTGTCGTCATGGCGACGGCCAAGGGCGCGGAATACGACAAGATCCGCGGTCTCGACCTTGGTGCAGACTACTATCTGACAAAGCCGTTCGGCGTGATGGAGCTCGTCTCCTGCGTCAAGGCGGTGCTGCGCCGCTGTGGCACAAAGAGCGCATCCCAGTTCCGCTGCGGCGGTCTGGTGCTCGACGAAGAGAGCCACACCGTCACGGCGGATGGAGAGAGCGTCGCGCTGACATACAAGGAATTCGAACTGCTGCGCCTGTTCCTCTCGCATCCCGGCACGGCGTTTTCGCGCGACCAGCTCATGGCGGACGTGTGGGGCACGGACTACTGCGGCGAGACGCGCACGGTGGACATGCACATCCGCACGCTGCGGCAGAAGCTCGGCGCGTACGGCGAGAAGATCGAGACCGTGCGCGGTGTGGGCTACCGGATGGAGGGCAAGGCATGACAAAAAAGATCTTTCACTCCATCCTGCTTGTGGCGGGCACGGTGCTGCTGGCGAGCCTGCTCGTCATCATGGGCTGCCTGTACGAATACTTCGGGAGCGTCGAAAAAAAGCAGCTGCGCGACGAGCTGGAGCTTGCCGCCGTCGCCGTGAAGGAAAACGGGACGGAGTATCTCTCTCAGCTCTCCTCCGAGCGCTACCGCCTGACGTGGATCGAAAACGACGGTACGGTGCTCTACGACACCGTGACCGATGCCGAAAGCCTTGAAAATCACGCCGACCGCGTGGAGGTCAAGCAAGCGCTGGAATACGGCGAGGGCGAGAGCACGCGCTATTCCTCGACGCTGCTGCAAAAGACGATGTACTGCGCGGAAAGGCTCGCGGACGGGAGCGTGCTGCGCATTTCGATGAGCCGCGCGACGGCGGGTGTGCTGCTCGTCGGCATGGGGCAGCCCATTTTAGTGGTGCTGATCGTGGCGCTGATCCTGTCCTCTGTTTTAGCCAAGAGCCTGTCGCACCGCATCGTCCAGCCGCTCAACAAGCTGGACCTTGAGCATCCGCTTGAAAATGACGCCTATGAAGAGCTCGCCCCGCTGCTCGGGCGCATCAACCGCCAGCACTTGCAGATCGACGAGCAGATGGACGAACTTCAGCGCCAGCAGACGGAATTTTCGCAGATCACAAGCAGCATGCGCGAAGGGCTTGTGCTGCTCGATGAAAAAGAGCATGTGCTGAGTATCAACCCCGCGGCGGAAAAGCTCTTCGGCACGGACGAGAGCTGCGTCGGGCAGGACTTTTTGACCATCGACCGCAGCCACGACATGAGCCTTGCCATCGAGCGCGCCATGGACGAGGGACACAGTGAGGCGCGCGTGGAGCGCGGCGGCCGTATCTGGCAGTTTGACGTCAGCCGCATCGGCGCAAGCGGCGCGGCGGTCGGCGCTGTGTTGCTGGCTTTCGACATCACCGAGCGCGAGACAGCGGAGCAGACGCGCCGTGAATTCACGGCGAACGTGTCGCACGAGCTCAAAACGCCGCTGCAAGGCATCATCGGCAGCGCGGAGCTGCTGGAAAACGGCATGGTGAAGCAGGAGGACGTCCCCCGCTTCGTCGGCCACATCCGGAAAGAAGCGCAGCGCCTTGTCACGCTGATCGGCGACATCATCCGTCTGTCCCAGCTCGACGAGGGCGACGAAATGCCGCGCGAGACGGTCGACCTGCTCACGCTTTCGCAGGAGGCGGCGGACGATCTCAAGACCGCGGCGGCGGAGAAGCACATCGCGATCGCTGTCGAGGGCGGGAGCGAGACCATCGGAGGCGTACGGCGGCTTTTGTACGAGGTCATCTATAACCTCTGCGACAACGCCATCAAGTACAACGTCGAGGGTGGCAGCGTGACCATGAGCGTCGGTGAACGGGACGGCAAGGCGTTCGTCTCCGTGGCCGATACGGGCATCGGCATCGCACCGGAGCACCAGAGCCGCATCTTCGAGCGCTTCTACCGCGTGGACAAGAGCCACTCGAAGGCAAGCGGCGGCACGGGCCTCGGCCTTTCCATCGTCAAGCACGCCGTGCAGTACCATCACGGTACAGTCGAGCTTCATAGCGAAGAGGGCAAGGGCACGACGATCTGCATCCTGCTGCCGAAGGAGTAAGTGAATAGTAAGAGAGCCGCAGGCACAGCCTGCGGCTCTCGTTTTAGTTGACGATTCTCAATAATTCTCCGCGTGGACTTCGAAGTAGCTCTGGGGGTGGTTGCAGGTGGGGCAGACGTCGGGGGCCTTGGTGCCGACGACGATGTGGCCGCAGTTGCGGCACTCCCAGACCTTGACCTCGCTCTTTTCAAAGACCTTGGCGGTCTCGACGTTGCGCAGCAGCGCGCGGTAGCGCTCTTCGTGATGGCGCTCGATCTCGCCGACGAGGCGGAACTTCTGCGCCAGCTCGGGAAAGCCCTCTTCCTCTGCGGTCTTGGCGAAAGAATCGTACATGTCGGTCCACTCGTAGTTTTCGCCCTCAGCGGCGGAGAGCAGATTGTCGGCGGTGGAGCCGATGCCCTGGAGCTCTTTGAACCACATCTTGGCGTGCTCCTTTTCGTTGTCCGCGGTCTTCTGGAAGAGCGCGGCGATCTGCTCATAGCCCTCTTTCTTGGCCGTGGAGGCGAAGAAGGTGTACTTGTTGCGCGCCTCGGATTCGCCCGAGAAGGCGGTGCGCAGGTTCTGCTCGGTTTTGGTGCCGGAATACTTGTTGGTCTTCATGGTGAAATTCTCCTTTTCATCTTTCAAAATTTTCATGCTGCTCCTGCGCCTTGCGGCAGGCGGGGCAGAGATAGTGAATGCGAAGGTCGTAGGACTGGATGCGCGCGCCGAGCGCGGCTTCGATGTCGTGCGTCAGGTCGGTGAACTTGAAGTCTGCGAGCGCGCCGCAGCGGGTGCAGATCAGGTGATCGTGGCGCGTGGTGTTGTCGTAGCGGTCGGGCGCGCCGGGCTGCGACAGGCGGATGAGTTTGCCGTCCGCTACAAGCGCGTTGAGGTTGTTATACACCGTAGCTTGCGCGATTTTGGAATTTTCCTGCTTCATTTGCAGAAAAATCTGCTCGGCGGTCGGGTGCTCGGTGGAGCACAGGACGAGATCGAGAATTTGCTGGGCGTACTTGGTCATGTGTTTCTCCTAAATAAGAATTAGAATAATTCTTATTATAGCGATAAAAATAGAGTTGTCAAGCAAAAAATCAAAATAGTTTGCGTCATGCGCGCACGCGCTGCGGCATACCCTTTATGGAAAAGGGGGAATGAGATGGACCAGACGATAGCATTCCTGGGCGGCGACGCGCGCATGCGCCTGCTTGCCCAGATGATGGCTGCGGAGGGATACGACGTCTGCTCGTGGGAGCTGACCGGTGCGCCAAAGCCGCTGGCGCTGTGCGACGCACTGAAAGCGGACATCATCGTCCTGCCGCTGCCGGCGGAGAAAAACGGCTATTTGAGCGGCACAGAGCTTACGATGGAGAGCCTGCTGCGCTCGCTGCGGCGCGAGCACCGCATTTTCGCGGGCAATGTGGGAAACGACACGTCAACGCTCGCGCAGTCGTTGGGGCTTACGATCACGGACTACTTTGCCTCGGAAGAGCTGAGCGTGCGCAACGCGATCCCGACGGCGGAGGGGGCCATCGAGGCGGCGATGAAGCACACGAGTGTCACGCTGCACGGCACGCCGTGCCTCGTGCTCGGCTTTGGCCGCATCGGAAAGGTGCTCGCGCACGATCTGAGCGCGCTGGGAGCGAAGGTCAGCGTCAGCGCGCGCAAGCGGTCGGACCTTGCGTGGATCGACGCGTTCGGCTACGCGCCGCTGCACACGAACCGCCTCTCCGGCACGCTGGGGGAATTCCGCGTGGTGTTCAACACCGTGCCGCATCAGGTATTGGACGAAGCGCTCCTTGCCGAGCTGCCGCCGGACTGCCTGCTCATCGAGCTTGCGAGCGCGAGCGGCTTTGACATGGACGCGGTCGAAACGCTGCGCCTTTCGTATCTCAAGGCAGGGGGACTGCCCGGGCGCTGCGCGCCGGAGACGGCGGCGCGGGCCATCAAAAAGACGTTATGTCGACTCATCAAGGAGGAAGCATGAAGATCGGATTTGCCTTTTGCGGCTCGTTCTGCAACCATCCCGAGCTGCTGAAACTCTACGAGGACATCGCGCGCGAGCATGAGATCGTCCCGATTTTGTCGGAAAATGCGGCGAAGTATTCCACGCGCTTCGGCACGGCGGAGGACTTCGTCACCCGCGTGGAGGCGCTGGCGGGGCGGAAGGCCGTGCGCAATATCGTCGAAGCCGAGCCCCTCGGCCCGCAGGGGGCGATGGAAGTGCTCGTCATCGCGCCCTGCACGGGAAACACGCTTGCCAAGCTCGCCCACGGCATCACGGACGGCGCGGTGACGATGGCGGCAAAGGGGCACCTGCGCAATGGTAAGCCCGTTGTGCTTGCCATTGCGACGAATGACGGCTTATCCGCGAGCGCGCCGAACATCGCGGTGCTGCTGAACCGCAAAAACTACTATTTTGTCCCCTTCGGGCAGGACAACGCCGAGGTGAAGCCCACGTCGCTGATCGCGGACTTCCGCAAAATTATCCCGACGGCCGAAGCGGCGCTGGAGGGAAGACAAATTCAGCCGATTCTGCTGTGAAACGAAAAAGGCAGGAATTTCCTGCCTTTCTTGCGATGTAACAATAAACTTGCGCGCGATTTTTGTCAATGCTCGCTGAATTTGCTTGAAAAATCCCCCTCGCTTCTTTATACTTTGCCATAGAGAGAAGAGAGGAGGGAGCGCGAATGGACGAAAACCTGCGCGAGACAACAGAGCTTCCGGAGAGCGGAGGGACTGTGCCGAACGAAGAGAATGAGCCCGAGACGAAGAGCATCCGCTTTGTGCCCAGCGCCTATGACCCGCGCGGCATCGAGCAGTGGCTTTCCGAGCGCGCGGCGGAGGGGAAGCTCCTGCTCCGCTACGACGATTTTGTGATCGGCGAGCCGCGCGACTGCCGCTATCATCTGGAGCCCGCCGCGGACGATGACGACCCCGACGAAAGCCTGCGCGAAAAGCGCGCCCGCCTGGGCTGGGAGTACGTCTGCCGGACGAAGGACGGCATTTTCTACATCTGGCGCGGCGAAAAGACCGCGCACGTCCCCACGCCGAAGGACTGTACGGATTCCTACGGCTACCGAAGACTGTGTAAAAAGCTGCGCCGCAGCTATTTCCTGCCGATGTTCTTCCTGGTGGTGGACATCTGGCTCGTCTATTTCCTTTTTAGTGCCTTGAGTCTCCCGGTGATGTCGTTCCTCACGATGGAAAAGAGCGAGGTCATTCAGTTTGTGTCCATTATCTTAGGCAGTATCCTCGGTATCCTGAGCGAGGCAAAGGAGAGAAACGAGATGTGGACGCTCAAGCGCGCGATGGAGGCGTGCGAGCGCGTGGAGAAGATGCCGCGCAACCGCTGGGCGAAAGCGAACCGCGCGCTTACGATCATTGCCGGTGTATTGGCGCTCACGCTGATTTTCTGGCGAGTGAACGATACGGCCTACGGCGACAGCTATGACGAGCCGCCGCTGCCGTATATCGGGACCGAGATGCTCGGCGGCGAAAGGGGATCGGACTGGTATGGTGTGCGCGATCTCTCGACGCCGCTCGGCGGGCACGTGTACTCTGTCGGCGAAACGCCGTATGCGGGAACGATCGACACTTGGATGCAGTACAGCACGGAGCTTGACTTCTACGCCCCTCGCATTTCCACGCTGGCCGTTCCGCTGACGCATGAGCTGCGCGACTACTTCATGGGAAGCGATGCGCAGACGCTTTTCATCGACGGCTTTGACGAGGCGTACTACGCAGAATTTATCAAACCAAATACCCGGCTTCCAAATGAACCGGACGAAGTCCACCAGTTTCTTATCCTGCGCCGCGGGGGAGAGGTGCTTTACTTCCGCACCGAGGCGCCCGACAGCCTGCGCGAGCATCTGGACGAATTTGCAGACATCTTTGATCAGTACAGCGAATTAGCATAAAAAGAAGTGCGTTCCTAACGGGAACGCACTTCTTTTTTGCTATCTTGTCACTGCTCGAACTTTTTGAGCTCGTCGAGCTGGCCCTCCAGCGTGGTGAACGCCTCGGGCAGCTGTGCGACGGCAGCGTCCGCGCGCTTGAGCTCGTTCGACACGCTCTCGCAAGTCGCGCCGAGCGTCGAGAGCACCTGCTCGCAGTGCCCTCTGCATGCCGCGATCATTGCCTGCAAACGCTCCCGCGTGGCGGCGTCGAGCGCGTCGGCGCGCTCACGGGCGGAGAGCTCAATGTCGGCGATGTGCGCCTTGACGCGGCCGTATTCCTCGACCTGCGGGCGGAGCTCGTCAAGCTCGCTTAAAAGGCGCTTGCGCTCCTGCTCGGCGGCGGAAAGGCGTTCGGCGTGCTGCGCTTCCAGCTCGGCGATGCGCTGCTCGGCAGCCTCCTCTTTGGCTTTCAGCTGGCGGTCGCAGTCGGCCTTGGCGCTCGCGAGCTTCTGCGCGCCCTCTTCGATCTGCGCGCGCAGCTCGGAGATCGTCTCCTGCGCGGCGGTCAGACCCTTTTTGAGCGCGTCCTGCGCGCTGGACGCGGTCGAATAGGACTCGGCAAACTTGTCGCGCTCACGCTCGGCGGCGGCGAGCTTGTCGCGCATCTCTGCATTCTCGCGGCAGAGGCCATCGCTCTCCTGCTCGAGCGCTTCGATCTGCTGCTTGCTCTCGAGCGAGGTTTTTTCGATATAACGAATGACGTCATCGCGGTTGAAGCCGCCGAAGACGGAGCTCTTGAAGGTATTTTCCATGATTTTCCCACCTTTTCCTTTGTCAATGTTATGGTAACACAAACCCGCCGCGATGACAAGGAAAAAAGCGCGACCTCTTAAGGCCGCGCTTTTACGGTTTTATCGGAGAGGGAAGGAAAAGCTCTTGCCCTTCTTGGTGAAAGTAAAGCTCTCCTGCTTTTCGCCGCCGGCTTTGGTGCAGCGCACGCGCTCGGCGCTCACGCTGCCGCTGATGTCGCCGCAGGTGACGCTGTCGCTTGCGCGGACGTTGCCCTTGACCTCACCGCAGCGGACGCTGTCGCTCGCGGACACATCGCCGCCGACATTGCCGCAGGTGACGCTGTCGCTCGCGCGGACATTGCCCTGCACGTCGCCGGAGCAGTGCACACTGTCGCCCGCCTGCACATTGCCGCCGACATTGCCGCAGGTCACGTCATCGCCCGCGGTCACGTCGCCGCCAACGTCGGTGCAGGTCACGCCGTCACCGGCTCTGACGCTGCCGGAGATCGTCGAATCGGTGCAGACGACGGAAAAATCGCTGTAAATATCCTGCGCCGTGCCGGAAAAGTGCAGCTCGACGGTCTTGCGGATCTCGTCGTATTTGTCGTGGCGGAACAGGCTCCCCTGTTTCGGTTGGAGCAGCCGGTGCCCCTGGAAGAGCACGGCGTGGATGGCGTCGTCATCCTCCCACGGCAGCTCTGCCGCGACGGACAAAATCTGGCTGTCCGCTTCCGCTTTTTGGGCGGTTTTTGCCATGCTTTCGCGTCCAAAGAGCTCGTCGAGGCTGAGCTCCAGCGTGTCGGCCAGCAGCGGCAAAAGCTGCAGGTCAGGGCAGCAGACATCGCCCTCCCACTTTGACACGGCCTGATTGCTCACACCGAGCTTGTTTGCCAGCGCCTCCTGTGTCAGTCCTTTTTCTTTACGGCGGCGCAGAATGCGCGCGCCCATTGTCGATTCTTCCAAGTTGTCTATCCTCCTGCACTGCATTATAATAGTAAAGTGAGCGTTGGAAACGCGATGAGCGGGTGTCCCGCGTCGAACGGGAAGTCAGGCGCCGACGTTTCCCTCATATTCAGGCAGCACATCGCGTGCAAACGCCTGATCGCCGATCGTAACATGTTGGTCCTTCCTTGCCCCGTGCTGCAGCCGCGGCTTTGAATCACCGGTTATGGACTCAGTATAGGGGGGCATGGGGAGGATTGACAATGGCGCGGTGGTTGAATCGGGGAAAATCCTTTCCAACCGTCGGTTGGAAAATGAAATTTTCCCTGATTTTTCAAGAAAAACTCAGTGCCGGATGACGGTGATCTCGCCCATATCCTTGGTGTAGTCGACCACGTGCTGGAGGAAAAGCTGCGTGATCGTGGAAGGGAGAAAGCCCTTTTTCACGGCGATGCCGATCTCGCGCGACTGCTTGACGTTGAGCGGCAGCGTGGCGACGCGGTAGCGTCCGGGCTTGATGAGCAGGCTGTGCACGATGCTGATGCCAAGTCCCGCCTCGACCATGGACAAGAGCGCGAAGTCGCTCGTCGTGTCATAGGTGACCTCGGGATGGATGTTGTAATGGTCGAGCAGACGGTTGAATTCGTAGTCTTCGATCTCCATCAGGCGCACGAAGTTCTCGTGCGGCAGCTGCTCGAGCGGGAAGACGGACGCGTCCGCCATTGGGTGATCCTTTGGGAGAATGGCGACCATCGTGTCGTGCAGGATGGTCGTCGTCTCAAAGTCGTTGGAGGCGGGGATGGCAAGAAAGCCGCAGTCGATCGCGCCGCGGCGCAGCCATTCGGAAATTTCATAATACTCGCCAGTCATCAGCTGGATCTGAATGTTGGGGTACGTCTGGTGGAAGTCCTTCAGAATTTCCGGCAGCAGGCTGATGGCAAGGCTTGTAAAGCACCCGAGGCGCAGCGTGCCGGACTGCACGCCATGCAGCTCGGACACGGCAAAGTTGAGGTCCTCATAGTCCTTGACGATCTCGCGGATCGTGGGCAGGAGCACCATGCCGTCGGAGGAGATCTCGATGCCGGAGTGGTTGCGCGTTAAGAGCTTGACCTGCCAGTCCTGCTCAAGATCGGAGATCATCTTGCTCACGGCGGACTGCGTATAGCCCAATTCGTTCGCCGCCTGGGTGATGCTGCCGGTCTCCACAGTGCGGAGATAGGCAATATATTTACGAATACTCATTATAAATGCCCTCAATAATCAACAATACCTCAAAGATTCCATTTTGGAATGCGCATATAAAAATATATTCGCTTTTCAAAACTGCTTTTGGATTATACAATATCAACAAAGAAAATTCAATGCCTACACACGGGATTTTCCAAGCAGTACAAAATTGTCAGACAAAATGTCGAATCAACAAGGAGGAAAACAGACATGATCCATTATTCCTGCATCGGTGCTACCGGTTATGTTTGCGGCGAAGTGCTCCGCATGATGGTCAACCACCACGAGGGAGAGCTCGTCAACGTGCTCGATACCTACGGCGTCGGCGATGCCATCTCCACGCATCATCCCGCTCTGCGCGGCTTCTATGATCAGGTCATCATGGACCTCACGGAGGAGAACGTCCGCGAGACCGCGAAGAAGAGCGATGTTATCATGATCCAGGTCCCCTCTGGCGACGTGGCCAAGTGGGCGGAGATCGTGCTCGCTGAGGACTGCGCCATCATCGATATCGGCGCTGACATCCGCTTCCGCGATGTCGACGTCTGGGAGAAGTGGTACGGCCAGAAGCACCCCGACGCCAAGATGACCCACGACGCTGTTTACTGCATCCCTGAGGTCATGCGCGACCTTGCCAAGGGCAAGAAGCTCATCGCCAACCCCGGCTGCTATCCCACCGCCTCCACCCTCGGCCTCCAGCCCATGCTCAAGGCCGGTCACATCGTTGACAACACCATCGTCATCGACGCCAAGAGCGGCTACACCGGCGCAGGCCGCCGTCCCGCCCTCAACAAGCTCCTCACTGAGGCGGAGAACAACTTCTGCGCTTACGCCCTCGGCGGCGGCCACCGCCACACGCCCGAGATCGAGCAGAACATCGCCTACATCACCGGCAAGGATCTGATGAAGCCCGAGACCTGGCAGTACATCAACTTCCAGCCGCACCTCCTGCCCCAGGTCCGCGGTATCGAGGTCACCATCTACGCTACCTGCGACAGAGACTTCACCAACGAGGAAGTTTACGAGCTCTACAAGGACTTCTACAAGGATGAGCCCTTCGTCAAGGTCTTCCCGGCGAGCCTGCCCGTTCAGACCAAGTGGGTCTACGGCACGAACTTCTGCGAGATGACCCCGACCTTCGACGCGCGTACCCACCGCCTGATCGTCTCCTCCGTGATCGACAACATCGGCAAGGGCGCAGCCGGCCAGGCCATCCAGAACATGAACCTCATCATGGGCCTGCCCGAGACCACCGGCCTCATGATGCCCCCGATGTATCCGTAATTTTCGGTTCGACGAGTTTCGACCCGATTTAGGCAAGAATGCTGTTAAACTAACGTTAAGAGAGGAGATCCCCCCACATGTCCAATCTGAAAAAGATCGAGGGCGGCGTTACCACGCCGCAGGGCTTCACCGCCGGCGCGGTCTACACCGCCATCAAAAAGCGCGAGAACAAGAAGCCCGACGTCGCTGTTCTCTACTCCGACCTGCCCTGCTCCTGCGCGGCCTGCTTCACCACGAACAAGTTCTGCGCAGCTCCGGTCATCCTTGACCGCGAGATCCTGAAAAAGGGCAAGGCCCGCGCCGTCGTCATCAACTCCGGCAATGCCAACGCCGCCACCGGCAAGCAGGGCATCGAAGACGCCCGCACCGTTGAGCGCGAGGCGGAAAAGCTGCTCGGCCTCGGCGAGGACGAAGTGTTCGTCTGCTCCACCGGCGTCATCGGCCAGAGACTTCCGGTCGACAAGGTGCTTCAGGGCATCCGCGAGATCATTCCCGCAAAGCTTGCCAAGGAGAACGGCTCCGAGGCTGCCTACGCCATCATGACCACCGATACCGTCCGCAAGGAGTGCGCCTATGAGCTGCAGCTCTCCACCGGCACCGTGAAGATCGGCGCGATGGCCAAGGGCTCTGGCATGATCCACCCCAATATGGCGACGATGCTCGTCTACGTGACGACCGACGCCAAGGCGGATCCCGCAGACCTGCAGAAGATGCTCTCCGCGGCTGTGGATAAGAGCTTCAACATGTGCACCGTCGACGGCGACACCTCCACGAACGACTCGATCTTCCTGCTCGCCAACGGCGCTTCCGGCGTTGAGATCAAGACCGAAGAAGACAAGAAGGCGATGGCCGACCTCGTGCTCGCCATCTGCACCGATATGGCCCGCCGCGTCGCTTCCGACGGTGAAGGCGCGACCCACCTCATCGAGGTCGAGGCCTATGGTCTTCCCACCGAGCACGACGCGCGCCTGGTCGCCAAGTCCATCGCGGGCTCCATGCTCTTCAAGGCTGCCGTCTTCGGCCGCGACGCCAACTGGGGCCGCATCATGGCCGCTGCCGGTTACTCGGGCGCTGACGTTGACCCGACCCGTGCCGACTGCATCATCAAGAGCGCTGCCGGCGAAGTGCAGGTCATGAAGGACGGCTTCGGCGCGGACTTCAGCGAAGAACTCGCCAAGAAGGTCCTCACCGAGCATGACATTACCGTCATCGTCCGCTTCTATCAGGGCGACGGTGAGGCCAAGGCCTGGGGCTGCGACCTCACTTACGATTACGTCAAGATCAACGGCGACTACCGCACCTAATTTTTGAAGGAGGCTCCACCATGAGCGATATCGCAAACAAGGTCGAAACTCTGATGGAGGCAATGCCTTACCTTCAGAAGTATCAGGGTAAGATCATCGTCATCAAGTACGGCGGCAACGCCATGATCAACGAAGAGCTCAAGGACGCCGTCATGCACGACGTGGTGCTGCTCAAGCTCCTCGGCATGAAGCCCGTGCTCAGCCACGGCGGCGGCCCCGGCATCAACAAGATGCTCGAAAAGCTCGACATCCCCGTCGAGTTCATCGAGGGCCTGCGCTACACCTCCGCCGACATCATGCGTGTTGTCGAGATGGTGCTCGTCGGCCAGGTGAACACCGAGCTCGTCGGCTTCATCAACAAGCTCGGCGGCAAGGCGGTCGGCCTTTCCGGCGTCAGCGGTGACATCTATCACTGCCACCAGCGCGACGAGGTCCACGGCTACGTGGGCGACATCGACTATGTCGATCCCAAGCCCATCTTCGCCATGCTCGACGCGGGTTACATCCCCGTCATCGCCCCCGTTGGCACCGACGGTCAGGGCCACACCTTCAACATCAACGGCGATACCGCCGCGGGCAAGCTCGCTTCCGCGCTGGGCGCTGAAAAGCTCGTGATCCTCACCGATATCGAGGGCCTGTGCAACGACATCAAGATCCGCGACGTCATCAGCTATCTGAACATCGAGGATGTCAAGGCGCTCAAGGACAAGGGCACGATCGCCGGCGGCATGATCCCGAAGGTCGACTGCTGCGTGCAGGCCATCGAAGAGGGCGTGACGAGCGTCAACATCATCGACGGCCGCAAGCCGCACTCCGTGCTCTACGAGGCCTTCACGAACGAGGGCACCGGCACGACGATCGGCACCGCACAGCCGAGCGTCGGCATCAAATGGTAAAACATACACCCAACTTTTATTATAGGAGGACATAATAATGATCGAAAAGTTCAAGACCAACGCCGAAGTCATCGAGAACGGCGACAAGTATCTCTATGGCAACCACGTCCGTATGCCCCTTTCCATCGAGCGCGGCGAAGGCGCTTACGTCTTCGATAAGGACGGCAACAAGTACCTCGACTTCATCGGCGGTATCGCCGTCAACGGTCTCGGTCACTGCCATCCTGCGATCGTGAAGTGCCTCGAAGAGCGCGCCCACACGATCCTGCACTGCTCCAACTACTTCTACAATGAGCCCGCCGTCCAGACCGCGAAGCTCATCGTCGAGAACAGCTGCTTCGACAAGGTGCTGTTCGCCAACTCCGGCGCTGAGGCCAACGAAGGCCAGATCAAGCTCGCCCGCAAGTACGCCAAGGATCACGGCCATCCCGAGCGCTTCGTCGTCATCACGATGAAGAACTCCTTCCACGGCCGCACCCTCGCGACCTGCACGGCCACCGGCCAGTATGCGGTGCACCGCTACTTCGAGCCCCTGCCCTCCGGCTTCCGCTATGCTGAGTTCAACAACCTCCAGTCCGTCAAGGACATCATGGACGAGTACGTCTGCGCCATCCTGACCGAGCCTGTCCAGGGCGAGGGCGGCGTGCGTCCCGCTTCCCAGGAATTCCTGCAGGGCCTGCGTGACCTGTGCGATGAGAAGGGCATCCTCCTCATGTTCGACGAGGTCCAGGTCGGCTCCGGCCGTACCGGCAAGCTCTTCGCGCATCAGAACTACGGCGTTGAGCCCGATACCTGCTCCATGGCCAAGGCGCTCGGCTCCGGCGTGCCCATCGGCG
>ERZ1034719.377-NODE-377-length-27807-cov-5.412259_pt1 | contig 27807 bp, 36 predicted proteins | sample MGYA00520703_ERZ1034719 | MGnify/ENA primary metagenome ERZ1034719 (study PRJEB33766, sample SAMN09781716) | gut metagenome | biome: gut microbiome | host: Homo sapiens | place: Madagascar | study: EMG produced TPA metagenomics assembly of the PRJNA485056 data set...
TCTCGTCGCCGCCGTCGTCGGCAGGGGGAGTGTCGCCGGTGATGGAGCCGGCAGCGTCCTGCGCCGCGGTCTCCAGCTCGTCGATCTGAGCAGTGAGGGAGTCGATGGCCTCGGTCGCGGCTGCGATCGCGTCCTCGGTGGCCTGTTTCTCGTCCTCAAAGGCGGTGACGGCCTCCTCGACCGCCGCCTTTTCCTCCTCGGTCGCGGCGGCCTCGATGTCCGTTTCCAGCTCGGCTTCGCGCCTAGCGTAGCCGGCCTGCGTGGTGCGGAGCTTCGTGAGCTCCGCATTCTGCTCGTTGAGCTTCTTGCGCAGGAGCAAAACTTTAAGTGCCATGTTTCGTTGCCTCCAGTCTTGATTTCATGGATTCGCGCCAGGCCTGCGCCTCGCGCTGCTTGATGGTTTCGAGCTGCTGCCTGCGGGCACTGACCGACGTTCCCTCATAGGCAGGGAACGTGCAGACGCTGACCTCAAACAGCGGGTTGACCTTTTCGATCTCCCAGCGGCAGCGGCCGTCGCCAAGATCTATAAAGGTCTCACGCTCAATATCAAAACCAAACGAGCACTGGTCGACGTCACCCCGCTGGACGCGGGCATAGAGGTTCATGGCGTCGGCGTCGTCCCGATTGATCGTGATCTTTCCCCAAAGGCCGTGGCTGTCCTCCTTCAGCTCGAGCGTGCCGGCCTTCGTACGCCCGAGGACAAGGGTGGTATCGTGGTTGACGAGAGCGCGCACGTCCTGCCCGAGGCAGTCGGCGAACGCGCCGGGCTTGACGATCTCTTCCGCGCCCTCCCAGAGGGGATAAGGCGAATCGAATACGGAGAAGTATCCCTCGATGTAGAGATTGCCGTCCGCCTCGCGCGTTGAAAACTTCTGCGCAAGCGAGCGGACCTGCCGGGCAGTGCGGTCATTCATTTCCATTGCTGCCGTCTCCTTTCAGTTTGTTCTGGTCCCCGATCATGCCGCGGGGGATGTAGTTTTCGAGGATGACCAGCTCATCCAGGCCCTCGCGTGGGCTAAGGTCGAGCCATTCGCGGACCTCGTTGCCGGTCATGATGCCGCGGACGTACTGGTCGTCGCCGACCTGCGCGAGCTCGCTGAGCGAGTAGGCGTAGAGCCGGCGCGTGGAAAATTTGAAGTAAAGGTCCGGCGAGGTGAGGAGCTTTCGCGTGAGCTCCTGCGCGATGCCAGTCGAGAGAGGAACGATCTTTCGCCGGATGTAGTTGTTGTACTCGTCCTGCTTGTACTCGCCGATGCCGAGCAGGAAGGGAGGCGTGCCGAACGCGGCCGCGACGCTGCGCCGGTCGAGCTGGACCGAGTCGTTGATGGCAAGGTCGGCGAGGCTCAGCGGCTTGACGGTCTGAACGTCGATGAGGTCGGAGGGGATCATCCACGGCTGCCCGGCGTCCTCGCTCGCAATGTATCGTTCGAGCAGGCGCTTGCGGCCCTCTTCGGACGAGAACTCGTCGGAAAGGCCATCGACCTTGACGATGACGCTCGGCTTCCACTTGCTGGACATGAATTGATTGGTCGTCGCCGACGCCTGCTTGAGATTCTGCAGCACGTCGCGCAGCTGGATGCGCACACCGCGGCCGCGCCAGGGCTGCTGCGGGTCGACGTTGAATGGAAAATTGAGCACCTCATCAGGCATGAACGTCCGGCCTTTCCACAGGACCGAATAGCCGCCGTCCGCGGTCTCGCTGGCACTTGCGCCCGTCATGGGGACGAGGTCGGCAAGCTGGCCGTTCTGCGTGACCGGCAGGACGTAGGAGTTTCCGTAGGCCAGCATAGTCGTCACGATCCACTCCATGAGCGTTTTCCGTGTGCCGAGCGCATACGGGGTGACGTCCAGGAAGCGGCTGAGTGCGTTTTTCACGCGCACATCGCCGTTATCGGTATTGCGCATAAGGTAGATCGTGGTCGAGCCGATGATCTCCGCCGCGGGAGAGATGGCCGCGGCCACGTCCGGCGACTGGAGCAGCGACGTGTAGCCGCAAACGCTCAGATCGTCGAGGCTTCCGCCGAGGTAAAGGCCCAGCAGGTCGTTGCCGGAGCGCTTCTGTGTGCTCGCCGCGCTCTTCACGCGGCTGCGAATGTATGTTTTCATGCGTCACCGCCTTCTTTTTCTTTCGTATCGTACCAGCCGGCGCCCTTGCTGCGTGCTTCCAGGTCCTCCAGATAAGCGCAGGCCGCGAATACCGCGCAGTCAAACACGTCGATACGCAGATGCGGCGCGAGTTTTTCGTACTGGATCATATCGTCTGCCTTTTCGATGGCGCGGACGTTCTGCACACAGTATTCAAACGGCTCGGCGTGGCAGTAGTAAAGCGTGCCGCGCTTCGCGCTGTCGCGCAGGTAGGTGAAGCCCTCGCTTTTTCGGGTGAACAGCTGCGGCTGGTCCTTGATCGGGAAGTGCTGCTTTTTCATTTCGATGAAATACTCACGGCAGAACTTCCGGTCGTGACCGATGCGGCGAATTTTGAAGCCCTCCGTGCGCCGCGCCGCGTACCACTTGACCACGTCGTGGTAGTTGAGTACCTTGTCGTTGCACATATCGAGCCAGCCGTCGTCCTTCCAGCCGAAGAGCGGAATCTCGTCCTCCTGCGCCTTCTGCGTCGCGGCGACGATCGGGAACCAGCAGTGCGGGACGATGATGTCCACACCCCTGTAGTGCCCAAACAGGCACGCCGCGGTCAGATCGTGCAGCTTTGAGAGGTCCGTGCCGCCGTACCAGCGGATCGGGAGCCGGCGCAGCTCGTCGAGCGTCCATCTGTACTTGCCGTCGCTCGCGCGGAACTCGTCGATGTTGAAATAGGCCTTCAGCTCGGCTGTGAACACGTTGAGCGACTTTTGTAAAAACTCCGGGCGAAGCTGCGGGTCGTCCTTTGCCTGGGCGGCGTCGTTAAGCATATCCTGCGGGCGGATGGACTGCCCCCAACCGGGATTGCAGCCCTGCAGCACGGTCGGGTTGGTATAGTCGATGTCGCCGTTGTCCATGCGCGGCGCGCAGGCAAGAAAAATAAACAGACTGTCGGCTGCGTCGCCGGTGATCGTACCCTTGAGGACCTTCCGGCAGTACTCCACACGCCGCGCGAGAAAGCCGTGCGCCAGCTTGCCGCCGGAGGAAATGCCAATGACGAGCTTGTTCGAGTAGGCCTTCGTTGCATCCTTGAGCATCTGATATTGGCGCGGGTCCTTGTAGGTGTGCTCCTCGTCGGCAATGACGATGTTGCAGTTAAAGGAATCCTGCTTGTCCGTGCTGGCGGCCAGCGCGTTGATGCTGATGAAGCCTGCGTCGCCGACGTCGCCGGTGATGGAGTGCTCGACGTTGTTGTTGATGATCCGCAGACCGTTCTCCGGATCGTCCGCGACTGTCAGGCGAAGCCGACGGACGTTGTAGGAGATAAAATCGAAGCCCTCCAGCGCCTGCTTGAGCGCGCCGCCGACCTCGTAAACCTTGGACCCGCTGGGCGCGTAGTAGAGCGCCAGCGCCCACGCCAGAGCCGCGGCAAAGGTCGTCTTGATGTTCTTACGCGGGATGAAATCCTGGGCCTCGGTAAAGCGCCGGAGCTGCGTGCCGGCGACGTAAAAGCCCATGATGTTGAACACGATGAACAGGTGATACGGCAGCAGCTTGAACGGGGACCCGCGCAGCGGTGTGCCGTCCATAAATTCGCCCTGCTGGTGGCACATCATCGTTTCGATGATAGCCACAACCTCGCAGGCAGGCTCGCTGCGGAACTCCCATTTCGGGTTCTCAAGGTCGCGCATGTACCGCTGACAGGAGAGCACGATCTCCTCACAGGAGACGATCTCACCGGAGAGCACGCCGGAGACATAGCCGTCCACGGCTGCTTGGTACTCCGCAGCGTGCTCGACCGCGAACTCGCGGGCTTCCTCCAGCAGCTCATCCAGACGGGACCGCTTCACGGTGCCGGTGTCGATGATCTTCGCCTTCATGGCCTTCAGGCTCTTTGGCGTCAGACCGAGCTGTGCGCGCTGGGCAAGAATGTCCTTGCGCAGCTGGTCCACGACCGCATAGTGCGGGTCCTTGGCGGTGTACGTCGCGCCGGTCTTATTGACCAGCTCGGCAACCATCTTCCCGCCGTTGTCGCGCCAAACCTTCTCGGCCTTCGCGAGCTCGCGCTCCTGCTTCGCCAGGGACTTGATCGCCTTGTCAAAAATCGGGGAGTAGGTGCCGACGGCCTCCATGTCGGCTTTGATCATGGCCTCGCGGCCCATCGTCTCACCTCCGGTCAGATATCCGGTGCGCTCCCCGGCCCTCGACGAGCGAGAGCACGGGGGACAGATCCGTGAAGGCTATGGCCGGCTGCTAAGAGCCGGGGACCACACCGGACGCTGTTTTCGGCTCCTGCGCATTCCCCGCCTCTCGCAAATCGAAGGCTGCGGGGGTAGGAGAATAACATCATGCCGCCCGGCAAAGAGCAGGGAACACGCAGGGGTTATGCCCGAATCGAGCAAAAGTTTACTTAAAGCAATGCGAGCCTTTCGCGCGCAGCCGCGTCGATCGCGCCCGCGCCGCACGAGGGCGCGGATTTTGTTCTCGCACCCCCTCAAACTTTTTCTCCTCCGTCGGAAGAAGGGGGGAGGCCGGTTACATAGGCCTCTCATCAGCCGGGCGGAGAGGCTGGGGGGGTCGTTCGCCGACGCCAAGACTCGCCGAGCGGCGAAAGATTGTGCGTCAGACGATCATGCATCGCGTCATGCTGCTTACCGGACAGGCTGAGCAGGTTCCACGCACACCAGGCGTACTCGGGATAATCCTCCGCGGGCCAGATGTGGTGCACGGTCGTGGCATCAACACTACGGCCGAACCGCGCCGATTCGCGGCACTTGTACCCGTCGCGCCGCAGGATGCTGCGCCGCAGTTTTCGCCAGCGCGTTGTGTGATAACCTGCCCAAGCCATACCGACCTCCGTGTCAGCTCCGGCTTTCCGGCCATCGGGCTATCACCTCCGGGCAAAACAAAAAGACCGGAACCGACAAACACCCTCTCTCGAGAGTTTCATCGGCTCCGGTCTTCCAGACACTGGCCAGCAGCAATATTCACGATAAACCGGCGCTTGCACTTCCGGCAGTACAACGGCTGCCGCAGGCTTTGCATATCCGGAGTGATCTCCTGGAGGCGGTTGCGCCGTCCCTGCCGCAGGCAGTCCGGACACATTGCATATCCATCAATCACTGGAAATAGTGTACCGCATTTTTGATTTGATTGCAACACTTTTTACCCTCTTTTCTGCGTTTGTCACTAAAAAGCCAATAAGTTACAAGTAATGTCGCGCGCACGCGCGCACGCGATTCCTTACGCCTCGATCCAGCTCGCCACCCGGTAGCTGCCAAATTGACTGCCGCCGGTCCGCACCCGTGGGAGCATCGCGTCGAACGGTATCGTGATCGCATCGCTCTCGTCGAGCCACACCTCCGGCGGCGGCAGCTTCGCGCGCAGACTGCGCGAGCAGCTCCACGGATGCCGCCCAACCGGGATGATGATTCCGTCGCTGCGCTCCTTGGTGAGATAGCGCGCGAGGTAGCGGTAGCCGAGCGCCTTGCCGTGCCGCTTAAATACTGGCCAGTCCGTCACCTCGCCGCACTGCCACAGGAACCGCACCTCCGCCGGCGAGAGCTGCCGGTAGTCCGCGACGAGGTGGATGTGATACCTGTGCGCCCCGTGCAGACCCTCAATGGCCGGGATGTAGTCAAGCCCGCCATTGCCTCGATAGCGCTCCACGCGCCGCAGGAAGGCCCGCAGCGCCTTGCGCACGTCGGCAAAGCGCTCCGGCAGATGCTCGTCGTCGAACTCCAGAATGTAGTGCGTGGCGTACTTACCCATGAGCGCGATCATCAGCTCGAGCCGGTCGGTGGAGTCGCGGTTGAGCACCGTGCGCCGCTGCGCCTTGAGGTCGGCCTTGGCGCGCCGGTCCTCGTCGGTGTCGGAGGGCGCATAGCGCGGCGGCAACGTCCCGCGGTATTCCTTGACCAGATTCCCCGCGCGCTGGCGCACGCAGTAGAACCGCTCAGCCATACACGCTCCCGACCATTCCGGCGACCGCTCCGGTCATGTCGCCCTCAATGATACGCTTGGCCTGCTGTCTGCGGCAAGACTTAATATACTCCGCGATTATGTAGGAAAAGCAGTCTATGTGCGATACTGCGCCGTCACACTGGTTCGCTACCCACACCGCATTATTACGAGATGCGCCCAACCCCATCAGCAGTTTGATCATCCGTTTTCTTGTCATTTCGCCCCTCCGTATCCGAGCTTGTCCAGCCCCGCGTTGACCGCGCGCCAGTGCTCAATGTCAAACTTCCAGTCGTTGCGCTGCATCAGGTAGAGCTTCGAGGCGTCCAGCCCGCAGGCCTCGGAGAGCTTGATCATCGAGCCCGGCCCCTTTTCCGACCAGTACCGGTTCAGCCGGGCGTGGATGTCCGCTTTCTCGCTCGACGCCCTCCCAGCAAACCGCGGCGTTGCCTGACCGACCGCCAACGGCAGCTTGATCTCCGTCGGCTTCGGCACGTCGGGCTTCTCCTCGGGCGGTCTCTCCGGCGGCTCGACCGGTTTCGGCTCCGGTCGGCTCACGCCCTCCGCCGCGGGGATGTCGGGCAGATCCTTTTTGGGAGGCTCATTTTCGGTGCCCGAATCGGGCACCGAGCGGACGACGCGCCCGCCAACAACCAGCCCGCCCCCCCCGCCCGCGGGCGTCGCCCTCGCCCCGCCGATCACGACAGGCACGGCGTTACCCTCGACCACCTCCACCGCGCCGAGCGGCGGGAATGTCTCAACGCTGTATTTGACATCTGCGCCGAGAACGAGAATGCCGTCGCGCAGTCCGCGCTTGATATGCTCGATGCACGCGTCGGCGTCCTCGATCGGCCGCGGCACGCGCACGACTAATACTGTGCTCCCCGTCATAGCTCCACCCCTTCCAGCGCCTTGCGCAGGTCGATGAAGCGTCCGCCGAGGCCCTTGTCCACCAGCTCCTGCAGCGCGTCGAGCGTCAGCTCGGCGTCCTTGGCGCGGTACACGTCCTCGCACAGGCTCTCCATGTCGCACAGCTTTGCGGCCGCGCCGTAGAGCCGCGCCGGGCAGGTAAGCAGGCTCACGCCCTTAATGCCCCACGCCCCGTCCGGCGTCTTGTAGGTTAAGCGTCTAAATTCAGGCATTGTCAGCCCTCCTGTTCCACGTATTCAAGCCGGCTCCGCAGCCGCTGGACCTTGTATGAACGCTGCTCCGCCACCGCGTCCTCGACCTCAAACTCGATCGCCATCTGGTCGAGCATGATCCCGACGTCGGCGATCTCTTCGGCGATGTTGGCGAGCGTGTCGCCATCCACGCGCCCGCGCAGGAACTTGCACAGCACATCCTGCAGCTCGGCCATCTCCTCAAAAACCATCGTGATTTGCGCCTGCGCGCCGTAGCGGCTGAGTGCCGCACAGAAGGTTTTGCGTTCCATGTCAGTCATCCTTCATCGCCTCCAATGCTTTCTCCGCCTCCTCGCGGGTGATGGTGAAATCCGTGCCGATCATAGACGCGCCCCTCTCGCGCAGTATCCGCTGCACTCATAGATCGGCTTTTTTTGCCTGCGAAGATCTCCGCATTTGAGGCAAGAGCCATTCTCACAGCGCAGGCAGTTATCTGTTCCGCGCCACCTGCAGTAGTCACACAGGCAGGCATCGCATGGGCTTTCCTTTCTCATCACTCCACCTCCGGCCCTTCGGGCGGCACCACCAACCGACCGTCCTTGTCAGCCTCGGCCAGCTCGCGCAGGCGGTCGATGCCGCCACATTCTCCGATCACCGTGCAAAGGTCGCTCCACTCTTTAACAATCGCAGACACCTCCCGAGGTTCCAGCCCCGTGTCCTCGTAGGCGGCAAGGCACTCAACGCCTCTCTGTTTGAATCCACCACGTTTTTTCATCATCGGGAATCCGTCTTTATCGCGGTATGTCAGCCGCTCCATCACTCCACCTCCTTCATATCCGCCGACGCCTTCATTGCCTCGGCGTCAATGTAGTCGCACACCTTATGGGCGCAGCGCTTGCATAGTTGCTTTTCAAGCTCTTCGCCCTGCCGGAATTTGACTGTGCCGTAACGGTTAAAATCCAGATTGATCCCATCGACATCATAATCGATTTCGCGCCCGCACATATCGCAGAAGAGTCTTATCATCACTCCTCCGGCGGTTCCGGCAGCGGCATCCAGTGGGTAACTGTTACCGGCTTCCCACGAAAAATCCACCGCCCATCGCTCAGGTACACACACAAGCACGGATTAAAAAGTGAAAATCCAGAATCATTTTTGGCTATGCCCAAAACAACTTTTGACATTCCCCCTGCTTCTTCAAATTCATTGGCCTCAGGCAGGCGCTCTGTCACGGGGATCCACCGTGTCCGCTCCTGCGCCACGGCGATCTCCTCGGCGTACCGCGCGCAGCGCGCGGTCAGGCGCTCAATCAAATCCGCGCCGTCCAGTCCGACGCGGTCAACATCGCATGAATGCATCGTGTCGGCTCCGTATATGGGCCGTTCGTCTTCCGGGACTTCCTCTTCCTTCCAGTACGGGCAATGCTCGCAGGCATTCTCTCCGCCTGCGGTGGAAATGCACCGCAGCGCCCTGACGATCTCTTCGTTTTTCATATTCATCCTCCTTTCACGGCTCCGAAATGCCGTTTCCCTCCAAAAATTTGATCCAGCAACCACGGCAAAAGTACCCAAGCGTCCGTACCGACGCGTGGGGTGCGCGGTACATGATCGAGACCGCCTTTTTTTTCAACACCTGCTCGCCGCAAATTAGGCAGATGCTCACATACCGCGGGGCGAAGTCATCATAGTCAAGCATGGTTCCTCCTCTTCGGCTCATAGCCGAGCCGTTTGATCTCCGGATAGCGCTCCGGGAAGGGGTAAAATGTGCGGTCGCCGAGAAAAGCAAGCGTCGCGCGGTCAAGGCGCTCCTGCCAGACATCCGACTCGTCGGTGCTTTGGAGCGCAGGAAAATAGCGGTCGTAGGTCTCGCTCCACTTTTCCGCGAGGCGGCTGAGGCGCTCATAGCCCCAGCCGAAATCCTCGTGCATCGTGATGAGGAGCGTGTCGAGCATGTACTGCTTCATCGTCCGCTGCATCACGTCGAGCCGCTCCTGCGTCAGCGCGTCGCGCTTTTGCAGCAGTCCAGACCTCTTCATGCGCCCTCCTTTGCCGACGCCCTCGCGGGCAGCGGCCACCAGCCGAGGCACGGGGCCTCGATCGTAGCGCCGCCGACAAAGCGCCAGTCCCATCCGCTCCAAGTCGCAAGGCGGCAGGCATTCTTGCCGATGTCAAAGCAGGCATAATATTCGCCCGCCTTCGGTGGATTTCCGGCCTGCCATTCCGGCGCGGCGAGATCCACGCCGCACAAGGTGGTGAGTTGTTTCTCGCTCGCCGTCTCGGGTTGTGCGGGATCGTCCGGGTGCAGCGTCCAGAGAACGACCTCCTCCCAATCGGCCCATCCGCTTTTCAGCCTGCCGCTGACGTATACGTCCTCGTCTGCTACTCCGTCTTCGTCAATAAAAACGATGTGCGCACCTTCCGGCGGTTTAACGCCCGACTCATGCCACGCGAGCGAAAGCGGCGTTTCACCTTCGCCACACCTTGGCTCAACGGTTTCCCGCGGGGCCTTTGCCGCTTTGCTGCTCGGCGCTGGGCCGTCCTGCAGCCGCATGGCGGCGAGCATATCCCACACGGTTGCCCACGGACGCAGGATGCGCTTTCCATCCTCGCCGTATAGCTCCAGCCCCTTAGAGGTCCCATTAAATCCGCCCTCGCTCGACCCGCCGCCAGCCCACCGGAACCTGGCTTTCAAAGCCAGAATACCGGCTTGCCGATCGGCACAGTCCCGCAAGGTCTGTTCGAGGCTATCGCGCATGTATGTCAACAGCTCAATGTACTTTTCGTCCTCCGACGCCTGCGCGCCCGCCTCACGGCTCTTGACAAACTCCTGCACATCCTTGATGGAATAGCTCCGACCGTTATCGATCATCCAGTCGAGCAGCCTGTACTGCGTCTCGTCGTCCATGCGGGCGATCTCGAGCGCTGCGGCCTCGGGCAGCTCGCCGGACTCCCATCGAGCGATGATGCCCGGCACCTTGAGGCCTTTTTTAATGACCTGCAGGTTGCCGACCTTTGTCGCGTTGATCTGCATCTCCTTTGCCACCCAGTCGCGCAGCCCGACCGGGAACTCCTCGCCGGCCTTCTTTCGCCGAATGTAGGTTTCCTTGAGCCTTTCGGCCTCCTCCGCAAGCAGCGCGTTGGACTTCACGCGCTGACGGTTCGCCTCGATCACCGCGCACAGCTCCTGCTCCTCCGTCATCGCGGGCAGCACGCGGCAGAGCACGGTGGAGAACTGCTTCGCGACGGCCTCGTCTTGATTTGCCGCGAGCAGCCGCAGCGCCGCCATGCGGCTGTGGCCGGAGATCAGGCGGTACTTGCCGTCCGTGTCCGGCACGACAGTCGGCGGCTCCAGCAGGCCGTTGGCCTGAATGGACTCCATCAGCGCGGCGAGCGCCTGATTGTCGGGCCGCGGGTAGAAGTTGCGCGGATTGTCGAGGATGTCGTCCACCGGGATCTCGCGCGTCATACCCGAATCGGGCAAATCCGCGCGGTCGGGCAGAGCCTCGGCAAATTTCGTGATGTCAAACTTCGCCATGACCAAGCTCCTCTCCGAGATATTCCGCCACCCAGCGGCGGTAGTCCTGCGTCGCCACGCTCCGCGGGCAGTAATCGATCAACGGTTTTTTCTCAAACGTGGTCTCCACGACCTTATCCGTGCGCCGAATGACCTGCTCAAAGACCGGGATCCCGCGTTGGCGCAGCAAGGTCTCGCCCTCGCGCACGACCTCGCTGCTGTTCCGCATTGTGACGAGCACACCGGCAATCCGCACGTCGGGACGCGCACGACGCAGGCTGCGGATCTGAGCGCGCACGCTCTCGAGACCGTCAAAGACAAAACCGTCGATCTTCGCGGGGACAATCACCTCGTCACAGGCAAACAGCGCGTTGACGCTCGCCACGGTGTACCCAGGGGGACAATCGAGGATGCAGTAGTCCGCGCCGTTGTCATCCTCTGCCGCGCGGACGAAATCATACAGAACACGCGTGCGCCGCATACCCTCGTGCAGCGCGTTGCAGTCGATGTCATAGAGCTCCGAGGATGCGGGGACAAGCAGCATCGACGGCGAGAGCGTGATGGCGGAATCGCTCCAGAGCGGCTCCGCCATGCCAAGCAAAAGCGTTGCAACGTTGCTGTCCGAGTCGGGGTCGTAGCCCGGCTTGTAAAAGTTCGTCAGATTGCATTGTCCGTCGCAGTCGATCAGCAGCGCGCGCTTTCCGTAGTCATGCACGAGGATCTCTGCGAGGTTGATGGCGGTGACGGTCTTGCCGACGCCGCCTTTGTTGTTCATGATCGCAATGGTTTTCATGTCGTTCTCCTGTTTCTCTCTTTCAAAATTTGAAGCCCTCGCGGACCGTCACGCTGTCGCCGAGGTCGGCCTCGACGAGACACCAGCGGTGCGCGCGGTTGATGTACACGATGCGGCCGGGCAGCAGCCGCGGGAGCTCCCGATGTCCGGGGCCGATGGCCGCGCCGATGTCCGCCAAAATGGCGTGGGTATCTCCGATTCTTGGCATGTCGTTTCTCTCTTTCTCTCGATTTTCAGAACGGCGCGTTCTCGTCCTCTAGCACTTCCTCAAGCGCCATCTGACCGGGCGCTTCGCCGTCCGTTTTCTCCTTCCGGCCCTTCTCGTCATCGCGAGTGTAGAGCGCGAAGGTCTGATGCTTGCCGTCAAAAGCAAACACGCCCTTGCCGCGCCTGCCCTCCTTGCTCTTGGCGATCTGGATGACGCGGCATTTCTCCTGCGAGTAGTTCTGCTTGGGATCGGGACGGTAGACCATGACGATAAGGTCCGCGTCCTGCTCGAATTGACCCGTCTCCTTGAGGTCGTGCATATCCGGCGCGCGCCATGCCCCGCGCTCGGGGCGCGAGAGCTGCGCCAGCTCCACCACCAGCACGCCGCGGCTCTGGGCGAAGGTGTGCAGCGCGCGGGAGACAGTCGCCATCTGCTCGCTGCGCAGGTCGCGCGGGTTGCCCTCAGGGACGATCAGCTGGACGTAGTCCACAAAGATCACGTCGTAGCCGTAGGTGATGGACTCCGCCATGATGTCGCCTGCGGTCATGCCGCTCGCCTGGATCACGTCAAGCCGGCGCTTGACTGCGTCCTCCGAGCAGACCGCGAAGGTGCCCCAGTCGCGATCGGTCAGGCGGCTGCGCTTGATCGCGTCGAAGTCGATCTTCATGCCCTGCGTCACGATGCGGTCGCCGATCTTGCCGGCGGACGTTTCAAGGCTGAAAAAGCCGACCTTGAGCGTCTTGGCCATGTGGTAGGCCATCATCAGGGCAAGGGCCGTCTTTCCGTCGCTCGGGTAGCCGCCCAGCACCACCACGTCGCCGCGCCGGATAAAGCTGTTGTGGTCAAGCACGTCCAGCCCGAAGCCCACATAGTCCGCGGCTGCGCCGCTCGCGTGGCGCGCAGAGAAGTCCTGCAGGAGCTGCAGCATCGGCACCACCTTCACGCCGCGGCGCGAGGTCATCTGCGCTTGCAGCTCCGAGAGCAGCGGACGGACGTCGTCGAGCGTAGCCGCGCCGTTGATCTGCGCCGAGAGGGCGCGGATGCGGCCCAGCGCCGCCTGCTCGCGCATAAGCTGCGCATATTCGCGCCAGCTCGCGCTCGTGGGCGTGACCTCCATCAGGTCGATGAGCTGTTGCTGCTGCGGCGAGCCGGAGGCATAGCCGAGCTTCGCATTGATCGTGATGGCGTCGGCGTGCCCGCCCTCGCGGAACACCTCGCGCGCCGCCTGGAAGATCAGCCGGTTGGCTGTGCTGGTGAAGTCGCGCTCGTCCACCTCGGCGAGCACCTGACTGACGATGCTCTCGTCGATCAGCATCGCGCCGAGCACGGCGCGCTCGGCTTCCAAACCGGCGCTCGGCTGCGCGTCTACTCGGCCCATGTCCACCCTCCGTCCTGACTATCCGGCGGCTGCTCGATGCGGCGCACCGTCTGCGCCTTGGCGCTCTGCGCCGGGCGCTTGGCCGTGGCGTCCTCCCAGCGCCGGCCGTTGAGGAAGGTCGCGGCGTAGGGGATGCCGACGCCGTCCTGCCATGCCTGCGACGCCTTGAGGAGCTGCAGCGCGCGGCCGATGGTCTCGATCAGCGCATCGTCTGGCTTGAGCTTGTCCCAGGCGCGGACCGCGCCCATGCGGTTCTCCCCGCGGGGGTAGTAGGCCCAGAAGCCCTCAAAGCGTTCCGGTTTCCATGTCGGCGTCGTTTTGCTGCGCCGTTTTCTCGGCTCCTCGCCGTCCCCTTTGGGGGGACTATAGGGGGGTATAATATAATCTTTAGTCTCTACGTTCTTGCTTTGTGTCGCGGAAACCGATAACGGTTTTTCACGTTGTCGTGTTTCGCCGATATCGGCATTTCCGGACAACGGTGATTTTAAGGGTTCACCGTCGTACTGGTTTCTGGACAACGGTGGTTTTTCCTGCAGGACATACACGTTCTTCGCAAATTTGCCGCCGTCGTCGTGAGCCTGCTCGCGCAGCAGGTAACCAGCCTTCTCCAGCAAGCCGACCAAGCGCCTGACCTGAGCAAGCCCCACGCCGCGCTCCTTCGCCATGCCGGAGATGGTGAACTCCCAATCGGGAGGCTTGTCCAGCATATAGGTCAGGAATCCGAGCATTTCAAAGCTCAGGCGCGTGTCTCGGATCGCGGACTTATACAGGACGGTAAACGGCTCACGATGGCCGGACTTTATTACGCCCTCGCTCATACTTTCCTCCATCCAAATAGACGATGATCTTCATCAGCCGCTCCGTGAGAGACGTGACGCCGACGAGAATCAGGAAGATGTCCAGTCCCGTCATGCTCTCGCCTCCCCTCGGAAGGTGTTGACTTTCGTCTGTTTCTGCGATATACTGTGCTTGCAATGGTTTTCAAGACTCCTACCTTGGAAACTGGAACGCTTCGAGGTGCCAGCCTCGGGGCGTTCTTTTTTTGCGTCCGCGTAGATCACCTGATAGGCCGCGGCGATGGTCTCGCGCAGGTCCTGCACGATGTCGTCGAACTCCGGGCGCTCCGCGTCGTCGATCACGCCGTCCTCGGCGATGCGGAGCAATCCGGCCAGCCGGTCCGCTGCGTCGCGCAAACGGTTCGTCAGCGAGATGGTCGCCATCGGCAGGGGCTTGGGCTCCACCTCCGGCAGGATGCCGAGCCGGTCGGTCGCCTTCGCGTGCTCCAGCGCCAGCCAGCTCACGCCGTAGACCTCGCACATCCGCGCCACGGTCTCGTCCGGCGGTGTGAGCCGTCCGCCCTCGTAGCGCTTGAGCGTTTCGGGCGAGATGCCCAGCCGCTCCGCCGCCTCCTCCTGCGTCAAAAGGGTCACCTTGCGCGCCCTCTGGTACATATTCGGGTATTGCGGTGCCATTGTCTTTCGTCCTCCTTTGTGGTAATGTCAAATCACCAGGTAGCCATCCACCGCGCAAGCGGCACGATGGGGATGATGTACTTCTTGCCGACCTTCTTGGCCGGAAAATCCTTGTCGCCGAGCAGCGCCGCGCGGTCAAGACCGAGGAGCTTACTGCTCTGATCCAGCGTCAGCACCTCCTGCCCGGCAAACTGCTCGCGCAAAGATTGCAGCTGATCGCGGAACGCCTCGCGCTCTCGCATGGCCTATCCCTCCTCACTTTCCTGCGGCGAGCGCTCTCGCGCCTGCCGCGCCCTTGGCCGCCACCGCGGCCCTCGCCGCCTCGCTCGCGGCGCGAAGCGTCTCGTCGTCGTAGAGGTCGCCGACCTCGCACTCCAGCACGGCCGCGATGGTCGGCAGCTTGTCCGTCGTGGGCGTCTTGCTGCCGTTCTCCCACCCGATCACGGCGGGCAGCGTCACGCCGGTCATGCGGGCCAGCTCCGTGCCAGTCAGACCGCGGCGCTCTCGTAATTCTCGGATCCTCATTGGGAACACCTCCTTGCTTTTTCTCTCTCGGTGTGATATGGTTTACTATGAGTTAATATAGAAAGGGCGGGGTATTATGGTGCGCATTACGGCTTTTGATGATAATGGTGTGTATAAGATTGACTTTGAAATCCCTGAGCTTGATGAATGTCCGATATGCCATCACGCTCTGAAACCAACTGTTCTGAATTCGAGATATGCGATGGACAGCGCGGACAAGGCAACAACGCTTTGTAATTTATACACCATGTTTTTCTGCCAGAAGTGCCGCAAGGTTTTTCTTGGGAAATTTCGTCAAAGCATTGGACTGGTGAGTAGCCACATAGCAAACTATATGGGCGAATATGAACTCTTTCCGATGACGCCAAATCGTGAATCCTTCAGCGATGATATCCTTGGACTGTCGCTGACCTTCGTTGAAACCTATGGACAGGCTCAGCAGGCAGAGGCCGAAGGATTGTCCCAGATTTGCGGCATCGGATACCGCAAGGCATTGGAGTATCTTGTAAAAGACTACCTTTGCCATAAATTTCCCGCTGATGAGGAGGCTATCAAAGCCGAAGCCCTCGGGCAAAGTCTTCGACGAATCGAAGACGGCAGAATACAAACATTGGCTCAGCGCGCAACTTGGATCGGAAACGATGAGACCCATTATGTTCGTAAGCACGAAGATCTGGATGTCAAGACGATGAAAACTTTTATCCAGGCGATGATCCATTTCATCGACTCGGAGTTGACGTTTGAGAAAGCTCTTGGCATTGATCCCGCCTGACGGGATCGTACACCGCGAGCTGCTTCCCGTCCATCGACCAATAGGACGTTGCCACGCGGACCGGGTCATCGTGCGTCCCATCGCCGCGGACTTCGCGGATTTCGATGACCCGAATGACCTTAGCGATCGTAACTGGGTTTGGTGCCATGTCTTTCCACCCCCTTTCACCCGGTGCGCCGCGGCTCACCGTGAGTAAATAGTAAGTCCTAAATATCGTAATGTCAAGATGCAAAGTACTATTTTTAGTAACTTTGTGTCAAGTCAACAATTCAGATAAGGAGTTGATGCCTATGGATGCCGAGAAGTTTGTGCAGAATGTTAAAAACATCTGCATAATGAGGGAGGTTCCGCCGACTATTGCGTGCCGGGAAAGCGGTGCAGGGAAGAACCTTTTGAGCGAGGTAGCGAGAGGTATCGTCCCGTCCGTAAACAAGGTTCAGGCCCTCGCACAGTACCTCGGCGTCACGACCTCGGAACTGCTTGGGGAGGTCCCCAGTCCTGCCGACATCTCGGTGCCCGCGATGCAATTCGTCAAGCTCTACCTGAGCCTGCCGGCAGAGCTCCGCGAGCAGATCGCCGCGGCTATGCTGGCGGCAAAGGAACACCTGAAGAACAACAGCGAAATCGATTATGTGGTGGACCCTGCCACCGGCTCGGGCGGGTTTGTCACCCAGGCACTCCGTACAAAGGACTCGACGGATGATACTTTGGTTCTGACGGCACCGAATAACGAAATAGTTTCCGATTTCAGCAGAAAAAAACAAAAATAAAAAAGTGCCCGAATCGGGCACGGAAAGAGTTTTTGTATGATAGATTTCATAGCAATAGACTTTGAGACCGCGTGCAAAAACATGGACAGCGCATGTGCCATAGGCATTGCAGTTGTCGAAGATCTCCGAATTGTTGATACCTTTTCGTCCTTACTCCAACCACCTAGTCTGCTTTTTGATGATGCCAATACGAAAATACACGGCATTACGCCTTGCATGGTGGAACATTCGCTGACGCTGAATGACCTTTGGCCGGAGATTTGCCAATGGTTTTCTCCGCATATTCCAGTTGTGGCACACAATGCTCATTTCGATATGTCGGTGCTTCACGAATCGGCAAGCGTTGATATTCCGGACTTCCCCTTCCTTGATACCATGGATATGGTCAAGCCTTTCGTTGATGGGAGGCGAGGACTTGCGGACTGTGCGGCACATTATGGGATTAAACTCGAGCACCATCACGACGCTGCCGATGATGCATGTACATGTGCTCAGATCGCAATAGAGGTCATGAAGCAGACCGACTGTATTACTATGTGGGAGTTTCTTGCCAATACTGACTATGTGCCGGTAAAAGCATATTCAAAGTTGATTCCGCAAAAGACACTGGAGCATAATGCAAAGAACACAGCCGCTTCCCGTCGACCGTCCTATGCAAACGTTAGGCCCTCTGATATTCGCCCCGCATCTGTAGTTACGGATATTGGCCATCCTCTATATGGGAAGAATATCGTTTTCACAGGTCAAATGTCCATAGAGCGCGAGATTGCCATGCAGCTTGCGGCAAATGTTGGTGCGGTCAACAAGTCTTCTGTTTCCGGAAAGACGGATTACCTTGTAGTCGGTGTGCAAGATAAGTTACTCGTCGGCGAGGATGGCCTGAGTACAAAAGAAGAAAAGGCATACGCGTTGAACGCTGCAGGAAAGGCACAGATAAAGATTATTAGAGAAGATGAGTTTATTCGCATGGTGAGAGGGGGAGGCCCTTGTATGAGTGACCAGGTATCTTTTTTTTCACTGGACCATGAGGGTCAGGTCAAAAAACAAATCGAAATTATTTGTGGTCATCTTACGGTAACGCTGCAGGATAATCATCTTGATGACACGTTTCTCCGCATAAAACATGCGGCAGGCTATTATTCTTTGCTTTTTGAAAACTCTGTTATCGCGAGAGTTTACAGCAAACCGCTTGCAATTGCCTGCAAGAAAAACGTGATGCTGCAGTTCCCTGACTATGCTCACTTTGTTGGTAAGGGAAAAGACGCTTATACGAAGATTCCGCTGGATGATGTTTTAGAAATCAGCGGTCATCTTGAGCTGATAACGGCAGCTTTACAGACTGCCATTGACAGCTATCCAAAGGAATGGGACTGCTGTCACAGGTATGAAGAATGCAGCGATGCCAAACGGTGTACACACCCCGATAAGCATGAGGGGATAAAATGCGGCTACCGCAAAGCGCTTGCCAAAGGAAAAATCTACTACGGGAAAAACTGTACAATCAAAGAGCATAAGTCCACGATAGTATAGTTTGTGCTCGATTCGGGCACGGGAAAAGCCCTCCCCGTGACAGGGAGGGCCATCAACGATAGCATCGATTATAACGTCACCAGCACCGCAGAAAAGTTCAAAGCAAACCTTGACAACTTGAAATTTGGCGGCTATACTTGGAGTACAAACGAAGGGCGCTGCCGGTAGACGGTCAGCTCCCCGGTTAGTTGCTCAAAGAGTAACCGCCTGCTTGGGGAAGCGTGAGGCGGTTACTTCTTTTTTGCCTGAAAACACAGGCCAATGATCCCTATGACCACAAGACAGAACTCGAACAGCTCTGAATATGTAAGCATACGCATCACCCCTCTCTTGGAGGGGCAAGAAGTCCCCTCCGGGATGGAGGAGCCAACCGCCTACCCTGTACCGTTGTACTGGCAGCGCCACAGATAGGATAGCAGAGCCGTGTCGAAAATGCAAGGAATTCTTTCCAACGCAAAAGGCCGCCATCCATGAGGGCGACGGCCTTTGCTGAGCTCGCGCGAACTCGGAGAGGGAAAATGCGCGGAGGTCTACGGATCGCTGCGCTGGGATTCGGCTGCGAGCTGTGCAGCCAGCTCGAGGATCTCGTGCTGGTCATGCGCGGGCAGGGACTCAAACAGTGCGAGGATGTAGGCGATGTCGTACATTTTAGCTCCCTCGGGCACCCTTGTGTATTTGGCGCCGGATGGAATTATAACGCAACCGCGCGCCGGTTGGCTACTGGAATATTTAACAGAGAGGAGGCGGCGCAATGCCAAAATATCCCAGCTATTACATCCGACCGGACGGTCTGCATGAGACGATCCTCCGCATCAACGGCAAGCGCAAGGCCTTCCGCGGGAAAACCGACAAGGAAGTATGGGAAAAGGTCAAGGCGTTTGACCGAGCCCAGCTACAAGCGGAGATCGACGCGGAGACGACCTTCTCGAGGATCGCAGAGCAGTGGTGGGATGAAGCCGAGCCGAAGCTCGAGCCGAACTCGGTGAAAAACTATAAGCCGGCGTTGCGCCGAGCCGTGGAGGAATTTGGGGCGCGGCAGGTCGGCAGTATCACCGCCAAAGAGATCGACGCATTTATTCGGGACTTCGCCGCCGCGCGGGCACGAAAGACCGTCGCCATGCAGCTACAGGTTATCCGCCAGATCCTGCGCTGGGCGGAGCTGCAGGGAAAAACGAATTACAATCCGGCACAGGCCGTCCGCGTGCCGCGCAATCTCCCGCAGACGCGGCGCGAGGCCCCCAACAAAGACCAGATCGCCAAGATCAAGGCATCCACGAATTTGCCCTTTGGCTTGCTCCCGGCGCTGATCTACTACACCGGCTGTCGCAGGGGAGAGGCGCAGGCCTTAACCGGAGCCGACATTGACCGCAAAGCTATGCGCGTGCATATCCGCCGGTCCGTCTATTACGACCACGGCGCGAAGATCAAGGAGCCAAAGACAGCCGCCGGTGTGCGAGAGGTCCCGCTCCTGCCCGCCTTGGATGCGCTTCTGCCGAAAAAATTGCCGCAAGGGTATCTATTTGCCGAGCCGGACGGCTCGCTGCTGACAGACGGCGATTTCCGCAAGCTTTACAAGGCGTACTGCGCCGCCAGCGGCGTGACGGTCTCTCTGCATCAGATCCGGCATGGCTACGCAACCGCACTGTTTGAGGCTGGCGTAGACCCAAAGACGGCGCAGAAGCTGCTCGGTCATGCGAAGCTGTCCACGACAATGGACATCTATACGCACGTCTACGGCGACGCGATCGCCGCCGCAGCGGAGAAGATGAAAAAGAGCTTTTGACCAAGCCTGTGAACACAGTTGCAAACACAAAATGCGCAGAATGCCTGATATGCAAGGGGCGAAATAGAGTTTCCTCCTCTCGTTCGTTGTAGAAAGAGAAAGCGCAGCTTAGGCTGCGTTTTTTCTTTTGTGGTTGCATTTGTCACTTTACGCAGCGCAGAAAAGCTGATAAACTGACGAAAACAAAAGCAAAGAGGTCTTTTCTATGTTTCAGGGCTTTTCGCAGAACGCCATCGACTTCCTTTGGGGCATCAGCCTGAATAACGAGCGGGGCTGGTTCATGGCGCACAAGCAGGATTTTACGGACTATGTGGACGTTCCCATGCGCGAGCTGGGGAAGGAGGTCTTTTCCGCGCTGGCGGAGGACTATCCCAGGCAGGACTGGCGGCTGCACGTCTGCCGCATCTACCGCGACGCGCGGCGGCTGCACGGACGCGGGCCGTACAAGGAGCATCTGTGGTTCACCATCGAGCGGCCGCACGAGCGCTTTGAGAGCGTGCCCGCGCTCTACTTTGAGCTTGCACCGAACTACTACAGCTACGGCTGCGGCTACTGGGAGGCGGGGGCGGCGACGATGGCGAAGCTCCGCGCGCGCATCGACAACGACCCCAAGCCGCTCGAAAGGCTGGCGCGGCGGCTGAATAAATCAAAATTTGTGCTCTCCGGCGAGGAATTCAAGCGTCCAAAGGGCGATGCGGGCAAGCTGCTGAATCCGTGGTACAACCGCAAAAACATTGCCATCGGCTATGACGATAACCCCGAGGGCGTGCTTTTCACGCCGCAGCTCAAGGGCGAGGTGCTCGACGGCTTCCGCTTCCTGATGCCGTACTACCAATACCTCGACACGCTCGCCGGCGACATGGAGCCGAACAGGTGAATAAAAGCTGAGACGGCGCGAGCCGCCTCAGCTTTTTTATCATTTGCCGAACGTTTCACCGATCACAGCCATTTGCGCGGCATCGGGCGAGAAGCCGCGCGGATGGAACTCCACGATGCGCTGACCGTAGATGAGCAGCCAGGTGTCATATTTTTCGCCGCTATAGGCGTCGCATTCCCGCCACGCCCGGTCGGCGCCCCACGGCGCGGGATCGGTCTCGCGGTATTCGCTGCCGTAGAGATCTTCTGCGCGCAGCGTGCTTTGGAGGCAGAAGTCGAAGAGCGGGGCGAGCTTCACGTCGATGACGGTGTAGAACAGCTCCGGCAGCGGCGGGTCATTCTCGTCGCTCCAGCGCATGTCATAGGGGAGCTCCTGACGGTATTCGACCTGTCGGACGAAGACGGAGTCTCCGCGCTCGAGGGCCTCGCAGGAGTAGCGGGCATAGTCGGTATCGGTCAGGCCCTGCACATAGAGCGGGAGCGTGTCATGGTAGAGGTAGCCGACCTGCGGGCTTCCGCCGACGGTGTAGGTGTATTCCTCCGCGTTTTTCGGTACGTTGTCAAACCAGCCGCTTGATATGCCGTAGGTCATGACGCCGACCATCAGCATGACGGATAACAGGACGGAGCAAAGAACCGTGAGCGCTAAGATGAGCCTGCGTTTTTTCGGCGGTACGCTCCTTTTCCGCACCTGCTTGCCGACGAGCACGGCTCCGCCGACGGGGACGAGCACAACGCCGGTGGAAACGAGAACGATACACAGACCGGCGCTGCGGAAAAGCAGGGGGATGACCATGAGCGCCCAAAAGACAAAGATCCAGATCGAGCGCAGGAAGCTCAGCCAGCGGCTCGAGTGGGTGGGGGTGAAGATGCCCAGCTCGCGGGCATTGCGCTTCGCCTTGCGCAGCCAGAGCCGATAGCCGAGCAGCTCGACGCCGAAGAGGAGGATCATGACGAAGATCATCAGCATCATGGTGAGGTCGTAGCCGTCCGCGAGAAAGGCGACCGGATCGCGCCGCAGCTGCGACACCTGAAGATAGAGCATCGTCGGCAGCAGGCAGGCGACCGTGATCGTGTTGCTGAGCACATAGCCCTTCTTGGCGCGCTCCATCGTTTCGACCTGCACGACGGCCTCGGTCTCGATGGGCACGGCGTCAAGGTCCTCGTTGTAGAAAATGTGCGTGTCGCCGCGCTGCGTGACGATCTGCCAGCCCGCGCCGGCGCAGTAGTCCCAAAAGGTCAGGTTCTCGTGGTTTGGTTCGTCGGGACAAAAGCTGTCGGTCTTGGGGTAGTAGACCACCGCGAAGCGGAGTTTTTTCGGCTCGCAGCGGCGGTAGCGCAGGGCGTAGGTGCCGACGGATTCAAGCATCCAGCCGTTGGCGGCCATTTTCTCCAGGTGCCGCTCGAGTCCCGTGTGGTCGTAGAAGGCGTAGAGGTTCAGTTCCCGCTTCTTGTTCCATCGGTCAGTTCGCATGGCTTGTCGCCTCCCTTCAAAAGTCGCTGGTAATCGTTCATCTGCGCCGTCAGACGGTCCATCTCGCCGTGCAGCCGCTCCTCGCCTTTTTCGGTGAGAACGTAGCTGCGGCGGCGGCCCTCGCATTTGGTCTCGACGATGTAGCCCTCGGCGGCAAACTGCTCCAAAAGATTGTAGAGCGTGCCGGGGCCGACGCTCACGCGGCCGCTCGTGAGCAGACGGATGCGCTCCATCAGATCCATGCCGCAGCATTCCTCGCGCAGACAGAGAAGGACGTAAAACATCTGCTCGGTGAGCGTCTGAAATTTTTCGCGTGCCATTGTACCGCCTCCTTTTATCGATATTCGATATTCTTGAAGAGAGTATACTATCGAATATCGATATTGTCAAGAGAAAAAATCGGAGAGCCGTCGGCTTTCCGATTTTTCATTCAGGCTTTGTCCTCTTCCCGGTATTCAAGAATATCGCCGGCATCGCAGTTGAGCGCCTCACAGATCGCCGCGAGCGTGGAGAAGCGGATCGCCGTCACCTTGTTGTTCTTGATCTTGGACAGATTCACGTTGGAGATGCCGACGCGCTCTGCCAGCTCGTTCAGCGACATTTTTCGCTCGACCATCATGCGGTCCAGTCTCAGAATGATCTTTCCCATTTACACAAGCCCTTCCACATCTTGTTCCAGCTCCACGCCGCGCGCAAAGAACTGCGTCAGGCAGAGGATCACGAGCCCCATGGAGAAGCCGTAGAGCCGAACGCTCGTTTCGACGGTATCGGTGCCGAGGATCAGGCGGCACACGGTGCTCAGCGCAAGCCCCGCGAGCGGAATGGAGATGGCGAAAATGCCGATCTCGCGGAGCATACGGATATTATCCGCCTGAAAAACCGTGCTGCTCTCTGACCGCTTGATGATAAGGTAGAGATTGCGGAAGATCATCGCCATGAGGGAAGGAAGCACGACGGCTGCGGCAAAATACAGAAGCATTGCCCGCATATCAATGCCGTTCGCGGTCGGTACGCTGAACTCAAAGCCGAGGACGCTGAGCTCCAATCGACCGGTACGGATCGATCCCGCCAGAGCGTCCGCGAGAAATGTGCGGTCCGCAAACGAGTATATTCCGGCTGCGAGCATGAGAGCGGCCGTCATCCAATAGCCGAGCTCTGTAAATTTTGTGATGATCTTGGCCGCCTTGATGATCCAACGGTTCCACTTCATTTTTTCCGACCTCCTCAAGATGCTTGATGAGGATAGTATAACCGCCGAGTATTCGCTTGTCAATATATTTTTATCGTTTTACGATAAATTATATATGATTATCATAAAATCATCGCGCGGATACAGGCAAAGCCCCCGACCGCAGCCGGGGGCTTTGAGAAGAGAGCGTTAAATTGATTGGACGGTCGGTCACTCCAGCTCCACCGTGGCGGGGGGCTTGGAGGTGACGTCGTAGAGGATGCGGTTGACGCCCTTGACCTCGTTCACGATGCGGCGGGAGACGGTGTCGAGCAGCTCCCACGGCAGACGCGAAAAGTCGGCGGTCATGAAGTCCTGTGTCTCTACCGCACGCAGCGCGATGGCGTAGTCATAGGTGCGCTCGTCGCCCATAACGCCGACCGAGCGCAGGTTTGTGAGCGCGGCGAAATACTGGTTGATGCTGCGCTCAAGGCCCGCCTTGGCGACCTCCTCGCGGAAGATGGCGTCCGCCTCGCGGACGATGGCGAGCTTCTCCTCGGTGATGTCGCCGATGACGCGGATGGCAAGACCCGGGCCGGGGAAGGGCTGACGCCAGACAAGGCTTTCGGGCAGGCCGAGCTCAATGCCGAGCTGGCGCACCTCGTCCTTGAAGAGACGGCGCAGGGGCTCGATGATCTCCTTGAAATCCACATGGTCGGGAAGCCCGCCGACGTTGTGGTGACTCTTGATGACGACGCTCTCGCCGCCGACGCCGGATTCCACCACATCGGGGTAGATGGTGCCCTGCGCGAGAAAATCGACGCGGCCGAGCTTTTTGGCCTCGGCCTCAAAGACGCGGATGAACTCCTCGCCGATGATCTTGCGCTTGCGCTCTGGCTCGGAGATGCCGGCGAGCTTGGTGAGAAAACGCTCCTGCGCGTTCACGCGCACGATGCGCATGCCGAGGCAGTCGTGCATGGCGCGCTCGACCTGATCGCCCTCGTCCTTGCGCAGCAGACCGTGATCGACAAAGATGCAGGTGAGCTGTTCGCCGACCGCGCGGTAGAGGAGCGCGGCGGCCACGGCGCTGTCCACGCCGCCGGAGAGCGCCAGCAGCACCTTGCCGCTGCCGACCCTGGCGCGGACCTCCTCGATGGCCTCGCTGACGTAATTCGCCATGCTCCACTCGGGGGCAAGGCCGCAGACCTTATAGAGAAAGTTTTTCAGAATTTCGGTGCCGTGGACGGTATGCAGCACCTCGGGGTGGAACTGCACGCCGTAGAGCTTTCGTTCCGCGTTCTCGATGGCGGCGTAGGCGCAGCCCGCGGTGTGCGCGATGGCGCGGAAGCCGGGGGAAAGGCGCTCGACCTCGACGCCGTGGCTCATCCAGCAGATGCTCGTCGGCTCAACGCCGTCGAACAGCAGACTCGTGCCGTCGTGCGTCAGCTCCACCTTGCCATACTCGCGGACCTCGGCTCTGCGGCAGGCGCCGCCGAGCTGATGGATCATCAGCTGCTGGCCGTAGCAGATGCCGAGGATGGGCAGGCCCAGCTCGAAAATGGCGTTGTCGAGCGCGGGGGCGTTCGGCTCAAACACCGTCGCGGGGCCGCCGGTGAAGATGATGGCGGCGGGGCCGAAGGCGCGGATGTCGTCCATCGACATGGTGTAGGGCTTGATCTCGCAGTAGACGCCGCATTCACGCACGCGGCGCGCGACGAGCAGATTGTACTGCCCGCCGAAATCCAATACCAGTACCTTTTTCATCTCAGTCGTCCTCACGGAAGAGAATGCCGTTCTCGTCTGCCTGCTCGATGACGGCGAGGGCCTTGTACGGTACGCCGGAGGCACGGAATTTGTCGCCGCCGCCCTGGAAACCCTTTTCGACCGCGACGCCGATGCCCTCGAGTGTCGCGCCCGCGGCGTTGACGAGGTCGATGAGACCCTGCATCGCGTTGCCCTTGGCCATAAAGTCGTCGATGATGAGAACGTGGTCGTCCGCGTGCAGCCACTCATGGCTGACGATCAGCGTGACCTTCTTTTTATAGGTATAAGAAAAGACCTCGCTCTGGTACAATCCGCCCTCGATGTTATCGCTCTTCGCCTTCTTGGCGAACAGCATGGGAACACCGTATTTCTGAGCGCAGATCGTGGCCAAAGCGATGCCGCTTGCCTCCGCTGTTAAAACCATGGTGATCTTGCTGATGTCAAAATACTTCGCAAACTCATCGGCCAGAGCCTCAAGCAGTTTGGTGTCGACGCGGTGGTTGAGAAAGCCGTCGACCTTGATGATGTTGCCGGGCAGGACCTTGCCTTCGCGGCGAATGCGTTCCTTGAGCAGTTCCATGGGACCGTCCTCCTGTCGTATAATATAAGTGTGCGAGCTGTGCTGCCATTGTAGATATTGTATCGTATGATAGAGCATTTGCGCAAGAAAAACAAGGTGACGGAGGGACCAAAAAAAGAGAGAGAAAAGCGCCCGTTTTCGGGCGCTTTTTATGGTTTTGCACAGTTTGATAAGAACAGCTAATGACGAGCATCAGACGCGCGCATCGCGCTCAGCCCGCGGCGGGGTAGAGACGGGCCTCCAGCGCGTCGAGCCCGGCAAGGATATTTTCAACTGCCTGCTGTGTGTCGGGGTCCTCGGCAGGACCGCTGCAAAAGAGCAGATAGGAACTTCCCTCCAGCAGCGACGCCACCCCCTCGCGGAAGCGCACAAATTCCGCCTGCGTCGCACGGCGGATATCGGGGACCGGCGCGGTGCCGTCCGCTTCGAGCACAAAGGTGATGGTGTTTCCGTCAAGGTAGCGCTCCCGTCCGCCGGCGTAGGAGATCAAATCGTAGGAGCAGCTGCCCACGCCCCTGTCCTCATGGGTCTGATAGCACAGCACATCCGCGCCCCACACGCCGTTTTCATCCTCTCCGTAGCAGAGGAAGAAAGTGTCCCAACCGGTATAGTAGGGGGTGACCTCCTTGGTGAAGAGCACCGTACCGTTGTACTTCCTCGCCTCCAGCGTGTAGCGGCATATTGCAAATTCATCCGGCTCCGAGCTTGTGAGGACAAGAATTTCGTTCGCGCCGTCGCGGTCGAGGTCGGCATAGGCGAGCGGCTGTTCATTGACTGCATAGACCTCGGTGAAGCTCTTTACCCCGTCCGCGCTGTAGTAAATCTCCGTGTCGCGCCGCGCGAGGTACAGCCCGCCTTCCCCATCGGGACGGTAGGTGTCGGTGTAATACTCGGGCGTGACATGCCACTGGCAGATGCAGACCTCGTTTTCCTCGTCGGGCTCGAGCGCAAAGGCCCAGCTCCCGTAGGGGCGGAAGCCGTCTGTCGGCGCGTCGTAGAACCAGTAATAGAAGGGAACATTGTAGGCGGGATTGTCGAGCTGCAAGCCGATGTCGCAGTAGCCGTCGAAGTTATAGTCGCCGGTCGCAAGGCAGTTCTCCGGCGACCAGCAGCTCGTGTAGCCGTCCGCACCCCAAACCTCGTCGCCGAGGTCGGAGATCAGAAGGTCCTCCTCCCTGCCGTCGTCCCACAAAAGGTGGATGCGGCTCACGCCGCAGTCATACTCCCCATTCTGATAGCCGTATAGCTCAAGCGTCGCCGTCCTGCCCTCACAGAGGGTGAACGGCTCCGTGCGCAGCAGCACATCGTCCGCGTGCAGGGCGAGCCATTCCACCGAAAGCGGAGCCTTGGCGGGCGCTTCCCCCGAGGTCTGTGCCTTTTCATCGGGGAGCGGCGTGTCTGCGTTGGTTTTTTCGCCGCAGGCGGCGAGCGTCAGCGTGAGTGCCGCGGCAAGCAGCAGCGCAAAAAGTCTTTTTTTCATGTCGTTCCTCCTCTGCTTTTTTGTATGTCACTATTGTATCATATCACCAAAGAGAAGTCACTACAAAACGGTTACAAAAAAGGAGAGCGCCGGAGCGCTCTCCTTCGCGGTGCGGGATTTACTTCTTCTCGTCCTCCAGCAGGCCCTTGAAGCTTGCGGCAAGGCCCGCAAGGCTCTGGATCTCGCTGGGAACGATGATCTTCGTCGCCTGACCGTCGGCGGCCTTCTCGAAGGATTCGAGCGCCTTGAGCTTGACGACCTGATCGTTGGGGTTGGCGTTGTTGAGGAGCTTGATGGAGTCTGCCAGTGCGGTCTGCACCTTCATGATGGCCTCGGCCTCGCCCTCAGCGCGCAGCACGGCAGCCTGACGCTCGGCCTCGGCGTGGAGGATGGCGGCCTGCTTCTCGGCGTCCGCCTTGAGGATGGTGGACTGCTTTTCGCCCTCGGCGACGAGGATCTGGCTCTGCTTCTGGCCCTCGGCCTGCAGAATGGACTCGCGGCGCTCGCGCTCGGCCTTCATCTGCTTTTCCATGGCGTTCTGGATCTCGCGGGGCGGCAGGA
>ERZ1034719.378-NODE-378-length-27802-cov-6.845569_pt1 | contig 27802 bp, 18 predicted proteins | sample MGYA00520703_ERZ1034719 | MGnify/ENA primary metagenome ERZ1034719 (study PRJEB33766, sample SAMN09781716) | gut metagenome | biome: gut microbiome | host: Homo sapiens | place: Madagascar | study: EMG produced TPA metagenomics assembly of the PRJNA485056 data set...
GGGGCGGCTTGTGCTACGTTATCGGCTTTTTCGGGTTCAGCAGTTTTTTCGGGTTCTGCGGCTTTTTCGGGTTCGGGCGTAGTAGGCGTGGGGGCTTGGGCGGCGTTATCGGGGGCTTGAGCGCCGTTGGCAGAGTTTTTGGCCGCGTCGGCGGCAGAATCGTTTTGCGCGATGAGTTGGTCGCCTCGTTTTTGTGATTTTTGCGACGACGCGACGCCGGTTAAGACGAGAAGCCCAATTGAGGCGACGATGAGCGCCACGATGACTGCGTATGAACGTTGACCGTTGAAGCGCTTTTCTTGGATGAGCGCAATGATACCGACGGCGATACCGAGTATCGCGAGTATGGTTAAGATCGACATAAATTCCTCCGAGGTGCATGGCAAATTGCCAATGGTTGGCTATTATCACAACACGGTCGAATTATGTCAAAAAAGAAAAGGCACCTGCGGTGGCAGGTGCCTTTGGGGAAACCCAGGGGGGCGCCCTATAGAATGACTTGTTTCCAACCGCCTGCTTTTAATTTGGCAAACATGATGATGCACAACGCAGAGGCATAGACGAGGACGCAAGCCCACATGCCGAGGATACCGCCGCCGAGCTGTATGCCGATGAGGTAGGAGAGCGGAATGAGGCAGGCGAAGTGGAGTGATCCTTCGACGACCATGACGAACTTCGTGCAACCGGCGCCAAATAGCGATTGTGTGAAGATGATGGCGCAAGCGATGATGACGATCCCCGGAGCGAGGAGCTTGAGGACGGAGGCCGTGACGGCGATGACTTCGGGCACCGACGAGAGGAGACCCGCCAATGTTTCTGGAATGGTAAACGCGACGACGCCCAAAATGCCGAATAAGATGATGGCGATTTTTGCCGATTCGAAGGCGTATGTTTCGGCGCGTTTGGGCTCTTTTTGGCCGAGAGACTGCGAGACGAGCGATGCCGTGGCGGTGCCAAATGCCATGGCGCCCATAAAGGCGACCGACAAGATCGAGACGAGCAAATTCGACGACGAGCTGTAGATCGGGGGCTGCGCTTGGATAAACGTTGCCGCCATATCGGTCGACATAATCGATTGCATGCCGTAATTGGCATCGAGGAATGCGTTTTGGGCTTGGATCCAGTTGGGTATTTGATCGCTAAACGACGCCACATAATGGCCTAGGGCGCTGTCGTGTAGCGCGTAGGCATCGACATTATAAATGAGCGTTTTGACGTCGAGTTCGTCGAGCAAGCCGACGATTTTGAAGAAGAGCAAGAAACCGCTCATGACGAAGATGTTGGCAATGCCCGAGGGAACCGAAACGCGGATGATATCCCACATCGTCTTGAGATGGAGCCCACTGGGGCGATAAATCTTGTATTGCCGGCGAATGGCGGGCAATAGCGACCAACCGATCATAATGGCGAGCCCGATATAGGTGCACACGAGTGAGGCAAGACCCGCGCCGGCGACGTTGTAGGCGGGAATCGGACCGAGCCCGAAGATGAAGACGTAGTTGAGCCCAATATTGGCGATGTTCATGACGATGGCGGCGACCATGTGGACGTATGTCTTGTTCGTGCCGTCGAAGAACGATTTAATCGCTGCAGTCCCCACCATGCTCAAGATGCCGAGCAATCGGAATCGCGCATAGGGCACGGCAAAGGCGATGACGGCGTCGTTATCGATGAGGAATCGGAAGATGTCGGGGATGAAGTAATAGGCTACGCCGCTGACGAAAAGCGACGAGATGATGGCAATCGTCACGGCATTGGTGAGCGCCGAACCGGCGAGCTCGTAGTTTTTTTCGCCTTGTCGGCGTGCGACGATGGCTAGCGTACCAATGCTGATCGAGCTCAAAAACCCGCCAAATAGCCATAACAAGGGCGTCGAAAAGCCAATCGCCGATTGCCCGGCGACGGCATAGCTCGGATCGAGCCAGCCGACCATGACCGTATCGAGAATGTTGATCGCCGTCTGCGTCAGCATCGCAATGACGATGGGAATCGCCATGCGCAATATGCGCGGCCAATACGATAGATTATCGAAAAGTTTCTCCGCCAATGGCGGTTGTTTGCTACTCATGAAAGTTCTCCAACGAGCCAGAGACTGGCGAAAAAAGCCAAGTCTTTGACCGGCAATGATATTGTGCAAGCTCGCGATGTGCGCCTCGTAACGCCCTGGCCGCGCCGCGGGGCAGTCCCCCAAGCCGCGAGAACGGGCCAACGGAAACGCCGATAGAATAAGGCTGATCGACGTATAGCAACGCCGCGGCGCAATGTATTCCAGCAAAAGCCACATCGACGCAAACGCCGCGTGCGTCGCCAAAATCGACCCCAAAAACGCCGCGCAAGCCGCGTGCAACGCCCATCGACAAAAAAGGCGATCGAAGTTTCCACAGAGCGGGAAATTCCAATCGCCTTAAACATAGAGCCCTAGAAAGCCATCGCGGGCGTCGTGAGCGCGAGATTAGACTTTGGCGCGTTCGACGAAATCGCCCGTGCGCGTATCGATTTTGACGTATTCGCCTTCTTCGATGTAGAGAGGCACGTTGACTTCATAGCCGGTTTCGAGCGTGGCGGGCTTGGTGCAACCCGTCGCAGTATCGCCTTTGACACCGGGGTCGGATTTCGTGACTTTGAGCACGACGAACGTGGGCAATTCGATGCTGATGGGGCGCCCACGATAGAAGAGCACTTCGACTTCGATGTTGTCTTTGAGGAAGGGGACGGCATCTTCGATGTTCTTGGCATCGATGTGGACTTGTTCGTAGTTCGACTGATCCATGAACACGAACTTGTCTTCCTCTTGATAGAGGTATTCCATTTCGCGCATTTCGAGGTCGGGCTTGCCGACGGTATCGCCCGAACGGAAGTTGTTCGTCAATACGTTGCCCGTGATGAGGCTTTTGTATCGCGTCTTTACGAAGGCAACGCCTTTACCCGGCTTGACGTGTTGGCATTCGACGATGACAAACGGCTCGCCATCGATTTCGATCTTGAGATTCTTTCGGAATTCTTGTGTTGAGTACATTCGGTAACTTTCCGTAAAAAAGGCGCCCAACGCGGGCACCGCAAACGACAAAAAGACAACTTCATGCGTAACAGCATGCATAAAGCCCACGGCGTAGCGCCATACCACATTTGGACGCAATGCGCAAATGCCATGTATTCGATTTCTTTTTGTTTCTCGTTTTGTCCTGTATCATCGCATACTTAACACCAATAATCTTTTTTGTTTTCTTTGTGAAGGCTAGCAAAAATCAGTTTGTGTTTGATGAGTTGAATTTTATGCAAGGTGTAGAGAGTCTTCAGATGGCTTTAGACCAATAATCCGCCTAACGGCGCCAAGGGTGTGTGGGCGCACACCCTTGGAACCCGCGCCTTTTTTCTTTTACCCGAATACCCGAGAACGCTGTGCCTTGTGAAGTGCACATCCATGTGCATTTCACTGGCGGCAAACGCTGGCATCCTTGCCAGCGTTTCTTTCAGAGTCAGCTCACAGCGAAGTTGAGTTCAACCCAGCCCGAGTTCGACTACAAATCCCGAGAGATACACATATAGAAGCGCGGTTCCACGCGCCTGGTACTGTTCAAATCCCGATATCGAATGCGCTGCGAGAGTCCGTCCTAGGACATGTCGCAGCGCTGCGCGGGCGTCCGTGCCCGCGCTGAATTCACTTAGATCTTAGATTTTTAGAGTGTATAGCTTCGATAGAGCAGATCGAACGAGCGATATTGGCAGCAAATCGGGCTCGTAGAGCCTCGCTTAGCTGTTACCATAGTTAAAGGGCGAATGATGTTCGAAGGATTTGAGGTCAATCGAATAATATTCGGTGCGAAGCGAAGCGTGGCTCGAAATGTGGGTTTGGAACGCGTCGAGATGGGGCAAAAATCGACATAATGATTGCGCGTCGTTCTAAAATCTTGCATAAAAATGCCAATAGGCATAAATTAGTGTGCGATTTTGATTTGTTGCTCAAATCAAACGCACGATGGGCTTATTTGCAACAATTTTGGAGGCGTCATGTCCAATCCGTTTCGTAAAACGAGTGCTTTAAAGCGGTTATTGAGCATCCTAGTACTCGTCGCGTTCAGCTTTACATTTTCCCCCGTGGCGATGGCTCAAGGCGATTTCGATTTTTCGGATGATGCGGGCGGAGATTTCGATTTTTCGGATGATACGCCTTCGAAGCCACTCGACTTAGAAAAGAAATTCGTCATGCCCAATAACGGCAAGCCCGTGAACTTGGTCTTCTTCGAGCCCGTCGACGGCACGCCGCAAAAGACGCTCGATCGCTTGACCGAGGCGACGCTCGAACAGCTCAAGGGCGAGCATTATGCCCAATACGATTCTGTCGAGGGTATCCCCGTGTTGGAAAAATTGGGGCAGATGGATAGCGATGAGCGCTTGACATGCGTCGACGATGCCGCTTGCTTGGCCAATATTGGTCACGACATCGGGGCAACCAATATCATCGTCGGTCGCATCTATACCGAAAACCGCGAACAACCGCAGATTACGTTCGATCTCATCGACGTCGACACGTCGACGAATAAGAACTCGATTTACTTCGATACGCAGAGCCGTTTGCGCAAACAAGAGCAAGACATCAGCGGTGCTTTATTGCGCCTCTTCAACATCGATACGGGTTCGATCGATACGTTGCTGACCAAGCGCGAAGAAGTCAAAGCCCCGCCGTTGCCGCTCGGTCAGCTCGTGAGCGGTATCGTCTTGGGCGTCGTCGCCCTCGGCGCCATCGGTACGGGTATCTATTTCGGCGTCGAAGCTGGCAACTACGACGATAAAGTCAGCGATGCCATTAAGGCAAACAAAGACAAAAACAACGCCTATGGCAGCATGAAGACGCAAAAAGCGACGAAGAAAGACTACGACAAAGCGTCGGATTACGCGATGATCGCCAATATCCTCTACGCAAGCGGTGCCGTTTTGGCCGTCGTTTCGGCGATCTTGTTCCTCGTCCGTAGCGATAAAGACGAAGACATCTTTGCCAACGAGCTCTACATCAGCCCGACCGTCGATAACGAAGGTGGCGGTGTCGTTGCTGGCTTCACTTTCTAAGATAAAGTCTTTCTAAGACAGCTTTTTCGGCGGCTATCGCCGGCAAAGTCTCTCTCCTTACCCTCCCTATGGGGAGGGTATTTTTTTTGCTCGATTTGACCTTTCTCGTTTCTCGTTTTCCGCGGGGATTGGTCAGATGTTCTCACACCAATATATCTTCTCGCCATCCCATTGGGGCGGGGCGGGCGTCTCACACCAACACATCTTCTCGCTCCGCATGGGGTGGCGGGGCGGGCGGCAAGCGCCGGACTGTTTTTCTGGCATACGGCTGCACATCGTTTCTTTTCATCCATTGGATTGTGTTTCCAAAAAGGAGTTATCGTGAAAAAAGGACCTGTCTCTTACACGCTTCTGAAGAAGTCGAACAAGGCGCGCCGAGGCATTGTGCATACGATGCATGGCGATATTCAGACGCCCGTATTTATGCCCGTTGGGACGAATGGGGCGATAAAGGCGCTGAGCGTCGAACAAGTCGAATCGCTCAATCCGTCGATTATCTTGGCAAATTCCTACCATCTCTATTTGCGCCCTGGGATCGATTTGCTCCGCGAGGCGGGAGGCTTGCACAAGTTTGCCTCTTGGGATCGGGCTTATTTGACCGATTCGGGCGGGTTTCAGGTCTTTAGCCTTTCGAAGATGCGCAAATTCGATCCCGATGGGGTTCATTTTCAGTCGCATATCGATGGGAGCCGGCATTTCTACACGCCCGAACTCGTGATGGAAATCGAGGCGGCGATAGGTAGCGATATCGCGATGGTTTTGGACGATTGCCCGGCGTTGCCGGCGACGCACGATCGGATCGAAGCGAGCGTGAAGCGGAGCATCGCTTGGGCAGAGCGTTGTGCGCGTTGCGAACATCCGGCGCATCAGGGCGTGTTTGGCATCGTCCAAGGCGGGCTCGAATACGATATGCGCATGCGACATCTCGAAGCACTCGTCGAAATGCCGTTCCAAGGCTTGTCGATTGGTGGTTTATCGGTTGGCGAAACGCCTGCCGAAATGCATTCGCTTTGCGATGCATTTGTGCACCAAATGCCCGAAGATTTCCCGCGCTATTTGATGGGGGTTGGCACGCCTTGGGATTTAGTCGAAGGCGTAGCCGCCGGTATCGACATGTTCGATTGTGTGATGCCGACGCGCAACGCGCGTATGGGAACGGTATTCGTCGGCGACGGCCGCCGTTTGAACATTCGCAATTCGGCTAACCGCCACGATTTGCGCCCGCTCGACGAAAACTGCAAATGCCTTGCGTGCCGTCGCTTCTCGCGGGCCTATATCCGCCATCTCTACGAAGCGAAAGAAATCACGGCGGTCATATTGCTCACGCTCCATAACCTCACATTCTACCTCGATTTGATGCAAAAGATCCGCGACGCCATCGAAAACGATACATTCGAGGCGTTACGCGCGCGATATCAGCCCAAACCGGGCGACCGCTGGTACGTCGCCCCCGAGGTGTAGTCGGAATTCGGAATTAGATAGCCTTTGCGCAGATGAGTCGGAGATCGCTGATATTGCTGAGCGAACCTTCGACTCCCGTCACGACGTATCCGGCAGGGCATTCGAGTTTGAATTGGTCGTCGTCGGCGACATCGGATGCCTTTTTCGTTTGGACTTTGTTTGGTGTCGTTGCGATGAGTTGTTTTTGGACGGCGACTTTTTGCCGCATGAGTTCTTTGCCATCGAGCAAGACGGCGACATAGAGTTCGCCTTTTGTCGTCTTTATTTGCGATGATTCGCCTAGGGCGATGGCATAGCTCCCATCGACGACGGCGATGAAATGGCTTTCGGTCGCAATGGGCTTTTTCGATTTCTCGTCGGTGTAGATTTTGAATTCGAGGGGCAAGACGCCCGAGACGGGGGCGGCGTTTTGATCGACGAGTTCACCGGTGAAATCGACGACGGTTTGCGACGGCTCGGCGGCTAGGGCAGGTGCGGCCAAAGATCCAAAAAGTGCGAGTGTATAGAATATCGTTTTGACGTGCATGGTCGTAATCGAAGGATAGTCAAAAAATGGGGCATTGACAGAATCTACTGCCAATGCCCTTGGAAACGCATCGAAGCGTAGAGATTATTTCACCGCTCGTTCTTTATCGGCGATGACTTTGTAGAGCGATTTGATCTTATCGGTGGTGCCGGGGTATTGAGCGAGTTTTGCGACTTTTTCGCGAGCCGTAGAGAAGGCATTGTCGCTGACGTCGATTCGTACTTCGCTCTCAGTTTTTATGACGAATTGCTTAATCAATCGATCGCGAAGTTCATCTGCATTTTTCATAAAAATGCTCGTCTGCGGAATTGTCGCCAAGTATTTGATCTTTTCGTCGATCTCGTCGGCCTTGTATGTACGCATTTTCGAACTGATGTCTTTGATCGTCGAGTCGTATTCGACTTCTTTGTCGATGAGTGCGAAGTAGTTGTTGAAGAAAGCCGACTCTTTGTAGAGTCCAGTTTCTTTGCCCATGTTTTGGGCTTCTAGGAGAAAAGTCCGCGCACCATCGAAGCTTTGAGCTTTATAGGCATCGATTCCCTTTGTAATTCTCTCTTGCAAGATGGCAACTGCTTTTTCGCGTTCTTTGACCTTGCTGTCGTCTCTCGTCGACGAGACGCGGACGATGAGTGCCGCAATGACGGAGACGAGGAATACGGTGAAGAGGGCGACTAAGAGGACTTTTGCCCAGGTCGGCGTCGTATTGATATCGCGCAATGCGTTTGGCCCGTAGCCCATCATGTAGGGGCTCGTCATCGGGGGGGGGGCCGTGTTCCATTGTGGGGCGTTGAGACCGCCACCTTGGCGTTGGAGCATCGATTCCATTTGTTGCGAAGCGGCGGGCGTCGGCATGGGCGCAGAATCGCCTGCAAAGTCGCTAAATTGCGGCGTATTGGGGCGCGACGGCATGGCAACGGGCGAACTCGCCATTTGCGATACGGGGTGCTTGTTTTTCTGGTTGGGGTGATATTCGATTTTTGGTTCGCCTTTCCAGAGTTCGTCGGGGTCGCCGCCGGTCTGCTCGAAGCGGAATCGGATGGCGCCAAATTCGATAGTATCGCCGTTTCGGAGTTGTGCGACTCGAATTCTGTAGCCGTTGAGAAGTGAACCGTTTGCCGAATCGAGGTCTTTGAGCTTGAATCCCTCGGGGAGTTTGATGATCTCGGCATGGTGACGGCTCATCGAGATATCGGAGATGGCGATATCGTTATCGCTGACGCGTCCGATCGTCGTCTTTTCGCGCACGAGAATGTATTCGCGTTGGTTTGTCTTTCCCGATTCGACGATGAGTTTACCGCTGAGTGGATCGTAATCCATCGCGCTCATGTTGATTTGTGTTTTTTGGTTTTCTTCGTCGAGCTCGTCGTCCATTTCGGAGATCATGACGGTTTTTTCGCCCAAGTCTTCGACGGGTTCGTCTTCGTATTGCAACAAATCGTCGTCTTCGGCGGCGGCGCCACCGAATTCCGGGGCAGAGCTTTCGGAGGCTGCGGGATCGGGTTGCGGATCTTGCGCTGCCACGGCTTGCGGTTGGGATTCGGCGCTATCGCTAATCGAGGGGAGCGCTTCTTGGGCGAGGTCGTCGGCGGGGGGCTGTGAAAAAGAGTCGGCGACGGCGTCGGCGTTATTGGGTGGATCGACAAACGAAGGCGAGTCGATTTTGAACGAGAACTCGGGAACAGATGTCGAAGGACCAGAGGTGCTGGGCATCCATGCCATGGCATCGTCTTCGGGCGACGACGAAGCAAAGTCGTCGGCAGAGGCGCCGAGAGAAGGCTCGGCGAGGTCGCTTGGCGATGCGGCTGCGGACGATAGCCCCAGTGTTTCGTTTCGCTTTGCATTGAGCGCGGCAATGCCGCGAGCAATGGCCTCGGCAGTGGGTTGCGGGACGGACTCGGTTTGCGACCCGCCTTCGACATCGGCGAGGGGCGCATCGGGGAGTAGCGTTGCCTGCGACGAAAGCGCAGGTATTTCTGCGGCAGAGCCGGCTTTCTTTCCGAAAGCGGGCAATTTTGGAAGCGAACCGTGAACTTTGGGTAAACGCGGAAGCTTTGAGCTTGGAATATCGGCCATGAATTAACCTATCGACGGAACGTTAGAGTCGCAAGCGACGTGGAATATGGCATCGTGCAACGGATATAATCGCCGTGGTGCGGCTTTGGAAACACAAAACCGAACTGTCTTTAACTCAAAAGACGATTTCTTGCAACTATTGCGCGGTAGGTTTGTGTATGCACAGAGCGCGGGATGATGTCGCCCGAACAGGGCGACAAAGTGTGCGTATGGAGCGGTAGCGACATAGCACACGAGCGGAGGCGTATGCGCGCAACGCAGTGAGCACATAGCCGTAGCCAGAGCCCGTATTGAGCCCCGCAGGGCGAAATAGGGCGATAGTGTGTGCGTATGGAGCGATAGCGACATAGCACACGAGCGGAGGCGTATGCGCGCAACGCAGTGAGCACATAGCCGTAGCCAGAGCCCGTATTGCCCCGTTGGGGCAATAGGGCGACAAGAGCCCGTATTGAGCCCTGCAGGGCGAAATAGGGCGATTCAATAGCTTTTTTGCCAGTTTGATGCAGATACAAGGAAGCTAGCCCAAGGGCAAGGGGGCGTACTGAGGTACGTTCCCGCCGCCCGCGCGGCGACGCTGACGCCGTAGATGCGCAAAATGGCCAAAAAAGCCGAGCCCGTATTGCCCCGTTGGGGCAATAGGGCGACATAGCCGCCGCTCCACCAAAGGCATGTTATAAAGATAATGATGGGTAAAAGTGGCGAATTGTTTTATAAGTGTTGGGCACGTGGTGAGCGCGCGTATTTTCATTGAATGAAGAGGGATGAAATGGTATTTTTTAGCAAGAAGCAGAAGGCGAATCAGGTCATCATCAAGACGGCGGAAGATATCGAGGCGATGCGGCCAGCGTGCCGGTTGGCGGCGCAGACGCTCGAGGAGGCGGCGAAGTTGGTCAAGCCTGGTGTCGATACTCTGTCGATTGACGAATTCGTGCATGCGTATACGCTCGACCATGGAGCGGTGCCGGCGCCGTTGAATTACCGAGGGTATCCGAAGTCGTGTTGCATATCGGTCAACGAAGTCGTTTGCCATGGGATACCGAGTCGGACGAAGATTTTGCACGATGGAGATATCGTCAATATCGATATTACGTCGATATTGAATGGGTTTCATGGCGATGTGTCGGCGACGTTTTACGTTGGTACGCCGTCGGCGAAGGCGGTCGATTTGGTCGAGACGACGCGGCGTTGTTTGGATCTAGGGATTGCGCAGGTGCGGCCTGGTGCGCATTTGGGCGATATCGGAGCGGAGATTCAAGCGTTTGCCGAGGGGCGCGGGTTTTCGGTCGTGCGCGATTTCGTGGGGCATGGGATTGGACGCGGGTTTCACGAGCCGCCGACGGTCGAGCACTACGGCACGCGGAATACGAAACTGCGGCTCGAAGAAGGCATGGTGTTTACGATTGAGCCGATGATCAATGCCGGTGGATTCCTTTTGCGCGTGCTTTCGGATGGTTGGACGGCGGTTACGCTCGACGACAAATGGTCGGCACAATTCGAGCACACGATCGTCGTGACAAAAGACGGTTGCGAAGTATTGACGAAGTTTAGCGCGCCGCTTGCGAATTCGCAGACGCCCGAGGGATTCTCGTTTTAGAGCGGGGGCGTTTTAGAGCGGGGGGCGTTTCAGAGAGGGGGCGTCTTGGAGATGGCTCGATTGGAGAGACAGTCGCGGTGGCACGCGGTATTGGCGAGATTTTAGGGGAAGGCGATGACGAATTCAGGAGAAGCGCAGAATCAGTTGAGCGAGTCGAGTGGTGCGCATCGAGATGATGCGGCGATGCGTCGGCGTCTTCCGTGTACGTGGCATGCGTTTTTTGCGCGATTCCCGAGTTTGCGCCCGATTCAAGTGGCGTCGATACCGACGATATTGCGCGGCGATAATGCGATCGTCAATGCGCCGACGGCTTCGGGCAAAACCGAGGCGATAATGGCGCCGCTTTTGGAGCGGATCATTCGCCATCGACAAAAGACGAAAGCCGAGGTGGCCAAAAGAGCGCATTCGACGACTTTGCAGAATATGCAGAGTTTGCAGAATATGCAGAATAACGCTTCGCAGGCGAAAGAACAGGCGAAGACGTGGTTTGATGCGATGGCAGATTCGAAGTCTTCGAATTTTTATAGTGGATCGTATCAGCCCAAGAACGAGCTACAACGCCGCGCCGAATGGCGTGCCGAAGAAGCCGTGTTGTCGTCGCAGATATCGGTATTGCTCGTGGCTCCGACGAAGGCGCTTTGCAACGACTTGCATCGCCGCCTCGTGCACCCGATTCAAGGGGCGGGTTTGAGCGTGGCGATACGAACGGGCGATAATCCGACGATCAATTTGTCGAAGTTGCCCGATGTATTGGTGACGACGCCCGAATCGTTCGATTCGATAATGTCGCGCAAGCCGTCGATATTGCGCACGGTTTTGGCAGTCGTCGTCGACGAAATCCACTTGTTGGCCGGGAGTGGGCGCGGCGATCACTTGCAGTGTTTGCTCGAACGATTGAAGCTGATTAGCCATGAGCCCGTGCAGATTTGTGCATCGAGTGCGACGGTTCCAGAGATTGAGCGAATTGCGAACGATTTTCTTGGCCCGGGTGCGAAGATAATTTCGACCGAAGCGTCGCGTCGCCAGATCGAGGCGACGGTCGAAATGGTCGAAATGGGGTTGGGAGCGGAGTCGACGGCGGCGCGTTTGATCGGTGAGATCGTCGAACAATCGCCGACGAATAAGGTTTTGGCGTTTTGCAATTCGCGTCGCAACGTCGAATACTTGACGTATGCATTGCGTCAGAATCCGCGCCTTGCGCCCAAAGTCTTTGCGCATCACGGGAGTTTGTCGCGCGATGAGCGATTGCGCACGGAGCAGCAGTTTTTGCGCGCGCGCAATGCAGTTTGCATTGCGACGAGCACGCTCGAGCTCGGCATCGATATCGGCGACGTCGATCGGATCGTTTTATTGGGACCGCCGCCCGATGTATCGTCGTTGATCCAGCGGATAGGGCGCGGTTGCCGTCACCAGTCGGTCGTCAATGCGACGTGTTTGGCCGATTGCGAATTTAATGCGCATCGATTTTTGCATTTGGTATCGTGTGCTCGCGATGAAATGTTGTTCCCCGATCCGGTGGCGATTCGCCCGACGGTCGTCGTTCAGCAGGCGCTTTCGATATGTTTGCAAAACCCGAAAAAGTGGGTTGGAAAACAGGCACTCTATGAGCGGCTTTCGCCAGCGACGCGCGAGATGTATAGTTTGGAGGAGTGCGAGTGCATACTCAATAGCATGGCATCGTCGAGTTTGCTTCGCAAAGTCGAGAAGGGGCGTTACGTGCCCGAGGCGCGCGCGCAGTTTTTATTCGATCGCGGCTATATGCATTCGTTAATCGAAGAGCGTAGCGAAACCGATGTCGTCGATTCGATGACGGGGCGCACGCTCGGTAGCGTTCGCCTGAGGTCGACGGAGCGCGAAGCATTGAGCCGTGGCGGCGATGTATCGCTGACGATTGCGGGGTCGTCGCATGCGGTTTCGCGGATTCGCGACGAAAAGATATTCGTGACGCAGAGCTCCGACGCGAGCAAGGCGGATTTTCTGGCGCTCGAGCCGCCGCGCTATTCGCTGGGATTGGCTCAGGATTTTGCCAAATATATGCATATTCCCAACGATGCCATCTACGTGCGGTGCGTTGTGCGTGGTAGCTCGGAGTATAAGTCGTTTACGCCCGAAAGCGGAGATTTGCTCAAGACCGATGTGCCAAAGGCTGCCATGGGAATGCTCGTTTCGTATCAGGTGCATCACTTTTTGGGAACCGTCGGTAGCCTTTTGTTGAAGTGTTATTTTCGCGACGAAGGAACGATGACCGATCCGCACGTCGTGACGCCGTTTTTCATGCATCTGACATCGCGGCCCAAGACGCTCGTGTTGCCCGATGCGAATGTGTTGAGCATGTTGTTTGAGCGCTATATTCGAAATGAGGTCGGTGAGTTTGCCAAAGTACTTCAGCCGGGGCCGTGGCTCGGAATGATACCCGAGAACATCGTCATCAAATGGATAATGAAGTCGATTCGAATTCGGGATTATGCGGAGCTATTGGCCGACAAGCGCATCGTACTTCTCTGACATCTCCATCGCTTGGGATATGGCTTTTGGGGACCTCACCCACCAGCCCCCTCTCCATGAATGGAGAGGGGGAGAGGAGTTTGACGCCCGCAACGGCGGGCGTTTGGATAGTGGGGGGAGAGGAGTTTGACGCCCGCAGTTGCGGGCGTTTGGATGGTGGGTGAGATGATGTTGACGCCCGCAATTGCGGGCGTTTGGATAGTGGGGCGAGGACTTTGATTTCTCCTTTTGGGGAGTAGATGGATTGAGTTCATAGATACATGCAAGAAATACAGAAATTATCAAAGCTATTACAAGAGATCCAAGACATTGCCTGTGTCACGCACGAGGCCGTAGAGCGCACGGGTGTGTGCCCGCTTCGCGATTTTGAATCGGGCATTGCCGGGCATCATCGTGCTTATGACGAAGAGACGCGCTTTACGGTATTGTGGCAGATGCTCATCTATACGTTGCCGAGATTCGAGTTGCAGGCGCGATTCCAACTCGATATGAGCAAGAACACGACGAAAGCCGATGCAGCGCTCATCGTTCGCCAAATCAGGAGCAGTGCGCCGCGCATTTGGAGCTATCGACGATCGTACGAAAGCGGCTTTGTGCACACGGATTTTGGTCCCAGAAAGCACAAAGAACTCGCCATCGACGGTTGCTTGCTCGCCGATGGGCGCATCGTCGACGATGCGCATATCTATGCGCTCGGCTGGACGCTGACTTATAACGACAAGATCTATTTGATATGTGCCGATGAACTCGATCGCGATTTGGCTTTTTCGATCGAAATCTTGCACCCCTTCCCGAAACATCTCGACGACGACGAGTTTTGGGAAGAATCGTTTACGTCGATTATCGAGAAAGTCTATGGGACGCATCGATTGACGACGTTTAACGATAGGTTATCGAGCGTTGCGACGGATTATTCGCCAGAATCGCTCTATGCGCGGTTGCAGTGTTTTATGAATGGCGAAATGACGGTTCAATCGCGCAATACGCCATCAATCCATGCGACGGTAGCGATGGAGTCGGGCGAAGAAATCGTGTCGAATGTCAATCGCCGATTGGTGCGATTTATGCCGACGATTCGCCGCCAAACCGAAGTTTATCAATATTTGTTCCGTCGGTATCTCGAAGCCAATGGATGCGATGAATCGGGCGAAATGCCCCACGCACATCGTAGCTTGCTCATGTCGGATCCGCTTGGGTTGCTTTGCTTGAGCGACGACGAACTCGCTCGCTTGGGGCTTTCGCCACGCGATACGATAAAGCAAGCGCTGTCGCTTGAGTCGGTCGATTTGACATGCGTCGAAGACGCATTTGCCATCTATATGCACGAACGCCGCTGGCTCGCTTCGTTCCCATGTATGGATTTGAGCGTCGAATCGCATGCGATGAAATTCGGCATTCCCTACGACGATATCAAGCTCGTATTTTCGCCAGAATTGCTCGAGTTCCGCGTTCCCATTGCACCGCAAGGGGAAGTGCTGAAACAGTTCCAAACGAAATATGGGCTATATATGGCCGACGACGAATCGCCGAAGTTTGGAGAAGCCCTCGATATTTGCATGAGTCGTCAGTTTTCGCGCACGGGCAATATGTCGCAGATTGCCCAATGGATATATAAGGTGTGCGATCGTTGGCGCTATTGTAAATCGGAGATCGAGCTCGTGACGAGTGGAATGCAACGGCGCGTGAATAAGACGACGCAAACGCTTTTGCACAAGGGCTTGTCGCAGTTGGCAGATATATTTCGGAGTCAATGATTTGGGCACGCCAGCGCGTTTTGGGGGGATGAGTTTCGAGGGAACGATGTGCATGGCGGCGATAGATGATATATAGATCGACAAATATAGGGCATATATATGATAGATAAGCGCATCGTAGAGACGATAGGATTTGATGCCGATGATACGCTATGGGAGAACAATAACTTTTATATAGAGGTGTCGGAAAAATTTTATGAAATCATGCGTCGGTATTGTTCGGATGCAGAAATACGCGCGGCATTTGTCGCTCGCGAAGAAGATAACATTGCAGAGTTAGGGTATGGTGCAAAAGCCGTCATATTGTCGATGATCGAAACGGCAATAAGATTATATCCGTCGATCGAAAGCCGCGTGATCGAAGAGATCATCGAGGCAGGACGTGTGTTATTTCGCGTGCCGACGATAATGTTGCCCAACGTCTGCGAGACGATCGAGGCATTGCAAAAGAAATATCGGGTCATCATTATTACGAAGGGCGAAGTGAGTGAACAAAGCCGCAAATTCGACAATTCACCGTTGCCCCACGATATTCCGTATTTCATTTTGGGCGATAAATCGCCCGAGTCGTATCGACGATTATTGAAACGCGAAAATATACCGTGTGAATCGTTTTTGATGGTCGGCAATTCGCCGCGTTCGGATGTATTGGCGCCCGTCGAAATTGGGGCTCAAGCGTGTTACATACCGTATCATACGACATGGGCTCACGAAGATATGCCGATCCCCGAGCACGAACGCATTGCAACGCTGAGCGATATCGGCGACTTGCGCCATATATTGTTATAGATATTGGAATGCGATAGAGCCGCGAAGCCGATCGAACGCAAAGCCGTCGCCGGCATATCGCCGCCCGATGGATCGGGCGATTGTCGAGCTATCGAGCCGCTCGGGAGAGCGGCGACGGCCATGTCTTTGCCCACGAGGTGTACTCAATATGGAGCTATCTCGAGGGCAAGAAAGGTTGGGGTCACGACATCAACTAGAATAAATAGCCATATTTATACGAATCAACGAACTGTTTCTTGGTGCCAACTGCGCGGTGTTGCTTACTGGACGCAGGATCGCTGACGTAAACGCTGTTGTTAGCGAAACCGTATACCAATATAAAGTGACCACCCGATGTCCAGTTCCCCGGTCCCATCGATGCTACGAGATATTTGCCGTTGGCAACGCTGTTTAGTGCATCAGTTGCACCGCCTGCAGACTTGCCACCATGATTTGTAAATAAACTACCCGAAGTACCGGATTGATATACACGACAACCTTCTTTCATTGAAATCTCAGCCGCTTCGGGGATGGATATACCTTTGACGTTTGCATAACTTGCCGCGCCGCACCCTGAAGATGAAATAGTGGTTTTACTATAACCATTCGCTTTATATGCTTTATTGTAGATACCCGATATTTTATTGTTGTTAATACTCCAATTTGCGAAATTAGTACCGCCCATTGCAGATTTCATTTCATTATAATGTGCTTTGCTGACATAGGGCAACGTTTTATAATCATATTGCTTTTGGAAACGAGGCTTGGGATTGATGCCTTTTCCGGTAGGCGCATTGTTTTGGCTGGTATAATTTGCCGGTCTTTCGTTATACTGAATTCCAGCTTTTGCGGCACAGCTTTGACCAAACTTTCCATCGGATTCTAGGCCGTATTGAGATTGCCACGAAATGACGGAATTGATGGTATTATTGCCCACAATGCCATCGGCGCTCGTTCCGACGACTTTTTGGAAGCTTTTAATGTATGTACTAGAAAATTTCTTTCTATCATACCACCGTTTGGCTTCGGCGCGCTTTTGCGACGAGACGCCATTTGCGTTCGATTGGCTCGTGTTATTGCTTGGCTTGCTCGAATTGTATGCAATTCCAGCTTTTGCAGCACAGCTTTGACCAAACTTGCCATCTGAAACTAAGTTGTTTTTGGACTGCCACGAAATGACGGAATTGATGGTATTCTTACCGACAATGCCATCGGCGTTTGTTCCTACGACGCTCTGAAACTTCTTGATGTATGCGCTAGAAAAGTTCTTTCTCACATACCACTGTTTTGCTTCAGCTTGTTTTTGTGATTGCGAATTGTTGTTTACCTTCACACTACTCATATCACCAGCCCTCCCAAATGATGGTAGATCGCGATTTGCTCATGTCACCATACGCTCACTCGCTATCTACTATCGTCGTTCTCAACCCTCGAATGATTCCTTTGCCACTCGGTCAATCGAGAGCTAGGAACCATTCCCAACTCTCTACGCGTATATTATAGGTGGCTCGACCTAGTGAGTCGAGAAAAGTTTTGGTTTTTTTTTCGACGGGGCAATCGCCGTTTCCATCGGTGGTTTGACCTCACACCCGGCCTCTCTGGGATGCCCCCAAAAAATGAACCCCGTAGTAGACCGTTATGGTAAGGCGGGAGAAAAGACATAAAAAAAGGTGAGGATATGGCTTATGTTTGTTAGAGTGGGGACCGTGTGTGCATTTCATCAATGGGAATGCGCCCATGACATGGGTTCGAAATGGGCTCGTGTTTGGTTCGTTGGGCGCTGCCCCTAGCTTTGAGCGCCAAATGGGGAGGAGATGGGGGGCAGCCGTCGAAAAATGGAGAGATCAAAGTGGATAGTATATCACTCGACGATGGCGTGCGAACGCTTGTGATAGGGCATCGGAATCCCGATACGGATTCGATATGCTCGGCGATATGTTTTAGCCGGCTCAAGGCGGCGTTGGGCGAGCATGGTTATGTGCCGTGCCGTGCGGGGAATGTGGCCCCCGAGGCGCAGTTCGTGCTCGATTATTTTGGCGTCGATGCGCCGATGTTGGTCGAAAACGTCCAGACTCAAGTGCGCGATATTTCGATTCGCAAGACGCCGGGCGTTTCGCGGTCGATTTCGCTCAAACGGGCTTGGAGCCTCATGCAAGAGCTCAACGTCGTGACTTTGCCTTGTGTGACACAAGATGGCGACCTCGAGGGCGTGATTACAATCGGCGATATTACAAAGTCGTATATGAATATATATGATAGCTCGATTATATCGAAAGCACGTACAAAGTATGCAAATATCATTGAAACGCTCGATGGCACACTCGTCATTGGCGACGCCGAGGCGTATTTCGATTCGGGCAAAGTATTGATCGCCGCGGCAAACCCCGATATGATGGAGAATTATATTGAAAAGAACGATCTCGTCATATTGGGAAATCGATATGAATCACAGCTCTGTGCGATTGAAATGGAAGCCGGTTGTATTATCGTATGCGATGGTGCTTGTGTATCGTTGACAATCCGAAAACTCGCTATGGAACGCGGATGTACCGTGATTACAACGCATTACGATACGTATACGACGGCTCGACTCATCAATCAATCGATGCCGATTCGATATTTTATGACTCATGAAAATATATTGGCATTTACCGAAGACGATTTTGTGACCGATATACACGAAATCATGGTCACGAAACGCCATCGCGACTTCCCAATATTAGATGCCGACGATAAATACGTCGGAATGATATCGCGTCGGAATTTGATGGGTGCGAAAGGCAAACGCGTCGTCATGGTCGACCACAACGAGCGATCGCAAGCCGTCGCCGGTATATCGTCGGCCGATATATTGGCGATTATCGATCACCATCGATTGGGCACGATCGAGACGATGTCGCCGGTGTTGTTCCGAAATCAGCCGCTCGGGTGCACGGCGACGATAATCGCCCAAATGTTCGACGAATCCCAAGTCGATATCGATCCGACGACGGCGGGATTGTTATGCAGCGCCATTATCTCGGATACGTTGTTGTTCCGGTCGCCGACGTGTACGCCGATCGACAAATCGACGGCGCTGCGCTTGGCAAAGATCGCCGGCATCGACATCGAAGTCTTTGCTCGCAAGATGTTTTCGGCCGGGAGCAATCTCAAGGGCAAGACCGACGAGGCAATATTTTATCAGGACTTTAAGCGATTTACGGCGGGCAAAAAGGTCTTTGGCGTTGGGCAAATTACGTCGCTCGACGGCGACGAGCTCGAATTGCTCAAGCCGCGCATGATGGAGTTTGCAAAGCTCGCGCTCGATCACCATCAGATCGACATGATGTTTTTCATGTTGACGAATATTCTCACCGAATCGACGTCGCTCGTATGCGTCGGCAATGGCGCCGAACAGCTCATCGAATCGGCGTTTCGATCGGAGTCGTCGGTCGGCTTCGAAATCAAAGATGGCATTATCGAGCTTCCCGGCGTCGTATCGCGTAAAAAACAACTCATTCCGCTCATCATGATGTCGTTTGGCATGGGCGAATAGTCGCCAAGTGGGGCGGATGGATTCTCTTTAGGAGGGTGTCATGACGAAGCGCATTGTCGCGTGGATTTTAGGAGCATTATTCGTTTCATCGGCTGCCATCGCTGCGCCAGCATACGATTCACCGGCATGGGAGTCGTATATCGAGCAAGGGAAGGGAACGCTCCCCAGTGGCACTCCCACAGGGCCAGGGGCGGTTGCCGGTATTGCAAAAGCCAGTGACCGAAAGAATCTCGCACTCATCAATCATTATTTCATCGACCGCCCTATCGATATGTCGCAGGTTGCGTCGATTCAACTCTCCGATGCAGCGCGCGACGCGGGCATGACGTATGGCACGCAGACGATGCGAGATTTCTTCGATGCCACGGCGGCAAAGTTCAAATCGTTGTCGGGAAAGTCTGTGCCCATCCCCGTCGCGGCGCTCTTGGTCGACAATCCCAAAGAGTACGAATATCCCTACCCTAAGAGGAGTATATCGGAGGTGACTTTGGGATTGATCGCCGTCGATGCCAATAAAAGAGAATTCGCCGTTCCCAATGGCATAATGCTTAGAGGGCAAATGAAAGACGCGCCGATATCGAACAATCTTTGGAGCGAACGGATCAAAAGTCTCGACGAAGAAATGGCGAAAAAGCGCGAGAGTTGGATTCAACTTGACCCCGAGGGAAGGCGGCAATTTGCCGTATCGGTGATCGACAACCAGGACAAAGCTCGACGCGATGAAATGAAGAAAAAAAGAATTGCTCGCGAAAATGCCGAAGAATATGACGAAGATAAGTATTTAGATGAAATGAAATACATTTTGGCGATGCCGCCCGAGCAACAAGGCGAAGCGCTCGAGGCTTTGCATGACAAATACAATTTGCAAGTCAAAAAGTCGCCAAAACGAGAAAAGGATTCGACGAAAGCAGACAGCGCAAAGCGCATGGATTTGAGGCTGGCAAAGGTTTCGGCGTCGGCGATGTGGTGGCTATTCGAAGCGATATTGACGCAAGACGGCGCCGATGTCGTTTCGCTCACGATGTCCGACGATTTGTATACCCAAATGATCGAGACGGCAAAGTCGCTCAAACGCCCGAGCACGAGCATCGATCTATTTCGCCACTCTGTGACAGCGCGTCGGGCGTCGAGGATTACCGTCGTTTTGGGATGCAGTGCTCGCGATCGATTTTTGGGTTGTGGCGAAGTTTCGCCTAAATCCGACGAAATCGCGACTCGTCGTTCGCGTCAGATGCTCAAAGATGTGGCGAATCAAAACGAAGAAACCCAAATTCGGGCACTTCGCATGATCGCCTTGGCCCATGCACCAGGGCTCGCGCGCGATGTCGAACCATTTACCGATCGCTCGCTTTCAAGAGATGTGGCATCGTTGGCAAATCGGATATCGAGGAATGGAGCGGGAGCGCGACAAAACGATATGTTATCGAAACGCCAATCGGCGAACGAGCGCAAAAATGCGCTTCTCGAGCGCGTTCGCGCCGCAGCGCCCAGCGACGTCGAAGATTTGTGCAATAAAGGGAAAAATGACGAATACGAAGCGTGTTTGAACGAAGAAGATTTCGTGCCCACCAAGACGCCTGTCAGTGCCGAGAATAAGAAACAGTGCGAAGAACGCGTGAATAAGCGATTTGGAAATTGCGAAGATAGTGCCATGCCCGACCTTTGTCGCGATGTCCATAAAGAGCGATTGGCAGAGTGTGGCAAATCGACCAAAGAGCGAAAGCAAGAGAACTCGGTGGCACAAAGAGAACGGACGCTCAAAAAAGCCGATCGTTGTAAACGACAGTCGGAACAGATCTACGATGCGTGTATCAATGCATCGATGGGAGGCTGGGAGCGCGACGCAAAGCCGATGAAGCGCGAAGAAAAAAGCGCAAAGTCGAAGAAAAAGCGCAACGAACGCTAGAGAAGGGGAGCGTTCCCGCAACGCGGGAACGCGTCATTTAGCCAGCGACGGTGCTGGATTTTCGTTCCCGCGACGCGGGAACGTTTAATCTATCCAGCAGCGGTGCAGCTCCTGAGCTCGTCGAGGTAGAAGGCGGCGGTTTCGGGGAGTGCCTCGGATTCGGCTTTCGACAAGTATCGGATGATCTTTTGATCGCTTCGGATGGCGTATTGTTTTGGGTGGCTTGCGATGAGTGCGACGAGTTTTGCCGGATCGAGTTTTGAGTTTTCGCCCGGATCGATGATGATCGAAGTGTAGTTGGCATCCATCGATTTGACGCCGAGTTGAGCGAGCATAATTTTGAGCTCGAAGATATCTTTGAGATTGAAGGCTTCTTGCGGCGGCGGGCCGTATCGATCGATGATTTCGCCGAAAATGTCGTAGATTTGCTCGGTCGTTTCGGCATTGGCGAGCCGTTTGTAGAAGAGCAATCGCATTTGTACATCGTCGATATAGGATTCGGGGAGGTTTGCCGAGACGGGTAGATTGACTTCGGCTTCGGGGAGCATGGGCGTAGCGGTGCCTTGTATGGCGTCGACGGCTTCTTGCATGAGTTCGGCATACATATCGAGCCCGACCGAGGCGATATTGCCCGATTGTTCTGCGCCGAGCATGTTTCCGCATCCGCGCATTTCGAGGTCGAGATACGCGATTTCGAGCCCCGAACCGAGTTCGGTGAGGCGTTCGATGGCGGCGAGTCGCTCGCGGGCGACGTCGGAAATTTCGGCTTCTCCGGTGAGCAGATAGCAATAGGCGCGTTCCGAGGAACGCCCGACTCTGCCGCGAATTTGGTAGAGCTGTGCGAGCCCGAATCGCTCGGCATGGGCGACGATGAGGCAGTTTGCCGAGGGAATATCGATGCCCGATTCGATAATCGTCGTGCACAGAAGCAGATCGACTTCGTGGTGGATGAAGCTAAACATCGCCTTTTCGAGCGATTTTTCGTCCATCTGACCATGGGCAACGGCGACGCGCACGCGCGGTACGAGTCGCATAATGCGATCGAGGTATTCTTGGAGCTCTTCGACGCGATTGTGCAGAAAATAGATTTGCCCACCGCGAGCGAGTTCTTGTTCGATAGCTTGCGCGATGATGGCGTCGGAAATCTTGGCGACTTGCGTGTGGATTGCCAATCGGTCGTTGGGTGGCGTTTCGATAACCGAAATGTCTTTGATTCCGCCGAGGCACATTTGGAACGTGCGCGGAATGGGGGTTGCGGTCATCGTGAGGCAGTCGATGCCCTCGGCGAGGGCTTTGATCTTCTCTTTATGGGCGACGCCAAATCGGTGTTCTTCGTCGACGATGAGAAGCCCCAAGTTTTTGAAAACGACGTCTTTCGACAGAATGCGATGCGTACCGATGAGGATGTCGGTTTTCCCGATTTCGAGATCGGCGAGTATTTGTTTGATTTCTTTTGGCTTTCGGAATCGGTTGAGCGATTCGATGGTGACGGGGTGGCCTTCGAATCGCTTGAGGAAGTTTTCGTAATGTTGTTCGGCCAAGATAGTCGTCGGAACGAGTACGGCGACTTGTTTCCCATCGAGCACGGCACGCATGGCGGCGCGCATGGCGACTTCAGTTTTTCCGAATCCGACGTCGCCGCAAATGAGTCGTTCCATGGGGCGCGGCGCATGCATGTCGTCGAGCACGGCTTCGATGGCTTTCGCTTGATCGGGGGTTTCTTCGTAGGGGAAACACGCCTCGAAAGCCGTAAAAAATGGATCGCGTTCGGAGAAAGCAAACCCCGCGCGGCTCATGCGCTTCGCATAGAGATCGATGAGGTCGATGGCGAGTTTTTTGACGTTTTGACGGACTTTTTCTTTTGTGCGTTCCCAAGCGCCACCGCCGAGTTTATCGAGCTTTTGCGGGCGATCGGCACCGGCATATTTTTGCACGCTTTTGATGCGTTGAACGGGGATGTAGAGCTTTCCCGATTCTGCGTATGTGATGAAGAGAAAATCGCCGACAATGCCCCCGACTTCGAGCGTGACGAGCCCTTGATATTGCCCAATGCCGTGGTCTTCGTGCACGACGTAATCGCCGACCTTGAGGTCTTTGAACGAGGCGAGGGCGTGATTTTCGGTCTTCTTTTTCGGCTTTTGCGCCGTCTTTATGCCAAAGAGATCGGAATCGGTGATGATGGCGGCGTGTAGCGATGGAATGCGAGCCCCTTGGCGTAAATCGCCAATATATATCGTCAAATTGTCGCAAGGCGACTCGCGTTTTGTATCGATATCGAATGGACGCGTCGAAATTTGAATGGGAACCGACAGCGGACGAAGCAGAGAACGGATGCGTTCGGCTGCGCCTTGATGATGGGCAATAATGGCAACTTCGCCATAGATGTTCATCCACGTGCTCAAGCATTCGGCAAAATACTTCATAAAATCTTCGCCGCGTTGCGTCGACATTTGCTTGCGCTGAGCGACGATATCGCCGTTATCGATCGAATCGTAATCGAATGTTTGGGCAGTGTCGGAATTTAATTCGAAACTAAGGCCAGAATAGACGATTTTATGCGATTTCATGCGATCGACGATAAATTCTTTCGAAACCCAGTGATCGTCGGGGGGGGCGACGAGTCGCGCATCGTCGAGTGCATGTTTGTATTGTGCCTCGAGCTGTGTGCGAGCATTTTTATACGTATCGAGGCACAAATCGGGTTCGAGCCAAACGAATATGGCGTCTTTGGGGATATAGTCGAAGAGCGTTTCGGTTTTTTCGTAGAACGCAGGCATAATCGCTTGAATGCCCCAATACAAAATGCGCTCATTGACGGCATCGCTAGCCTTTTTGAGGATTTTCGAGGGCATATCGAGTTGATCGGCCCAGGCGCCGAGGTGTTCGATGGCGTTTTGTACGCTTTCGTCGTCGAAGAGGATTTCTGCAGCTGGTATGACGACGGCATCGGCGCGATCTTGCCGAGATTTTTGCGTTTCGGCATCGAATTCGCGGATGGCGTCGATTTCGTCGCCGAAGCATTCGACGCGGATGGCATGGGAATGGGCGGGCGACCAGAAATCGACGACGCCCCCGTGAATGGCAAAAGTGCCCGGCGTGTCGACTTCTGGGGCTTTGACGTATCCGGTCCGCAAGAATCGCGCCTCGAGATCGGCGATATCGAGGCAATCGTGGCATCGCAGCAAGACGGCGTTGGATTTGAGCGCGCTAGCCGGCATACATCGCCGGGCGAGGCTTGCGATAGACGTATAGATGATGCGTGGATTGTGGTCGCAAATCTCGTAGAGCGATCGGATTCGTTGTGCGGTTTGGCGTCGATTTTGCGCAATGCCGCTATAAATGCCGGCTTGGATATCGGGCATGATCGTCGATTTTTGGGCGGCGCGATCGACGAAAAAAGCGGCATTTTGCGCCGTTTGCTCGACGACTTGGGCATTGGCGGCGACGACGACGATGGGGCGTTTCTGATATCGTTCGAGTTGGGCGATGAGCAGAGCCGTCGTCGATGGATTGAGCCCGCGCACCGAAAGCGTCGTGTCGTCGTTGAGTGCGCTAAAAAACGCCTTCGTATCGAAGAGGTGGAGTTTTTGGAGTCTTTCTTTTTCGCGAAGTTGAATCATGAGAACAATTTGAGACTGAGCAGATAGGGAATGAGCATGGGAAGCGCCCCCCACAAACACAAGAGTATGCCGCAGAATAGGGCCGAGATCACGGGTGCGCGCGACTCTTCGACGTGCAAATAGGGCAATATGGCCGTTCCCATCGCCACGAAAGCCCAAGGCATGGCCAATAGATCGCAGATTTGCGCGATATATGGCACGGGAATGGCGCCGACGAGCCCGACGAATAAGATCGGCGTAATGCTATAGGCGACGAAGCGCAACGCGCGATCGAAGTGAAACCCAGCCCCCGTGATGGCCGTCGCCGTCGCAACGACCAACGACATGCCCCAAACGAGCACGAAGATGAGAAGCCCCTGAACGACGGTTTGCACGATGAGCGCCGACGGCGCATACTGTGGGCAAAACGCTCCGCCCAAGAAACTCGCCGTTAAACGCAACAAGACGAGGAGCGCCAAATGCGGTACGTGGACGTGCAAAAGCGTCGCCGGGTGCGCATCTTGCCCCTTCCAGAACTTCGACGGACGCACCAAAACGGTCGCAAAATCGATAAAAAACCGCGATAGCGGATTGCGCGATGCGTATTGAATGCTGGCAACGACCTCGGGCGCATAGCCCGGTGCCGCATCGTCGTATTGGGCATAGTGCACGACCGAGACTTCGTAGTCTTGTTTTGGCGATTCGCCAGCCGTCGATTCTACCGACGCATTCTCGTTTGAAATTTCGGCTTCGTTTGAAATTTCGTGTTCGGTTGGATTTTCGTGTTCGGTTGGATTTTCGGGTTCTGTCGCCATGTCGGTTTATCGGGAGGAAAGAGGACTTTAGCTGGGCAATAGAAATGGCTGAAATGCGCGCCATCGCCCCTGCAGTGCGTATTGGCAACAGCCAATAGCACTGCTGCGAAGCCGTATTGAGCGCAGCGAAATAGGCGTAGCCAAAGCCCGTATTGCCCTTTGGGCAATAGGGCGCCAAAAGAGATGCTCTAAAAAAAGCAATGTGAATGAAAACGAGATAGAGAGGATAAAAAGCGAATAAAATACACAAAAACGCCTCGAACTATGAATATAAAACGAGGCGTTGGGGGGCAGTCGCTAGTCGTTTTCGTGGAAGTCGAGTCCGAGGAGTCGGAAGTCGGCGGCGAGTTCGTTGGCGAGTAGGCGATAGAAGAGGTAGGAACCGAAGCCGGTCCACCAGACCCAGTTGGTGTCGCGGTTGACTTCGACGGCGATGATGCCGACGACGTCGTCTTGCATGCGGATGGGGTAGCAGAGAGCGGCGTAGCTGCCGTTGCCGGTGGGGCGGTAGTAGTCGCTGAGTTTGGTGAAGCCCGTGCCGATGTCGGTGAGGCGGCTGTCGGCTAATGTGCCGCTGGCTTCGTTGACGTAGATGGTCGATTGGAAGTCGACGCGGCCGGATTTCGTTTCGCCGCCGGTGAGCGTGATGGCGCGGTTGAGGCGCACGGCGAGTGCGGCGAGCGACGAGCCCGACAAATGGTCGGTGTAGATGGGAATGTCGAGTTTGGTGAAGTTCGTGAAGCCGTGTGGGGCGGTGAAGCGCAGGGTGTCGCTTTGGTCGGCGTTTTGGCGTCGGTAGCCGATGGCGAAGCACGGAATTTGCGTCGCCTGTGCCATGAGTTGGTTGATGTTTTTGACGAATGTTTCGAGGATGTCGTCGGTCGAGGCACCACCGGCTTTTTTGAACAACCGTGCGGTGGCGATTTGCTCTTCGCGGACGCATTCGAGAAGCCAGAGTTGTTGCGCCGACAAGCTGAAGAAAGACGAACGGTGCAGATACGTGCCCAGGCGCGTGGCGAGCGTTTCGAGCACGCGTGAGGTGAGCGAGGCCAGCGGCATCGTTTCGAAGAAATTGATGCTCAAGAAGCCCAAGAGCTCTTGCTGACCGACTTCGTTGGCGCACAAAAGCGGCAACAAAACGGTGAGTTTTTCGGCCGGTCGGAACGAATTTGTTGCGACGCGATGGGCGCTTTTCTGAATTTCACCCATCGAAAACCACTCATCTTCCGAATCGGCTACAAATATGTTGAGCCCAACCGCCTTCGTACGCCTGACCTCGTCGAACGCGTGCCCGATGAGTCCCGACGATTCGCCATGCCGCACGACGAATTCGAGCGACGACAAATTGTCGTAAGATTTCGATTCGTCGTTGGGGGCGCAATAGAGTTTTTCGTTGACGATTTGGAAGTGCGCGGGCCCGATGCCGCTCAAGACCATCGATTCGAGCGACGACGCCAAGATGAGGCAAGCCGAGTGGTCGCTGCCGCACCAAACGGGAATGAGTTCGAGGACTTTGTCGAGGAACTCGCGGGGCGAATCTCCTTCGCATTCATCGAACATCATCCGAAGAGAATTGTGTCGGAACGAACGAATGGCTTCGTTAATTCGGGTTCTGAGCGCAACGGTCAAAATATCTGCGGTGAAGAGTTTCTCGTTTTCGGTGAGCACAAACGCGTGAATGTGCTCGCGCCCGGGCTCCGAAATCGACAAGATGGGGAACGCCGTCATGGACTTTTGCGCCATTTCACACGGCATCGGCGCGGCGATATCTTCGCGACTTCGCGCTTTGGCCGTCATTTGCGCATAATCGGCATCCGCATCGATCTTCTCGGCACCATAAGCCGAGATGCGCAACACGACAGCCGGCATCCGGCTCGCTTCGAACCCCACCATCACCGCCACATTCGGAATCTGATGGTCCATCAGCAGCGGCATGAGGTATCGGTGGAGGTGCACCCCCAAAATTTCGACGATGGAATCGGTCCAGGGCGTGAGATAACGGCGATTTTCGCAATTCGATTCGGTCATAATCTTATCCTTCTTAGAACGAAGCGGCACGATTCGGCCTGCCCGAAATCGCGACGTAAAACGATTCCGCCTTATATCACGTTTTTTCGCCTTTAGGCAAAGGCGGTATTCGCATCGCAAGCGTCGATCGAAATTCGAAAAAATCAAATTGTTTTTTCTGTTTTTTTTCGATTT
>ERZ1034719.381-NODE-381-length-27700-cov-8.878531_pt1 | contig 27700 bp, 18 predicted proteins | sample MGYA00520703_ERZ1034719 | MGnify/ENA primary metagenome ERZ1034719 (study PRJEB33766, sample SAMN09781716) | gut metagenome | biome: gut microbiome | host: Homo sapiens | place: Madagascar | study: EMG produced TPA metagenomics assembly of the PRJNA485056 data set...
AAGCAGAAAATTATAATTTTAAGCAGAAAATCGCAAGGTGGAAAAAGGAAAATTTGTTATATTGAGTACAAGAGATCACAGGTAGAAAGACGGAACGGAAAAGAACAGAATTGAAAAACGATAAAGAAAACAATTAAAACAATAATCAAAACAACAAAGAAAAGGAGAAGAGAGTATGACAAGAGAAGAAGCGAAAAAACTTGTAAAGCAGATGACTCTGGAGGAGAAGGCGGGTCTGTGCTCCGGTAAGGATTTCTGGAGATTGAAGTCTGTAGAACGGCTGGGAATTCCGGAGGTCATGGTATGTGACGGACCGAACGGATTACGGAAGCAGTCAGAAAAAGAGGGGGCAAATATCAATGACAGTATAGAGGCTGTTTGCTTCCCGGGATCTTGCGCGGAAGCTGCATCGTTTGACCGTGATACCATGTTCCGGGCCGGAGCAGCCATGGGAAATGCGTGTCAGGCAGAGAATATCAGTATTTTATTAGGGCCGGGAACCAATATCAAACGCAGTCCGATCTGTGGCCGGAATTTTGAATATTATTCTGAAGATCCGTATCTGGCAAGTCAGATTGCAGCAGCTCATATCAAGGGTGTCCAGAGTAAGAACGTCGGTGCCTGCATTAAACATTTTGCAGCAAATAATCAGGAAACCAGAAGAATGAGTATCAGCTCCGAGGTGGACGAGCGGACATTACGTGAAATCTATCTGGCTGCATTTGAAGATGCAGTGAAGGAGGCAAAGCCATGGGCGGTTATGTGCTCGTATAATCAGGTGAATGGTACCTTTGCTTCCGAGAACCGCTGGCTGCTCCATGATGTGTTAAAAGAAGAATGGAAGTATGATGGTCTGGTCGTAACGGACTGGGGCGCAGTCAATGACCGGGTGAAGGGTCTGATGGCAGGTCTCGATCTGGAGATGCCGGGAAGCGGCGGAGAGAATGACCGGAAGATCGTTGCAGCAGTACAGTCAGGGGAAGTTCCGGAAGGGGTTCTGGATGAAACCTGTGAGCGGATCGTGAGTCGGATCATGACGTATGTAGAGAACCGGGATCAGGATGCGGTCTGGGATAAGAAGGAAGATCATGCACTGGCGGTGGAGGCTGCAAAGGAATGCATGGTATTGTTAAAGAATGAGGATCACATCCTTCCTTTGTCAGAAGAGGATGAGATCGCATTTATCGGAAAGTTTGCAGAGAAGCCGAGATATCAGGGCGGTGGAAGCTCACATGTCAATGCAAAGAACTGGTCTTCCGCACTGGAAGAGGTAAAAACCATGGAGAATGTTACCTATGTGTCCGGGTTTGATACAACCGATTCCGATAGCGAAGAGGCAAAACGACTGGAGAAGCAGCGTTATAATGATGCAATCGCAGCTGCCAGAAAGGCAAAGGCAGCGGTTATATTTGCCGGATTACCGGATACCTATGAATCCGAGGGCTTTGACCGGAACCATATGCAGCTTCCGGAATGCCAGAATCGTCTGATCCGGGCAGTGGCGGAGGTACAGCCGAATACAATCGTGGTATTACATAACGGTTCACCGGTTGAGATGCCATGGATAACCGATGTAAAGGCAGTTCTGGAAAACTATCTGGGTGGTGAAGGTGTCGGTAAAGCAACGGTAGATGTTCTCTTTGGCAGAAGTAATCCATCCGGAAAGCTGCCAGAGACATTTCCACTTAAATTATCAGATAATCCGTCATACCTGAACTTTCCGGGAGACGGACGGAAGGTAGAGTATCGGGAAGGGATTTTTGTCGGTTATCGATATTATGATAAAAAAGAAATGGATGTACTGTTCCCATTCGGACACGGTCTCAGTTATACCGAGTTTGCATACTCCAATCTAAAAATAGATAAGGAGCGGTTTACAGACGAAGAAAGCTGTACGGTATCTGTTACGATCACGAATACCGGAGACCGGTTTGGAAAAGAGGCGGTGCAGCTTTATGTACAGGATGTGGAGAGTACGGTACAGCGTCCGGTTAAGGAACTGAAAGGATTTGAGAAGATTGCACTGAATCCGGGTGAGAGCAAGACGGTGACATTTGAGCTGGGCAAACGAGCATGGGCATATTATGACGTAGAAGGTCATGACTGGTATACCGAGGAAGGTGATTTCCGCATCCTGATCGGTGCATCCTCCAGAGATATCCGCCTGAGTGAGACCGTTCATGTAACTCCTGTAAAAGCAGTGCCGAGAACCTATACTATGAGTGCATGTATCGGAGACTTGTTGAACTGTCCGGAGATTCACGAAGACATGATGAGATTGAAAGAAATCTGTGACAGTATGTTTAACTCAGAGGAGAATGACAGCCTTGGCGAGAGTACAAAGGCTATGATGGAGGCGCAGACCAGAGAAATGCCGTTAAAGAGCATCCCAAGTATGTCGGACGGTAAGGTTACACTGGCAGAGCTGGAGGCAATGTTATCCAAGGTAAATCATGGGAAATAGAGGAAATGAAGTTCCGGCTTCTGTAAATTAAGAAGTGAGAAACAGACGGAACGTTAAGTATAAAGAACGTGTGAATAACAGAAAACGGATATTCAGATGGATGGGAACGCATCCGATGAATATCCGTTTTCTGATTTCCGGGAGAGAATACACCCCGGATTTCGATTGATGACAAATTATAATAAATGGTCGATCGGCAGGTAGACCGGAAGACCGTTCTGGTACTTCAAATCCGGTTCTCCCTGAATCAGAGGGAGCATATAGTCGATCAGCTCCGGTGTTACATCGTTGCCTGCCTCATTGATCCATGCACGCGGGATCGACTTCGCCTGATTGGCAATATTATCCACGGAGGAGAAATGTACATTGACGCAGTATGGATTCTGACTGGTCCGGTGCATGGTCAGCATGCAGAGACTTTCTCCGGTCTCAGCACCTTCCACAGCCTTACGGCCCAGAGAGAAGGACTCATTTAAGTCCGTCAGGGATGCAGTATGAGAGGCGCAACGCTGCAGAACATTTAATTCGATGGAGCGTACCTTTACGCCAAGGGCATCTTTGATCATATATTCCAAGGCTTTTCCGGTACCGCTTAACTGGCTGTGACCAAAGGTATCGGCAGCAGCGGTAGTTGCACTGATATAATTTCCGTTTTCGTCCCGGATACCTTCGGAAACTGCAACGATGACGTTGTTATGATTCTGCATGACCGTGCGGACATCTTCCAGAAACTGTTCTTTGGAGAACGGAACCTCCGGGAGGTAGATCAGATGCGGTGCAATGTTATAATCATTCCGGGCAAGTGCGGAAGCGGCAGTCAGCCATCCGGCATCCCGGCCCATGATTTCTACGATCGTAACACTCTTAACGGCATAGATGAAGGTATCATGTGCTATCTCCAGCAAAGAAGATGCTACGAATTTGGCGGCGGAGCCATAACCTGGTGTGTGGTCTGTCACGCACAGGTCATTATCGATAGTCTTCGGAATACCGATGATGGATACCGCGCTTCCGATACGTTTTCCGTAGTGCCCGAGCTTCATGACCGTATCCATGGAATCGTTGCCACCGATATAGAAGAAGGCCTGGATATTCTTTTCCTCAAAGAAACGGAAAATCTTACGGTAAGGCTCCTCATCATCCTTATAATCCGGCAGCTTATACCGGCAGGAACCCAGATACATGGCCGGAGAGGTTTTCAGGGTCTCGATAAAATGCGGACGCTCCCTGCTGATCTGTGTCAGATTCATGATCTTATTGTTTAAGATTCCCAGAATACCGTTGACAGAACCGTAAAGGGTGTCAAATTTCTCGCTGCAGAACATCCCCTGCAGAACCCCGGCCAGACTGGCATTAATAGCGGCAGTAGGACCGCCGGACTGTGCAACTATACAATTTTTCTCAGATTGATTCCCCATAGTGACTCTCCTCTTGTTTGTTCATACACTCAAGTATATACGATTTTTGAAAAAGTGCAAATGGAAAAATATCCGGTTTGCACTTTGGGATAAAATGCGCTAAAGTGGGAATGACTGGTAAGAAGGAGAAAGAACATATGGAATTGGTATTTCATAAAACAACAATCGATGATGTTGAAGAATTAAGCAATGTATTGAAGCAGAATCAGTATCGGGGATGCGAATGGAGCATACCGAATCTGGTGCTGTGGGCAGAGTATTATCATATGGAATATGCAACGGTCAATCATGCACTGATCATAAAGCACAGCAAGGAGGACGGAAAAATCCGGCTTACATTTCCGGTCGGACTGGCGACGGAGGAAGCAGAGCGGGAGATCCTGGAGCTGGAGATCCGCTATTTCCGGCTGATCGGACAGGAACCACGGTTAGAGCAGATCGATCCGGTCATGTGGGAGAAGCTGGAACGCTGGTACCCGGGACGGTTCCGGATCGAATGGATGCGGGATAACGCGGACTATATCTATGAACGGGACAGACTGGTAAGCCTGGCCGGGAAAAAGCTGCACGGAAAGCGAAACCATATTAAGAGATTTCAGGATCAGAATCCGGGCTGGAGCTATGAAAGCCTGCGAGACGATAATATTGAAGCCTGTATAGACATGGCGAGGGAATGGTGCAGACGAAATTGCTGTATAGAGGATGATGAAAAAGAAGAGGAATTTCATCTGGTCATCAAGGCGCTGAAGAATTATAAGGCATTGCATATGAAGGGTGGATTGTTAAGGAATGAGACCGGTGTAATTGCATTCACACTGGGAAGTCCGATCAGTCCGGATACCTTTGATGTATGCTTTGAAAAGGCATTTGGTGAGATCCAGGGAGCCTATCCGATGATCAACCGGCAGTTTGGCGAGCATGAGCTTCAGGAATACCGGTATGTTAACCGGGAAGAAGATCTGGGTGTCCCGGGACTGCGGAAAGCGAAACTGTCTTATTATCCGGATATTCTGCTGGAAAAGGGAATCGTCAGCCTGCGTGAATTTTAGTTGCAAAACCTAATTTTTCCATGCGTTCCCTTGCATTTTATAATAGAAAGAGTTAAACTGAATATAAATTCGTCTGTTATCAAAGGGACGGTTTGGAGGAAGACAAGATGAAATTTTTTATTGATACAGCAGAAGTAGAAGAGATTCGTTCCGCCAATGATATGGGAATTATATGTGGAGTTACGACAAATCCATCCCTGATCGCAAAGTCAGGAAGAGATTTCAGTGCAGTGATCCAGGAGATTGCGTCCATTGTGGACGGACCGATCAGTGGAGAGGTGAAAGCAACTTCTGTAACTGCGGATGAAATGATATTAGAAGGACGGGCAATCGCAGCCATTCATCCGAATATGGTAGTGAAGGTGCCGATGACGGAGGAAGGGCTAAAAGCATGTAAGGTATTATCATCCGAGGGGATTAAAGTCAACATGACATTGATCTTTTCTGCCAATCAGGCATTACTGGCGGCCAGAGCGGGTGCCTCTTATGTATCACCGTTTATCGGAAGAATTGATGATATCAGTATGTCCGGTATGGATCTGATCCGGAACATTGCAGAGATATTGAGCTATACAGATCTGCAGACCGAGATTATTGCGGCAAGTGTGAGAAATCCGGTGCATGTGACAGAGTGCGCATTGGCAGGAGCCGATATTGCAACTGTTCCGTATAAGGTGTTGATTCAGATGATCCATCACCCATTGACAGACGCCGGAATCGAGAAATTCAGAAAAGATTATCTTGCTGCAATCGGTGAAAATCAGTAGGCGGAGTGCAGATATGAGTTTATCAAAAAAGATCATAGATTTATCTGAGAAGATGCGGCCGGTACTGGTTAAGGTTGTACCGATAAAGCTTCTTCGATATATGAAGGATAAGGTTCAGGAGCGGGAGCTGAAGCGAATGCAGAATCGCAGACGGAAACCGTATGAGCCGGGACATTATGAGTCGGGAATCAATCTGATCGGATGTATCCGGGCAGAGATTGGATTAGGACAGAGCTGTCGGTTATTGGCAGATGAACTGGAACACACCGGGATATCATATATGATCCGGGACTTCCTGTTGGATGGAAAGCTACGGGCAGAGGAACACAGCTGGGATCATAAGATTGAGGAACAGCCACGGTATGGGATCAATCTGCTTCATATTGAGCCACTGGATCTGATCATGGCATATATGAAAGAAGAACCGGAGTTATGGGATTACCGGTATAATATAGCATTCTGGTTATGGGAGCTGGAGGAGTTTCCGCAGGACTGGATGAAGAGTCTGGATCTGGTGGATGAGATCTGGACGCCGTCAGAGTTTACCAGTTCCTGCATCCGTAAGGTGACGGACAAGCCGGTCATTACGATTCCGTATTGCGTAACGGCACCGACAGAACCACAGTATAACAGAGCCTATTTCAAATTGCCGGAAGACAGATTTCTGTTTCTGGTTATGTATGATACAAACAGTACCATGGACCGCAAGAATCCGGTCGGGGCACTGAAAGCATTCTGTCAGGCATTTTCACCGGAGGATCAGTCTGTCGGACTGGTGCTTAAGATGAATAATCCGAGAAAAGAAGATCTGGATGTTTTGAAAGATCAGCTAAAGGAATATTCCAATATTTACTATATAACCGAGGTTATGGATAAGGTTGTGGTAAACAGCCTGATCCGGGAAGCGGATGTATTCGTATCCCTTCACCGGGCGGAAGGATTTGGGCTGGTTATGGCAGAAGCAATGTTAAACGGTACACCATGTATTGCCACAGACTGGTCGTCCAATACAGAATTTATGAATTCGGATGTAGCATGTATGGTGGATTATACATTTACCACACTGGAAAAGAGCAGTCCGCCATATGAAAAGGGTGCACGCTGGGCTGATGCAAATATCGATACAGCAGCCGCTTATATGAAGAAGCTGAAAGAGAATCCGGAGTATTACCGGAGACTTGCGGAGAATGGAAAGGCTTACATTGAGGAGAAGCTTGGCATGGAACAGGCGGTTCGTGCGATTAAGCAACGGATCGGCGAGATCGAGCATGATTTCACATGATGGATACATAAGCAGCAGGGATGACAGCTGTCAGACTGATGCGGGTATGCAGACATCTGGAAATAAACAAGAACAAGGTATGAGAGAAGGAGGAAAAAGATGAGAAGAAGAATTTTGGCTGGAGTTTTAGCAGCGGCTCTTATGTTGACAACACCGGGTGCTACCAGTTCAGCATTCGCTCAGAATGTCACAGAGAGCACAACCGAAGTGACAACCGAAGTATCAACCGAAGATACTGAAACAACCGAGACAACCGAAGCAACCGAGGATACTACCGAGAATACTACGGAAGAATCATCTACAGCCGGCATTGATATGCTGTATGAGTTTGATGATACAACCGAAACAACCGTAGAAGATTTTACGGAAGACACGACCGAAGTATCTGCAGATGGTGTAACAGAGGAGCTTGAGCCTGTGATCGAGGATGGAGTTTATACATATAATTCCGTAGATTTAGGCGATGGACTGACCTATGAATCTGCAGTTGCACCTTCCTATACAGATGATGCATATCAAGTATCCCTGTTGGACGAAGAGAGCGCAGATACTTATGCAGCAACTGCACTGGAGAGTAAGTGGACATCACCATACAGAACCAGTGTAAAGAATCAGGATCCATATGGTACCTGTTGGTCGTTTGCAACGATGGCAGCCTCTGAGTCCAGCTTATGGAAAGAGGGATTGTCCACCAGCAAGTGTAATTTATCTGAGCTGCATCTGGCATATTTCATGTCACATAGTGTAACAGATCCACTTGGCGGAACCAAGGGCGACAGCTTCGTACATTCCGGCAGCTGGCTGGAGGGTGGTAACTCACAGCTGGCAGGCTTAAAGCTGGCAACCTGGGCAGGACCTGTAGCTGAGAGCACACTCGCTTATTCAAGAGCAAGTGAGAATATGTCAGTCAGCAATTCTCTGGCATATAAGAGTTTGTTCCATCTGGAAAATACATCATGGATTCCAATGCAGAATCAGGCTTCCGTAAAAACATTGCTAAAAAAGTATGGTGCATGTGCGGCCAGCTACTATCATGATAACTACTATTACAATAGTTCTACAGGCGCTTATTATAAGCCATACGGTACTTCATCGAACCATGAGATCACCATCGTAGGCTGGGATGATAATTACAGCAAGAATAATTTCGGATACTATAAGCCGAGCTCTAACGGTGCATGGCTGGTTAAGAACAGCTGGGGAACCGGCTGGGGTAACAGTGGTTACTTCTGGATTTCCTATGAAGACTCTGTATTAAAGAGCATGACTGCCAAGTTCTTTGATTATGCAAAGGCTTCTACTTACAACAGAAACTATCAGTACGATGGCGCTACCTCCGGTGGCGGTGCTACATTTGGCAACAGCACGATATATGCGGCAAATGTATTTACATCAAAGAGCACAGAAGACCTGAAGGCAGTCGGTTATGGTGTAGTAGATTCTAATTACAAGGTAACGATTAAGGTATATAAGAATGCTAAGAGTGGACCGACATCCGGAACGTTAGTAACATCAAAAACGATTAATAAACCGTCAGCCGGATTCCACACAGCAGTATTGCCGAAAGCAGTAGAACTGACCAAGGGAACCAAGTTCTCAATCGTAGTCATTTATCAGGCAACGAGTGGAAAAGCGGTTGCTATGGCAGACGGTAAATCTACAAGAACCAACTGGTTTACTGCAACCAATGTAGCATCTGCAGGTCAGAGCTATGCTAAGTCAGGCAGTTCAACCAGTAAGTGGCAGGATGTAAGTAAACTGGGTTATAACTTCTGCATCAAGGGCTTTACCAAGACAAAGAAGTATACAAATACCGAAGCATATGTAGCCCGGATCTATACCAAGGCATTGGGACGTAATCCGGAAGCAGCAGGATTAAAGTACTGGACCAGTGAAATCAATAACAAGAAGAGAACACCGGTTGCAGTGGCAGAGGCATTCTTCTTTACACCGGAGTTCACTAATAAAAAATTAAATAATACTAATTTTGTAAAGGTATTATATCGTACATTTATGGGACGTGAAGCGGATTCGGCAGGATTGAAATACTGGGTAAATCGTCTGAATAAGGGCGAGAGCCGTAAGAGTGTTTTACGGGCATTTGCGGGCTGTCCGGAGTTCCAGAAGATTGTAAAGAGCTTTGGCTTGTAATCAAATGAAATTGATTCCGTATTTATTAAAATAAGTGATATGCAGCGTGAAGGTTTTTTCCTTCACGCTGTTGTTATTTCAGGGGGATTCATGTAGAATAAATAACAGGATATTGATAACAGATACAGGGTTACAGGAGGAGGAAACAATGAAAGTAAAAACAATCAAAACGAGACTGCTGGCATGGCTTCTGGCAATTGCAGTCTTAGTTTCCGGGAGTATTGTGCTGACTTCCGGAGAGCAGGTGTATGCAGAGACATTAACACCGGTTCAGGCACATGGACAGCTATCTGTAAGTGGAACACAGATCGTGGATCAGAAAGGACAGGCATTCCAGCTGCGGGGTGTGAGTACGCACGGAATTAACTGGGATGTAGGAAGACCGTATGTGAATCAGGCGGCTTTCCAGACACTTCGGGATGACTGGGGAGCGAATGCAATCCGTCTGGCCATGTATACTGCCGAATATAACGGCTATTGTACCGGAGGCAACCAGGCAGAATTAAAGGGACTTCTTAGAACCGGAGTGGATGCGGCAAAGAATCTCGGCATGTATGCAATCATTGACTGGCATGTCTTAAACGATCAGAATCCGTTGACGTATCTGGAACAGGCGAAGGGGTTCTGGAGTGAAACATCTGCCGCCTATAAGGATTATAACAATGTATTGTATGAGATCTGTAATGAGCCGAACAACTGCAGCTGGGATGATATTAAGAATTATGCGAATCAGATCATTCCGATCATCCGGGCAAATGATCCGGATGCCATTATCATTGTAGGAACTCCAACCTGGTCACAGCTTGGTATGTGGGGACACACGAATGAAGTGGCAGATTCTCCGTTAACCGGATATAACAATCTGGTATACACACTGCATTTTTATTGCGCGGAGGCATCACACACACAGTATCTGCCGGCAAAGGTAGATTATGCAGTATCCAAAGGACTTCCGATTCTGGTATCAGAGTTCGGATTATCTGCGGCAAGCGGTGATGGAGCCATCGATACCAATCAGGCAGATGTGTGGTTGAATAAGCTGGATGGCTATAAGATCGGATATTTTGCATGGAGTTTAAGTAATAAGGCAGAAAGCTCTGCCCTGATCTCATCCAGCTGTGGCAAGACTTCCGGATGGAGTGAAGGAGAACTGACCGATGCCGGACGCTATATCCGTAGCCGGTATCAGGCAAGACGGGAAGTGATCGAAGTAAAGCCGGTGGATGAAAAGCAGGTAGATGCATTTGTAACCAGACTGTATAAGCTGGTGCTGGGACGGAAACCGGAGAGCTCCGGCAAGGCATACTGGAAAGCAGAGCTGTGTAATCGGAGAAAGACCGGTGCCGAGGTCGGCTATGGATTCGTATTCAGTCCGGAATACACGGCAAAAAAGACATCGGATAAGGATTTCGTAGAGATGCTCTACAAAGTATATATGAATCGGAATTCAGATGCAGAGGGATTAAAATACTGGACCGGATTACTGCAGCAGGGCGTATCCAGAGAATATGTATTTAAGGGTTTTGTTGATTCTAAGGAATATCTTCAGATCTGTGATTCCTATGGTATAGAGCGTGGTACGATCAATCTGAAGCAGGCAAGAGATAAGAATGTCAATCTGACCAAGTATGTAAACCGTTTATATCAGACCTCTCTCGGACGGAGCGGAGAGCCGGATGGCCTGAACTACTGGTGTGGTGCAATTCAGGGGAAGACCACAACTCCGGTAAAGGCAGCGGAATGCTTTATCTGTTCTCCGGAATTTGAGAAAAAACATCTAAGCAACACCGAGTATGTCAAGGTACTTTATCGGACCTTTATGGGCAGAGAGTATGATAAGGCTGGATTAAATTACTGGGTAAACAGATTGAATAGCGGAGAAAGCCGGAAATCAGTTCTGAAGTCCTTTGCTGGCTGTCCGGAGTTCCAGAACATCGTAAAGAGCTTTGGATTGTAGGGAAAGGTTAGAGGAGGAGACATATGAAGAGTAGAACAATGAGAGAGAGGCTGCTTGCCTTTCTGTTGACACTGGCGGTTCTGATCTCCGGGTGCGTGATACAGCCGCTCGGAGAAAAGGCATATGCAGCGGATACACAGACCGCGTTACAGGTACACGGACAGCTGGCTGTAAACGGAACACAGATCGTGGATCAGAACGGACAGGCATTTCAGCTGCGTGGTGTGAGTACGCACGGAATTAACTGGGATGTAGGAAAGCCATATGTGAATCAGGCAGCATTTCAGACGATCCGGGATGAATGGGGAGCAAATGCAATCCGTTTGGCCATGTATACTTCGGAATACAACGGATATTGTACCGGCGGAAACCAGACAGAATTAAAGGGACTTCTCCGAACCGGAGTTGATGCGGCGAAGAATCTGGGCATGTATGCGATCATTGACTGGCATGTCTTAAATGATCAGAATCCATTGACCTATCTGGAGCAGGCGAAGACCTTCTGGAATGAGACTTCTGCCGCCTATAAGGATTATAATAATGTATTATATGAAATCTGCAATGAGCCGAACAATTGTAGCTGGGATGACATCAAGAGCTATGCAAATCAGATCATTCCGATTATCCGGGCGAATGATCCGGATGCGATTATTATTGTAGGAACACCAAGCTGGTCGCAGCTTGGTATGTGGGGACATACGAATGAAGTGGCGGATTCTCCGTTGACGGGATACAGCAATCTGGTGTACACATTGCATTTTTACTGTGCAGAGGCATCACATACACAGTATCTGCCGGCGAAGGTAGATTATGCAGTATCCAAGGGACTTCCGGTTCTGGTTTCGGAATTCGGTTTGTCTGCGGCAAGCGGTGATGGAGCTATCGATACCAATCAGGCAGATGTGTGGCTGAATAAGCTGGATGGCTATAAGATCGGATATTTTGTATGGAGCTTAAGCAATAAGGCAGAAACAGCATCACTGATCGCATCCTCCTGCAGTAAGACCTCCGGCTGGACAGACAGTGAACTGACAGACGCCGGACGTTATATCAAGAGCCGGTATCTGGCAAGAAAGGAAGTATTCCCGACGGATCCGGTCAAGCCGACCGTTAAGGTAATGAAGATCACATTAAATAAAACAAGTGCAAGCATTGAAAAGGGCAAGACGGTTACATTGACTGCAACAGTCAGTCCGGACAATGCAACAAAGAAAACAGTGAAGTATAGCACTTCAAACGAAAATGTTGCGAAGGTAAGCAGTACCGGTGTTGTTACAGGAGTGGCAGCAGGCAGTGCAACGATTATCTGTATGGCAACAGACGATAGCGGACAGAAGGCGACCTGTAAGATTACCGTCACGAATCCGGCAACACCGGTCAAGCCGACCGTTAAGGTAATGAAGATCACATTAAATAAAACAAGTGCAAGCATTGAAAAGGGCAAGACGGTTACATTGACTGCAACAGTCAGTCCGGACAATGCAACAAAGAAAACAGTGAAGTATAGCACTTCAAACGAAAATGTTGCGAAGGTAAGCAGTACCGGTGTTGTTACAGGAGTGGCAGCAGGCAGTGCAACGATTATCTGTATGGCAACAGACGATAGCGGACAGAAGGCGACCTGTAAGATTACCGTCACGAATCCGGCAACACCGGTCAAGCCGACCGTTAAGGTAACGAAGATCACATTAAATAAAACAAGTGCAACGCTGACACAGGGACAGACCCTGACCTTAAAGGCAACGGTCACACCCGGCAATGCAACCAATAAGGCTGTCACATGGAGCTCGTCCAATACAAAGATCGCAACCGTAAGCCGTACCGGTAAGATAACCGCAAAAGCATCCGGAACCGTCACGATCACCTGTAAGGCGAAGGATGACAGCGGTAAGAAGGTAACCTGTAAGATACGGGTGTACTCAAATACAGAGGCATATGTGGCAAGGATTTATACAAAGGCACTGGGAAGAACCGCAGAGGAGGCCGGGCTCCGGTACTGGACACAGGAGATTCAGAGTAAACGGCGGACATCGATTGCGGTGGCAGAGGAGTTTTTCTTTGCACCGGAGTTCACAAATAAGCGGTTAAGCAACACCGAGTATGTCAAGGTGCTTTATCGGACATTTATGGGAAGAGAGTATGATAAGGCTGGATTAAATTACTGGGTAGGAAGATTGAATAAAGGCGAGAGCCGGAAGGCGGTTTTGAAGTCCTTTGCAGGCTGTCCGGAATTCCAGAACATCGTAAAGAGTTTCGGATTATAGAAAGAGATACGAAAAGGGTACAAAAGAGGTGATAGAGTGAGAAAACAGATATGGACAGGCGCCCTGGTACTGGTACTGCTATTACAGGCAGGAACGTTAAATGTGCGGGCAGAAGAGACAGAGTCTTCGACATTGCCGATACTGACCTATCAGGGGAACGGTGAGGAACCGGTCAGCAGTATTCAGGAGGCCGGGGATGAATATGAATGTGTGACACTGTCTGCTGAGACAGCGGTACCGGCATCATATGTATCTCCCTATATCACCTCTGTAAAGAATCAGAATCCATATGGAACCTGCTGGGCATTTGCCTTTATCGGCGCATCCGAGGCCGGTATCTATAAGCAGGGACTCGGAACAGCGGATACAGATCTGTCAGAGTGGCAGCTGGCATATTTCATGTCGCATACAGTTACGGATCCGATGGGAGGAACCGTCGGCGACTCCTTTACGGCAGAGGCCGGGGGAACGTCCTATCTGAAGTCCGGTGGAAATCAGCAGCTGGCGACCAGACGGGTAGCGAACTGGCAGGGACTGACCGAGGAAGCAAGGGCACCGTATACTACCGTATTGAAGAATCCGAACGCAACTCTGCCGGATACAGTGGCATACGGACAGGATGCTTATCATCTGGAGAATTCCTATTGGGTATCCATGAAGGATCGGACGATTGTAAAACAGCTGATACAGGAGTACGGAGCCTGTGGAAGCTCGTATTACAGTGCCAATGAGTATTACAGTACCGGTATGCAGAATAGCCTTGAAACCAGTGAACCGGTTGCCGTGTATTGCCCGCATAAAAACGATACCAATCATGCTATTACGATCATCGGATGGGATGATACTTACAGCCGGGAAAACTTTGGGGAACATAAGCCGGATGCGGACGGTGCATGGTATTGTAAGAACAGCTGGGGGTCGAACTGGAGTAAGGATGGATATTTCTGGATATCCTATGAAGATATACCGCTGTTAAACAGTAATGCTTATTTTTATGAATATGGCAGCGCCGATAATTATGATCATAACTATCAGTATGATGGCGGAGTCGTGAACTATGAGTACAGAAGCTCCTGGAAATATCGGTATCAGGCCAATCGCTATGTGACAACCTCCTCCCAGAGCTTGAAAGCGGTGGGATTTTATACAGCAGATGCCCTGTATCAGTGTACGATCCTGATATATAAGAACTGCACCGCCGATAATCCGTCTTCCGGTACGCTGATGCTGACACAGAAGGCGGACCAGACCTACGCAGGCTTTCATACCGTCGTATTGGACAAGCCGATCATACTGGGAAAGGGCGAAAACTTTTCGGTGGTTATTAAACAGCTGACGAGCAGTGGAGAGGCCGGGCAGATTCCGGTGGATGTTTCCACCTCCGGCTCCTGGTATGAGAATGTTTCGGCTTCAGAGGGAGGACAAAGCTTTATCGGAATAGACGGTGCAGAGTGGACGGATATATCGGCCGATGGTGGAAATGAGAACTGCCGGATCAAGGCATACACAGATGATGTTGTGATCAAAGTATCCAAGATAGCACTGAATAAAACCGGTGCTACTCTGATGAAAAACGAAACGCTGGACTTGAAGGCGACAGTCACCCCCTCCAATGCGGCAAATACGGCTGTGACATGGAAATCCTCCAATACGAAGGTTGCTACTGTGAACAGCAGAGGAAAGGTAACGGCAAAGTCTCCCGGAACTGCTACGATCACCTGTATCGCAAAGGATGGAAGCGGGAAGAAGGCAACCTGTAAGATAACGGTCCGGAAATATACGGAGATTGAGGAATATGTGTCCCGGTTATATACGAGGGCATTGGGCAGAGAAGCGGAGCCGGCCGGCATGAAGTACTGGGTACAGGAGATCCGGTCGAAGCGGAGAACTCCGGTTCAGGTAGCGGAATGCTTCTTCTTTGTACCGGAGTTTACAGATAAGAAGTTAAATAATACAGAATTTGTAAAGACTCTTTACCGCGCTTTTATGGGGCGGGAATATGATAAGCCGGGACTTGATTACTGGGTAGCACGGCTGGATAGAGGGGAAAGCCGGAAAACGATCGTGAAAACATTTGCCGGCTGTGAGGAATTTCAGAAAATTATCCGTGGCTTTGGTTTATAAATGCTTTAGTTGTATTTCTGAAATATCTAAGGTATAATAATGGCGATTATGCGATAGAACACGAAAGGCAGATAATATGAAAGCAATAAAAGAATTATATGCATACAGAGAGATGATAGTAGGACTGGTACGAAGAGATCTGCGAGGCAGATATAAAGGCTCTGTACTTGGATTCCTGTGGACGTTTGTAAATCCACTGCTGCAATTGGTTGTATATACGATGGTATTCTCGGTTATTATGAAGAACGGAATTGAGAAATACTACATCTATCTGTTTGTAGGACTGGTGCCGTGGATTTTTTTCAGTACTTCTGTAACCGGTGGTGCCAATAGTATCTTAAGTTCCAAGGATATGGTAAAAAAGATTTATTTTCCGCGGGAGGTTCTTCCGATTTCTGTGGTGACCAGCGGATTTATTAATATGCTGTTTTGCTTTATTGTCATCTTTGCGGCATTATTTATATCCGGAATCGGTATAAATCCGGTTGCGTTGCTGTTTCTTCCGATCATTATGATTGTAGAATATTTTCTTGCACTTGGATTTGCACTGCTGTCTTCTGCATTAACGGTTTATTTCCGGGATCTGGAATATATCTTGGGGATCATTACGATGGCATGGATGTATCTGACACCGGTTATGTATCCGGAGACTATGGTACCGGAGAATCTGCTGTGGATTCTAAAGGTAAACCCGATGACATCTGTGATCATGGCATACCGGGATATTTTATACTATAAGCAGATTCCGCAGCTGGAAACATTGTTACAGGCACTGATCGTGGGAATCGTATTCTGTATACTGGGACATTTTGTATTCTGCAAACTGCAGAAGGGCTTCGTGGAGGAAATGTAATGAAAGACAGTCAAAATGCAATTGAAGTTGAAAATATTACAAAAAAGTTCAAGGTTTATTTCGATAAGGGAAACCAGTTGAAGGAGAAAATACTGTTTCATAACCGGAATCGTTATGAGGAGCACTGGGTATTAAAAGGTATCTCCTTTCAGGTGAAAAAAGGAGAGGCAATCGGTCTGGTCGGTCATAACGGCTGTGGTAAGAGTACAACATTGAAGCTGTTATCCAAGATTATCTATCCGGATTCCGGCAGTATCGAGATGGCAGGCCGGGTATCCAGTCTGATCGAGCTGGGTGCGGGCTTTCATCCGGACATGAGCGGCCGGGAGAATATTTATACCAATGCGGCTATTTTTGGCCTGACGAAGAAGGAAATCGATGCCAGACTGGATGATATCATTGCCTTCTCAGAGCTGGAGGAGTTCATTGATAATCCGGTCCGGACATATTCATCCGGTATGTATATGCGGCTGGCATTTTCGGTTGCGATCAATGTAGATGCAGAGATCCTTCTGATCGACGAGATCCTGGCGGTCGGTGATGCGAATTTCCAGGCGAAGTGTTTTAACCGGTTGCGGGAGATCAAGGCACAGGGAACAACGATTGTGATCGTATCGCATTCCCTATCGCAGATTGAGCAGATCTGTGACCGGTCCATCTGGATCCATGACGGCGAGATCCGTATGGAGGGCAGACCGCGTGATGTCCATGCAGAGTATCTGGGATATATGGGCGAGGTACGTCAGCAGATCGCAGATAAAGAGAAGGAACGGTTAAAGGAAAAAGAACGTCAGAAGGAAAAGGAACGCGAGAAACAGAAGCAGAAGGAAGCTCAGAAGAAGAAAGAGAGTATGACACTCGGAGTCGGACACGAGGAAGTGATCGCAACCGAACGGAATGAGAAGCGCTGGGGCAATGGTAAGGTTGTGATCAAGGAGGTCGGTATGTATCAGGCCGGTGATACCTCCAGAATGCGGACAATCTTTAAGACCGGAGAGGATGTAGAGGTGGTTGTCCGGTATGAAGTCAAGGAGCCGATCAAGGATGCTGTGTTTGGCATGGCAATCTATGACAGTCAGGGCCTTCATTGCTATGGTACGAACACGAAGATTGATCGCCTGGATGATTTTGACGTAACGAAATCCGGCGAGGTACATCTCCTGATGCCGAAGTTTGATCTGCTTCCGGAGGTATATGTACTGGATGTGTCGATCGAGTGTGAGACAGCATTACCGGTTGATTATTACCGACAGGCATACCGGTTTGAGATGACGAATGTCATAGAAGAAGTAGGACGGTTCCGATTAGAGCATTCCTGGGAGATAAAGGAGGCAGAGTAAGGATGAAAATAGTGATTACCACTGTGCAGATTCCGTTTGTACAGGGCGGAGCCGAGCTCCATGCCAGAAACCTTAAAAATGCCCTGATCGAGGCCGGACATGAAGTGGATATTGTAACGATGCCGTTTATGGGACATCCGATCGATGTGATCGAGGATTATATTGTGGCATCACGGTTAATGAATGTGCGGGATTCCTGGGTGGCAGGACATACGGATTTCTGTATCGGATTAAAGTTTCCGGCATATTATATGCCGCATCCGAACAAGGTGGTATGGGCACTGCATCAGCACCGGGAGGCATATGAGTTATTTGACACCGATTACAGTAATATGAAGGATGATGAGAAGGGGAATGCAGTCCGAAGAAGCATTTATAATGCGGATCGGCAGTATCTGTCAGAGGCAAAGCATATTTTTGCAAATTCAGAGAATGTAGCAGGACGGATGCTTTATTATACAGGACTTGCATCTACACCGTTATATCATCCATGTCCGGATATGGAGAAGTTCTATCATGAGGAATATGGCGATTATATTCTGATGCCGAGCCGGATCAATGTTACCAAGCGTCAGATGCTGGCACTGGATGCCTTGATGCTGACGAAACATCCGGTAAAGCTTTGCATTGTCGGTAAGACAGATAATGAGAAGAAAAAGCGGGAGTTTCTGGAGCATATCCGGGAGTGTGGTCTGGAGGATCGGGTGACCTATCTGGATTTTGTATCACAGGAGAAGAAGCTTGAGTTATATGCACGGGCAAAGGCAGTTCTGTTTATTCCTTTTGATGAGGATTACGGATATATTACGCTGGAGGGAATGGCGGCATCCAAGCCGGTGATCACATGTAAGGACAGCGGCGGACCTCTGGAGTTCATAGAGGATGGTGTGAACGGAATCGTTTCCGAGTCGACAGCGGAAGAACTGGCCGGACATCTGGACGAGCTGTGGATGTCAAAGAGTATGGCAGCGGAATATGGAGCTGCCGCCCAAAAGAAACTCCGGGAGATGGATATTACCTGGGCACATGTAGTGGAGGAACTGATGAAATATGCATAATACAATGAAAAAAGTAGAAAACATAGAAAAAGAACTGGAGCAGCCGGTGGATAAACAGGCATTTCATCATGAACAGATACAGGGAGTTGCAGACGGACAGAAGCTGGCAGACGCTCTGCTCAGACGCTCTGCCATGGATGAGATGAAGCAGAAACGGGAGAATAATTATCTGGAGAAGATCCTTCAGGAAAGCGAAGCTATCCGTGGAAGTGTGGCGGCAAATAATCAGTTTTATATGGTGAATTACTACCGGGAGCTGGAAGGAAATAAGATCACGGTATTTTTCAAGAAGGCGATTCGCAAGGTTCTGTATTTCTTATTGCAGCCGGTGATCGATGAGCAGAACCGGTTTAATGCATCCGTGACACAGTCATTAAACGGAATCTTTGCACTGGTAGAGAAGCAGACGGCAGTAATCTTGGAGCAGAAGCAGGAGATCAACCGGCTGACCAGACGCTGCGCAGAGGCAGAAGACCGCTTAGACGGAATGGAAAAGGAGTTGGATGTATGAAAATAGCAGTGATCGGACCGAGTCCTGTTCCATTTACCATTGGTGGAATCGAGAACCTGATGTGGGGGCTGTGTGAGACCATCAATCAGACAACCGAGCATCAGTGTGAGCTGATCAAGCTCCCATCCAGAGAGCTTAATTTCTGGGATTTGATCGAGACTTATTATTCCTTTTATAAATTAGATGTTAGTCAGTTTGACGTAGTGATCTATTGTAAATATCCGGCATGGATGGTTCGCCATCCGCGAGGAATCTGTTATATGGCACATTGCCTGCGCGGACTCTATGATACGTATCAGCATACCCCGCGTCCGACAGAGGTGCCGCGCGAGAACCCGGATGTGAATCGGATCCTTGATTATATGGATACCTATTACCGGCCGGAGTCTTTGGATACGTTTTTCGATATGTTGTTTGAATTGAAAGACAAGAGAACCGTTCCGCAGAGCTATTATGCCTTTCCGGGTCCGTTGATCCGGAAGATCATCTGGTATCTGGATCGCTGGGGCTTAAGCCAGACGAAGACGGAGCGGTATTACAGTATTTCGGAAACGGTTAAGAACCGGACGGATTATTTTCCTCCGGATACGGAAGTCGGTGTGGTATATCCGCCGTCAACCCTGCAGAATTATTCGGCGGGAGACTATCGGTATATCTTTATGGTCAGCCGGTTGGACGGACCGAAGCGGATCGATATGTTGATCCGCGCCATGCAGTATGTGAAGTCGGAGATCCCGTTATATATTGCGGGCACCGGTCCGGAGCGGGAGCGGCTGGAGAAGCTTGCTGCCGGAGATGCACGGATTCATTTTCTGGGCTATGTGAAGGATGAAGAGGTAGAAGAATATTACCGGAACAGTCTGGTAGTTCCGTATTTCCCATATGATGAGGATTACGGATATATTACAATTGAAGCTATGCTGCATCGGAAACCGGTGATCACGACCGTGGATGCAGGTGGTCCAAAGGAGTTTGTCAGAAACGGCGAGACCGGATATGTGACAGCATTTGAGGAGCATGCGATCGCAGAGAAGATTGATTACTTTGCACAGCATCCGGAGGAAGCCAAACGGATGGGCGAGAATGCCTATCAGACCGTTCAGGCGATTACCTGGCAGAGTGTTGTGGACGGTATTTTAAGAGATCTGCCAAAGGAGAAACCGGAACGGATAAAGAACCGGAAGAAGTTAACGGTAACCAGTACGTTTCAGATCGCACCACCACAGGGAGGCGGACAGGCCAGAATTTACAATCTCTATAAAAATGTTGCAAAGGAATATGAAGTGGAGATCGTATCCTTTACGAATCACCGCCTGCCGGGCTTTGATGGCGAGATTACACGGGGGGTACGGGAAATCCGGATACCGGAGAGCCGGGAACATGCACAGCAGGAGGCGGCATTGTCAAAGGAAGCCGGATTAACGGTAACGGATATTGCGATGATCCGATATTCCGGTCTGACAGCGGAATATGGGGAAGCGTTGAAGAAATCCATAGAGAGCAGTGATTGTGTAGTGATTTCCCACCCGTATCTGTATCCGGAAGCGAAGAAATATATGGGAGAACACCCATTCATTTATGAGGCACATAACGTAGAGTACCTGCTGAAACAGAGTATGTTAAAGGATAGTTCGGTGAAGGAACAGCTGCTGCAGGAGGTATTTGATACCGAGAAGGAATGCTGTGAAAAGAGCCGGTTCATTATGGCATGCTCCGAAGAGGATAAGCAGAAGCTGTGTGAGCTTTATCAGGTGGTAGAAGAGAAAATTATTGTAGTACCGAATGGCGTGGATACGCAGCAGATGCATTGCGTCAGTCCGGAGGAGCGTCTGCAGAATAAGGTACAGCTGGATCAGGCAGATACACCAATCTTAAACGGACAGAAGATCGGTCTTTTTATGGGAAGCTGGCATAAGCCGAATCTGGATGCCTGTGAGGAGATTTTTCAGATTGCAAAGGCATGTCCGGAGACCGTATTTCTGCTGATGGGCAGTCAGTGCCGGTATTTTGTGATCCACAATGATGAATATGAGATTCCGAAGAATGTCGGGTTGCTTGGACTGGTCAGTGAGGAAGAGAAGAAGCGGATTTTTGGTCTGGTGGATTTCGCACTGAATCCGATGGTGGCCGGTTCCGGAACGAATTTAAAGATCTTTGATTATATGTCAGCCGGGATCCCGGTAATTACCACTCCGCTTGGTGCCAGAGGCATTCCGGATCCGGAAGGACTGCTGATCCATGAGCTGAGTGACTTTCCGGAGGTGATCCGGAGCTTTGACCTGAAGGAACAGGACGCGAATATAAAGGCGGCCAGAGGTGTTGCGGAGAAGGAATTTGACTGGAGTGTTATTGCGGAGAAATTAAACAGGCGGATGGAGGAGCTGTAGGTGATAGTAGTTGGCTTGCTATTAGTCGGACTCGGACCGGCATGGTATGTGGTGGCCGGTCTGGAAAAGCAGATAAATATAGTGAAATCAGTGGTGCTGGCGGTGATTGCCTATCTGGCCTCACACATTGTGTTAAGCGGATTGTTATTCTGGATCGATCAGTATTCCATAAAGCGGACGCTGCTTGCCTGTGCCTGTGCATGGGGAGCAGGTCTGATTGTTATGCTGATCAGAAAGAAACGGCCGCAGCTGACCTGGGAGATCCGGCAGTACTGGCTGCCTTGTCTGATCGCAGTTCTGATGCTTCCGTTTGTATTCCGTGGATTTGAATTCTATGGGATGGGACAGGATGAGGGTGTCTACCAGACACAGGCAATCTGTTTTATAAACGGAATGACGGAGCGGCAGTATGATTTCCCGGAATATTATTCCATGGGAACTCCGGGCGATCAGGAGCTATATGAGGCAGCAATTGCAGAGACCAATCTTGTCGGGTTTTACCGGATCTATAATGCTGATGGGGAGTACTGTTTCGGACAGTCGGGGGAGCAGGCATTCAGTGAACGATCCGGTGTGTTCCACGGTATACCGACCTACGTAGCATTGCTGGCACTCTGGGGAAAGTTGTTTGGTATCCGTCATATGAGTGGAATCAACATTGTGATTCTGATCTGCTGTGTATTCATGCTACATGAAGTGTGTATGCGCTTGAAGATGAAACGTTCCGGAGAAGCGGTTGCAATGCTGGTATTTGCGTGCTCACCGCTCATTATCTGGATCACGAAATCTTCTCTGACAGAGATCGGTATGACTCTGAACTGGCTGGTGTTCCTGTATCTGATTCTCGGCGAGGACAAGCGGGAACGGGTGCTTTCAGCACTCTGTATCTGGGTCTATGCGTTTTATCATGTATCTGTCTATGTGTTCATGCCATTTTATGTTTTACTCTATCTGGCATTATATCTGTATACGAAGGACCGGGTGAATATAAAAGCCATGCTTCTGGCTGTTGCCGGCTATCTGACCGGCTACTGGATGAGTCTGATGATCGCTGCCCGTTATCTGGATAAAAACTATGTGTGGATATATCGCGCAGGCATTAACGGACAGAACGTCCCATACGTGATCACGGCTGTCTGTGCGCTGGTGCTGCTGGCCGGAGTTGTTCTGCTCCGTAGCAGGAAGCAGCTCTCGTTTCCGGTGCATATGAGCCGGAAGGCAGCCGGTATCTGGCTCCGAATCGGAATGGTTCTGTTGATTCTGATTCAGATATACCGGAGCTGGAAGAAGGGTCTGCAGTGGCAGCAGCTTGGCGGAGTTACCATGATCACCTTTCTGATCGTGGGCGGGATTCTGGTGCCACTTCTGGTATATGGCAGTGTTCTGTTCTCGACCGGACAGTGGCTGGAGAACTGGAAAAAGACTGTATTGCTCGGATGCTTTTTCTACTGCGTGCTGGTCTTTTCGGCAATTTTCCTGCCGGGGATCGCATATTGCTACTACTATGCACGGTATCTGACTATGTATATACCGCTTCTGGCAATCATGGGCGGTCTGCTGTTGCAGCAGTGGAGTCTGTGGAAGGCAGCAGTGGTGACACTGGCCGGTGTCCTGTGGATGCTTCCGTATAATATCACATTGCTCAAATATCAGGATGATACCCGTGTGGAATGGGACACGTTAGAGCAGGTCGCAGGAGAGATCCGGGCAGGCGATAATGTGATCATAGATGTAGAGCTGTTCGGCTATTATTATTTCCCGATCAAAGCAATGACCGGGGCGAATATCTATCCGGTGCTGGGTGACTTCGAGGAAGAGAGCCGGCGGTTCTATACCGGAGAGAATCAGGTCTGGTATCTGACGGTGCATGGCGCAGAGCGGGCGGAGAATGCTTATGCCTGTAAGCTCTCGGTAGTGAACCGGAGAAGTGAGGATTACAATGTGCCGTACAGCGACTGGCAGAATCCGTTGCATGACCGCTATCTGCAGCTGCCGCGACAGTTCCGGGTCACAGAGGAAACGGTGCTATTGTATCAGTATCAGCCGTGATATAGCAGGAAGGTATTGATAAATCAAAAAATAGATGTCATAATAATTTAAATAAAATGTAATATTTGAGTAAAAATAGTGGGAAGGATAGAAAAATGAAATTAATAATTCAGATACCATGTTATAACGAGGCGGAGACTCTGAAGATTGCTCTGGATGCATTGCCTAAGCAGATTGACGGTGTGGATATCATTGAATACCTGATCATCAATGACGGAAGTCAGGATAATACCGTAGAGGTAGCGAAGGAATGGGGTGTCCAGCATATTGTTAATTTTAAACAGAACCGTGGTCTGGCGAAGGGATTCATGGCCGGTCTGGATATGTGTTTACGAAATGGCGCGGATATCATTGTAAATACCGATGCAGATAATCAGTATTGCGGAGATGATATTGAGAAGCTGATCGCACCGATCCTGGAGGGAAAGGCGGACATCGTCATCGGAGAAAGACCGATCGATCAGACAGCGCATTTCTCATGGTTAAAGAAGAAGCTGCAGCATTTCGGCAGCTGGGTTGTCCGGAAAGCATCTAATACAGATATTCCGGATGCTCCGAGTGGATTCCGCGCATATAGCAGAGAGGCAGCCATGCAGATGAATGTTGTCAATGAATATACATATACATTGGAACAGATCGTACAGGCCGGACGGACCAAGATCGCTATTACTTCCGTACCGATCCGTACGAATGATGAACTGCGGCCTTCCCGTCTGTTCAGCAGTATGTTTGGATATGTGAAGAAGTCCATGCTGACGATCATTCGTGCCTATCTGATGTATAAGCCGATGCGGTTTTTCATCGGACTTGGATTTATACCGTTCCTGATCGGCCTTGCGATCGGTATCCGGTTCATCGTGCTCTTATGTATGGGAGGCGGACAGGGGAATGTTCAGTCCCTGATCCTTTGCAGCATGCTGATCCTGATCGGCGTTATGATCTGGGTAGTGGGATTGCTGGCAGATGTTATGGCAGCGAACCGGAAGATTCTGCAGGAAATCCAGCAGAAGGTCCGGGAAATGGATTATGAGGATAAGTAGGATGAAAAAGATAGTGTTGATAGGACCGGTATATCCGTATAAGGGCGGAATCGCACATTATACGGGATTGATGTGCCGGGCGTTTATGGAGAAATATGACGTAAGCATGATCTCCTATAAGATGCAGTATCCGAAGGTTTTATTTCATAAAGAGCAACGGGACTATACGAATGATACGTTTAAGATTGAGGGGACAGATTACCTGATCCATACGGCGGACATTCTGAACTGTATCCGTTCCGGGAAGAAGATACGGAGCATGAATCCGGATCTGGTGATCATACAGTGGTGGCATCCGTATTTTGCACCCTGCTACTGGTTGTTGTGCCGACAGCTGAAGAAACAGAAGGTTTTATTCGTATGCCATAATGTGTTTCCACATGAGCGGTTTCCACTGGATCGTTTCCTGACGAAAAAGGTTATGAAGCAGGGTGATTACTTTATCGTGCATTCCGGTCAGGATAAAGAGGATCTGCTGTCGATTAAGCCGGATGCCAGATGTGCGAAAGCGGTGCATCCGACCTATAATGCGTTCAAGCTGCAGGATCTGACGAAGGAACAGGGACGGGAGCTGTTAAAGTTAAACGAAGATCAGCCGGTGCTGTTGTTCTTCGGATTTGTCCGGGAATATAAGGGATTGAAATATCTGCTTCAGGCAATGCCGGAGGTTAGAAAGCAGTTGCCGGATATCAAGCTTTTAGTAGTCGGTGACTTTGACGGTGATAAGGAGCAATATGAGAATCTGATCCGGGAAGTACAGATCGAGGATGCGGTAGAGATTCATGATGGATATATTCCGGATAAGGAGGTTGAGAAGTTCTTTGCTGCCTCCGATCTGGTCGTGCTTCCGTATATTTCTGCGACACAGAGCGGAATCGTTCAGATCGCATATGGATTCGATAAGCCGGTGATCGCCACGAATGTCGGCGGACTGCCGGAGGTTGTATTGGATGGAAAGACCGGATATATTGTAGAGCCGGAGGATGCGAACGGACTGTCTGAGCGGATCGTTCAGTTTTTTACAGAGCATAAGGATGCGGAGTTCCGGGATGGAATTCGGAAAGAAGCAGACAGATATTCCTGGGAGCGGATGGTAGAGACGATTGAGGAATTAGTAGAAAATGATTAGTGAATATATATTGTTTGGACTTGTCCTGCCGGTCGTGATCCTATGGGGCATCCGGAAGGAGAACCGGCTGGAGGAAGCACAGCTGTTAGACAAAAAGGATACGTCGGTGTTACGCGGTATCTCGGCCTTTTTTGTGATCGCGGCGCATTATAGCGGCTGGGTGGAGAAGCTTGCCGGCGGAACGAATGCGATATTTAAAGGTCTGATCGGACAGCTGGGTGGAATCGGTGTCCTGATATTTTTCTTTGTGTCGGGTTATGGATTATACGAGTCCTATGGAAACTGGGAGGTGGATTACCGGTATCTGCTCAAGCGGTTGCGGGGCGTATATCTGCCTTATGTGCTGATGAAGCTTGTATTGCTGCTGATCGAGTATTTGTGTCATTATGATGAGATTCATATCTGGAAGCGGCTGCTTGGAATCCTGCTGGTGGAGGACTGGTTCATTCATGTAATTGTGATCCAGTATCTGGTATTCTACGTGGCGAAAAAAATATCCGGCCGTTATGTGGTTCTGATCAGCATCCTTGCCGATATCGGACTGACGGTTATATATGTGTTGCAGGAGAAGCCGATCGGATGGTTTAATGCCCTCTGGCTGTTTACCTTTGGTCTGGCGGCCTCACAGCTGCAGCCAAAGCTGGTGAATATGATCAGAAAACGGAAATGGCTGATGATGGCAGGCACATTTCTTTTATTTGTGATATTAGGCGGATTGTTTGCAATCAATAAGGGAGCTGCTTATGCGAATGTGCTGAAACCATTGTCCGGGGTATTCCTGTGTCTGTTCCTGTGCATCGTCATGCGGATGGTACGGATCGGAAACGGTGTTACCCACTGGGCAGGAAAGCGTTCTATGCATATCTATATTGTGCATATCTTTATGTGGAATATTCTGGCAGTGATTCCGGATCCAATCTGCAGATTGTGGCTGGCAATGGCGGCTACGGTTGCCGGAACTGAGCTGATCTACAGAGGGACGACCTTTATTTGTAACAGAATCATTAAAGATGAGGTATTGAAAAGTGAGAAACGATAGTCTGGTAAGTATCATTGTACCAATCTATAATTCAAAGGAATATATTCGGGCAGCAGTGGACAGTATGCTGAATCAGACCTATGAGAACCTGGAGGTCATACTGGTGGATGACGGCAGTACCGATGGTTCAGAGGACATCTGTGATGAGTACCGGGAAAAGGATCACAGAGTCGTAGTGATCCATCAGAAGAATCAGGGACAGGCAGCAGCTAGAAATGCGGCCTATCAGATAGCCAAAGGAGAATATATTGTCTATGCCGACAGTGATGATCTGATGCACCGGGAACAGATCCGATATATGCTGCAGATTCAGGAAGCTGCCGGTGTGGATATCGTGCATGTGGAGAATAAGAAGTTCTGGGAGGCTGGCAAGATAGCGGATGAGCTGAGAGCAGACGTAGGAAAACCGGACTATACCGTATATACGGCGGAGCGGGCGCTGGAGCTGCTCTGTTATCAGAAGAAGTTCAGCTTCGGACCATGGTGCAAGCTGATCAAACGGGAACTGCTTGCAGATCTGAAGTTCCCGGTCAATATGGGTTATGAGGATGCCGCAATTATGTACAAGCTATATGGAAAGGCTGAAAAGCTGGCATATTCCGGGACCGTGCTTTACTGGTATCGACAGCATACGGCATCGACCATGCATACCGGTTTCAGTGACAAGAAGATCGACCGGATCCGGATCATGGCAGAGTTAAGGGAATATCTGAATCAGAATTATCCGGCACTGGCACCGGCTGGTGAGACACGGTATTGTCTGGCACAGCTGCAGCTGCTGATGGAGCTTCCGTTTGGAAAGGAATACCGGGATATTA
>ERZ1034719.383-NODE-383-length-27576-cov-6.306530_pt1 | contig 27576 bp, 18 predicted proteins | sample MGYA00520703_ERZ1034719 | MGnify/ENA primary metagenome ERZ1034719 (study PRJEB33766, sample SAMN09781716) | gut metagenome | biome: gut microbiome | host: Homo sapiens | place: Madagascar | study: EMG produced TPA metagenomics assembly of the PRJNA485056 data set...
GTACGGGGACTGGGGCGGCTCCGGTCATCGCCAGTTTGGCGCGTCAACAAGGCGCTTTGACCGTCGGCGTCGTCACAAAGCCGTTCAAATTCGAAGGCGGGCGCCGCCGAAAACAAGCCGAAGAGGGCATCGAACGGCTCAAAAAGTGCGTCGATACGCTCATCACGATTCCCAACGAACGATTGCGAACCGTTGCCGGCGAGCAAATGTCGCTCGTCGATTCGTTCAAGATGGCCAATAGCGTGTTGGTCAATGCCGTCCGCGCGATCAGTTCGCTCATTACGCGCAAAGGTCTCGTCAACCTCGACTTCGCCGACGTCGCCACCGTCATGACGCAAAAGGGCTTCGCCCTCATGGGAACGGGTGCTGGCGAAGGCGAAAAACGTGCGATCAAAGCCGCCGAAGAAGCCATCAATTCTCCGTTGCTCGACAACGTCACGATCGATGGCGCGGCGAGTATCCTCGTCAATATTACGGGGCCGAGCAATATCACGCTCGACGAGGTCGCCGAGGCGATGGATCTCATCGAAGAAGCTGCCGACGAAAATGCCAATATCATCTTCGGCGTCGCCATCGACGACGATTCCGATATCGTCAAGATTACGATCGTCGCCACAGAGTTCAAAAATCGCGACGATGCCAAAGACGAGGCAATGGCGGCGAATGCGTCGACATCGGGGCTATTTGCGACTGCGCCGCAAACGGGCAACTTCTTCAGTGCGCCGGGAGCCATGCCGCCCGTGGGAGCTCCGAATTATGGCGGCGCACCGATCTACCAAGATACGCTGAGCAGTGGCAATTATCCGCCCGCCGATTTGGCGCGACGCATGCAAGAATACGATGCGCAATCCGATAACCTCTACAATAATAAAGGACGCCAATCGGCGTCGTATGCACCCGCGCCCATGCCCGATATCTTCGCTCCGATGAGCGGCGCTCCGAGCTCGGTTGCCAATCCTTCGGTCGCTTCGCCTAGCGTCGCAAAGGTCGTCGAATCGGCCCCTGTCGATCGCGCTCCGATGCCCGACAATTGCCTCGACAATCTCCTCCCCGACGATGATGAAATCGACAATAAACCCGCATACTTGCGGCGCAATTCTTCGAAGCGCAATTTCCTCGATATTTAGCGTTCATCGGCGTGGCGCGTGCGCCACGCCGCCATTGCGCTTGATTTGGGTGTGCACGCCAAATTCGGTCGTGTACACCTCGTTTTGAATTTTATGGGTCAAAATCCCAGGTTAAAGGTATTGAGTGTGGATATATTAGACGGCTTTCGAATCGTCCTCGTCGAACCGCAGAATCCGATTAACTTGGGCACGGTCATCCGTGCCATGAAAAACATGGGTTTGAGGCGGTTACGCCTCGTCAATCCGGCGGCGATGGATCTCGATAAGACGCAAGTTTCGGCGCATCGCACCGAAGATGTATTGTCGCAGATGGAGATTTATTCTAGTCTCGACGATGCACTTTCGGATGTCCATGTTTCGTATGGTTTTAGCGCGCGGCATCGCACGCGCACATGGGCATCGCTCGAAATGGAACACGCCATTGGGCTGTGTACGGCGGAAGTCGCCCAAGGGGCGCAGGTGGCGCTCGTCTTTGGACGCGAGCAATCGGGCCTCACAAACGACGAATTGATGCGTTGCCAATATCGCGTGCACATTTCGACGAGTGAATACACGAGCCTAAACCTCGCTCAAGCCGTTCTCTTGGCGTGTTATTCGGTTCATCGCCACGTCGCGGGCATCGGCGATGCAATAGTTGCGCCCGATCGCGTCTCGTGCGATAACCATGCACCAAAGACGCGTCGCGCGACGCAAGACGAGCAGACGCGCCTACTCAAATGCATTCACGAGACGCTCATCGAAGTCGGGTTTTATAAAGCGGCGACGAAGAGCACGGCCATGCATCGATTGCAGAATATCTTTCAACGAGCCGATCTCCACGACGACGAAATTCGCCTGCTCATGGGGATGTTTGGCGAAATCGGAAATTATGCACGTCTCATCGATCGCGGCATTCGCCCCGAGAAAATACGCCCCGTCGATAAGTATTTAGATTTCGATCGCGGTGCGATAGAAGAAAAAAAGCTCCAATGTACGGAGACGGGCGAAATGTCGATACGATCGACGATCGATCGCGACAATAAAAGCGCGTGATACGTTGTAATTTACCGCATCTGGTGTTAATTTAAGTAGAAGTGTTATTCGCCGTAAGAGGTAGTAATGAGGAAATGTCCAAATTGTAAGAATCCGCTTCCCGTAGGGGCACGACGTTGTGTGCATTGTCGCGCACTCGTCGGCGATACGATGAATGAACACGACAATTCATCGACGCACATGGGATTTGGCGACAGCTATACGTCCGAAGAAGAGCGAGCATCTTCTACTTCGCTTGGTTTGCCAGGATCTCCGACGCTATCGCGCAATGTCGAGGGGGGATCGCGTCGTCAAATGAACCATAGTTTCGACGAATCTCCACACCATACGATGCTCGGTCTAGGCCCTGTGATGAGCAATTCGCGCAATTCATACGATTCGAATAACGACACGATGGGGGCGTTTTCGGGGCAACGCACGATATCGGGCATGCCCGGCATATCGGGATTTTCGGCCAATTCGATGAGTCGCTCGTCGGCTCGCACGCCCGAGCGCCCGCTTAAAGCCGTTTCGATGCGCCCAACGCGCGAAGTCCAAACGGTGAGCGATGCCGATCTCAAGTCGATGCGCCAAAATACGCCGGCGGTTTCGGTCGCCGTGCCGCCCAGTGATGCGTTGCGTAGCTCGCCCAAACTCGACGCTTTCACGCCGAGTTCTACCGCCAAAACGCCGACGTCATCCGATGCCGTCTTCGATTCGATGCTCCAGTTCAGTGCCGCGAGCGATGCCAACGACGACGATCCGTTTGCCGGTTTGCCGGGCGTTGCGCCCAAGCCCTCGTCGCTCGTCGACGAAGAATTCGTCGATTTGACGTCGAAATTGTTTGGCGACGACTTCGCCGCTGGCACGTCGAACGTCGACGATGACGAAGATGGCTGGGATTTCGATTTTGCGCCTTCTTCTCCCGAACCCAACGTCGATGTCCCAAAACTCAATATTCCCGAGCCTGAGCCCGAGCCCGATGAAGCCGAACGTCCGCCCGTCATCTCGGTCGCTGAGCTCGTTGCGGCCATTAAAAAAGCTGCCGAAACGGTCAAAGAACCCGAAAAGGTCGAAAAGGCCGAAAAGGCCGAAAAACCAAGTCACGAAGTCGTCGTCGCCGAACTCGGCGCTTCTAAGCGTACCGATAAAGTGGTCGCGCCCGTTGCAACACCCGAAGAAATCGACGAGGCGTCGAGCGCAATGGGCGATTTCGTTCTCAAATGTGCGGCTTGGTCGACGCTATGCGTCTATTTACTTTGGGGCATCGTTTCGTTTAAAGACAAAGACAAGCTCTTTACAGGTGATTCTGCGTCTGCGGGCATTTTGCTCGCGACTATCGTCGCCTTCTGTTTTATCTCCAATATTGGCTATTTGGCATGGTTCGATAAATCGAAAGGCAAAGTGCGTTCGGCTGTTTTGTTGGTGGCCACGGTATTGCTCGGCATTGGTGCCATCTATGCCAATGGATTAGTCGCCTTCAATATGCCGCTCATCGTGATTCCGATTGTGCTCCAATTGATCGGCGTCGTCATGAATGCTCGCCGCTAGCGGCACTCATCGGCGATTTGCTACAGAACTCAAAAAGGCAGAGCGATCTGCCTTTTTTTACTATCGCCCAATGGCGCGAGCGTGGTAAACGGCATTGCGCAACGGGGGAGTGGCTTTTGGATACGTATTTGAGGATGCCAATTTGAGATGAAGCGCTTTGGATATCGCATAATAGGTGCAGTTTTATGGCTCGTCGTCTCGGCTCCGGCGCAAAGTGCGCCGCCTGCGCCCGTGGCGCCAGGCGCGACACAACGCACGATAACGGCTCAACTCAAGCCTGCACGCCCAAAAAAAGTCGTCGAATTGCACTATTACGACGAAGAAGGGCGGATTTGCTTCGATTCTTGGCAAATCGAAGCGACTCGCATCGATATCTATGCCGGCGATAGCGTGACGTTTCGCGTTCGTAGCGCACGGCGTTGCGCCAATAAAGCGCTCAAAGCCCCGCAAATACAGCGAGCGACTTGGAGCGTGCGCGGCGGAAAAAATAATTCGGCCTAAAAGAGCGAAACAGTGGAGCCACAATCGTCGTCGTTTGCCTTTAGTCACGTATTTCAGACGCCTGGTTCGTATACCGTGACCGTTCAAAATCGCGTCGACGAACTCGAAGTCCATACGGTCAATGTCAACGTCGTCGTTACGGAGCGCCCTGCACATGTTGTTGAACCACAAAGCGCAGAATAACGCCTCGACGGGCGGGGCAGAAGCCAAAAGCGAGCCCAAAGATTATGCGAAATCGTATCGCGTCTTTGCGACGTTTATCGCCTGTGCGTTTTTACTGCTCTTGTCGCGATTTTGGTATCTCCAAGTCGTCGAAGGCGAACACTACCGACAACTCGCGTTTAACAATTTCATCAAACGCCGCGTCGTTCAAGCCGAACGCGGGCAAATTTTCGACATTAAAAATCGCGTCGTCGCGACGAACCATCCGTCGTACGATGTCGCGCTCACGCCTGCATTCTTCCGCGAGCAGGGCGAAAGTGAGGCGTCGTTTTTGGGGCGAATCGATGCTTTAGCAGGCGCATTGGCTCTGACCGACGACGAAAAAACGCGGCTCATCGAAAAGTTGCGCACCGTGCCCAAAGCCGACCGCTTTTCGCCGATTACGATTAAAACGGGCATTACGCGCGATCAACTCGCTCGCGTCGAGACGAATTCCCTCATGTTTCACGGCGTCGAAATCAATGCGACGAGCCGTCGATATTATCCGTTTAACGAAATCGCCCCGCATCTCATCGGATACGTCAATCAGATTAACGACGAAGAATTGCAAAAACTCAAGATATATGGATATCGCTTGGGCGATGTGACGGGGCGCATGGGGATAGAACGGGCGTATGAACCGATGTTGCGAGGCGCCAATGGGCTGAGCGCAAGCGTCGTCAATGCGAAAGGCATTCCGCAGACCGACCCAGAATCGTTGGCGCTCATGCGCGATTGGCACGATATCGAGCCCATTTCGGGCAAAAATATATATCTCACCGTCGATATGGATTTTCAGCGCATTTTGAAAGAGGCTCTGCGCAATTATCCGACGGGTGGGATCGTCGCCGTCGAGCCGCAAACGGGGCGGATATTGGGCATGGCATCGGCGCCGACGTTTAATCCCAATAGCTGGTCGGGGCGGCTCAGCCGCGACGAACACCGCGATGCCAACACGAATCCCTATAAGCCGATGCTCGATAAGACGTTGTTGTCGTATTTCCCGGGGTCGGTATACAAAGTCATTACGGCGGTTGCGGCGCTCGAAGAGGGCTTGATGCATCCGCAAGATACGCTCAATTGCCCTGGATTTTATGAATACGGCAAGCAACGCCGCCGGTTCCACTGCTGGAAGCACTCGGGGCATGGTGCCGTTTCGGTCGTCGAAGCCCTCGGATCGAGCTGTGACGTCTATTTTTATAAGGTCGGCGAAAAGCTCGGAATCAATACTTTAGCCGATTATGCCCACATGTTTGGGCTCGGTTCGGCAACGGGAATCGGGATAAATAATGAATCGAGCGGTACGGTGCCAACGCGTGAATGGCACAATAAGCAATCGAAAGAGGGCTTCCAGGGCGGGTTTACGCTTTCGACGTCGATCGGACAAGGCGACGTCAAGACGACACCGTTACAAATCGCCATGATTTATGCAGCTTTGGCAAACGGCGGTACGCTCTATTATCCGCAAATCATCGATCGCATCGAAACTGCCGATGGCACGCCGATCTTTACGTACCCCAAGCGCGTGCGAACGAAATTCCCATTTAAACGCGAAACGATTGCGACGATAAACCACGGGCTCGATATGGTCGTCAACAGCGAGATCGGCACGGCTTATCACTATCGCTTGTCGAATATCAATGTGGCGGGCAAAACGGGGTCGGCACAAGTCATTTCTCGGCGCGTCAAGAGTGCCGCCGTCGAATTCAAATACCGCGATCATGCTTGGTTTGCGGCATTTGCACCGATCGAAAACCCGCAGATCGCCGTCACGGTATTCCTCGAACACGGCGGTTCGGGGTCGGCAAATGCCGCCCCCGTTGCCATGGAAGTCATCGAGCGATATTTTCGAGAAATCGTCGAAGCCGAAAACTGATAGGGGATAGCCGTGAAGATATTTAAGACGAAACCGATAAAGACGCTTTTTTCGACGGTCGACTGGGTTTTGCTCGCACTCGTATTGGGGATCATCGGCATTGGCGTATTCAATTTGGCGAGTATTGCGAATATCTTGCCTAAGCCACTGCACAATACGCAGATTTTGTGGTTTGCGCTCGGTTTTTTGTTTTTCGTCATTCCATGTGCATCGATCGATTATCGCAATTATTCGCGCTTCGGGACGCTCATCTATGGGGCGGGAATTGGGCTTTTGATCATCGTCTTGTTGTTCGGAACCGACTTTAACGGATCGAAGCGTTGGCTCAATTTGGGCTTATTTCACATGCAGCCATCGGAGTTGATGAAAGTCGCGACCGTCATCTTCGTCGCCAAGTTTTTTTCAGACCGAGAACACCGACAAGATTACACGCTTAAATCGCTTTTGCCTCTGTTTGGGGCGATTTTATTGCCCATGTTGCTCATCTTCTTAGAGCCCGATTTGGGAACGGCGTTGTTGATCGGCTTGATATCGGCGGTGATGATCTTGTTTGAAGGCGTGAAACGCAAGACGATCGCGCTGCTCGTGGCAATCATGATCGCTTGTGCGCCGGCGGCTTGGTTTGTCATGCACGATTATCAGCGCACGCGCGTCTTGACGTTTTTGCAGATCGAAGACGACCCCTATGGGAGCGACTGGCAAGTCAAAAACTCGGTTATCGCCGTCGGCGCCGGCGGTTTAACGGGGCGCGGCTATGGGCAAAGTACACAAGTTCAGAAGGGGTTTGTGCCCGAGCCCGAAAACGACTTTGCACTCGCCAATTGGGCCGAAGAGTATGGATTTATCGGCGTTTTGGCTTTGTTTTTGTTGTATTTTGCGCTTTTGATGTGGGCACTCCACATTGCGCATTCTGCGCGCGATCGATTTGGCATGTTGTTAGCGGTGGGTATAGCAACCGTATTCTTTTGGCAAATCGTCGTCAATTCGGCCATGGTCGTGCGTTGGGCACCCGTCGTCGGGATTACTTTGCCGCTCATTTCGTATGGCGGTTCGAGCGTTTTGTGCATGATGATTTGCATCGGCATATTGATGAATGTATCGATTCGCCGGCACATGCTCGCGGGGAGCTAGAAAGGCCTGGGAGCGCGCCCCGATTGGAGCGCAAGCTCGCCGCTTGGATTGGATCGGCGTAGCCGATAGGCGCGGCGTATGCGCGCAACGCAGTGAGCACATAGCCGCGCAAGCGGCGCGTATTGAGCGGATGCGAAATAGCGCCGCCGCGTAGGCGTATTGAGCCCAATGGGCGAAATAGCCGTAGCCCAGAGCCCGTATTGCCCGCCGGCAATAGGGCGACGCCTGAGTCACCAAAGGTGACGAAGGCCCCCACGTGTGAGTATCGAATGGGCGGGGAGGGGCGGTTGTAGCGGCGAGTGACAAAAAAAGTTGAATGAAATCAAAGTGTTAGAATGTAAATTGTAGAATTGCTGAAAAAGTGTGTGCAAAACCTACACCAAAAAAGCGAAAAAAAAGCGTCGGTCGTTTTGCAATTCGCATAGACATTTGATAGACGGAGGCAAATTCACTTGCCAAATGGAGCGAATGAATATGGGAATGAAGACGATAAGTAGCTTGAGGACGGCATTTTTGGCATCGGCGCTTGTTGTGCTGAGCGGTGGTTGTGAGCTCGATACGGTGCCGGAGTGGGGGCAAGCGTGCCCGCCCAATGGCATCGTTCGTGGGGAGCTTTCGTATATTCAGATGGGGAGCAGTGCGCGTTGTCAAGATGGCGACGGGTGTTTTAGCGAGGAATTTGAGTACGACGTTTGCCCAGAGCGTTATGGCCGGTGCAATGTCGACAGCGAGGGCAAATATTATTGTATGCAAAAGTGCCCCAGTGGGCAGATTGCGTGCGATGGCTTGTGCATCGATGCCAAGGCCAACGACGCGTTTTGTGGCGCCGAGAATACGTGTAGTGGGGCGGGGTGTTGCCGCAATTACGAAACGTGTGGTTCGTGGCAGACGTGTATCGATGGCAAGTGCCAAGACAAGGCGTGTACGGTCGGGACGCCGCGGTGTACCGATGGCGTCGTTTATGTGTGCCAGATCGATGGCAATGCGACGAAGTGGATGGAGGCGCAGGCGTGCGACAACCATACGTGTAATGCCGAGAATTCGGGATGTGCGAGTGAATCGCCGTGTTATATCGATGGCAAGAGCGTGATGCATGGGCAGCGGGCGTGTAGCGGCGACGGGCGAAAGGTGTACGGCTGCATGGATGGAGAAATCCATCTGATTACAGAGTGTGCAGATGGGCTCGTTTGCGGTGGCGATAAAGTGTCGTGCGTGAACTATGCATCGTGTTTAGACGGCGAAACGGTCGTGTCGCACGAGCAGAAATCGTGTCGCGATGCGAGTGTTCAGACGTGTGTGAATGGGAGCTTTGTGCTGGGCGTCGATTGCTCGAAAAATACCGATGGCAAGACGGCGTGTCGCGATGGCGCCTGTGTCGTCGCCAATTGCTTTGTCGATGGGAATGTGTTGGGGAATCGGAGCAGCATTTGTCGCGGTTCGAAGTTGTATCGCTGCGATTCGGGCGTTTTGAACGAGACGTTGGATTGCTCGAAGAATGCCGATGGCAAGACGGCGTGCCGCGATGGACAGTGTAGCGTTCCGAAGAATTGCACTGCCGATTTGGGCGGTGCCACGCAAGTCGTCAAAGATGGTGCGCGTGTATGCCGTGGCGATGAATTGTTGATGTGCACAAACGGAAATATTGAGACGGTGCAACATTGCGATGTTGCGGGCTATGTTTGCCAAAGCAGTGGCGACGACGCAAATTGTGCGCCCGTCTTTCGGTCGATCAAGGCGATGCGCGGCGTATTCGACCATCTCTACGACAAAGAAGTGTGTAGCAAGACTGGGAACATATTCGTCGATGCAAATGTCGAGGTCGTCGGCGTGGTGACGGCGATGCGGATGACGCAGAATAATTACGGATTCGTCATGCAGGAGTTGGGCGATAACCCGAAACACAGTGGGATTATCGTCAATTGCAAGACGAAAGCGTGCCAAAAATACGACGACGGTTCGAAAGTGGCGATTGGCGACGTCGTCGCCGTGAAGTCGACACAGCTCAACAGTTATTATTGCCAGTTGCAGGTGTTTCAAGAATCGGGCAGTGTTTCGGTGAAGAAAGTCAATCTCTCGACGCAACTCCAACCCGTCGTCATCGATGCGTCGCAACTCGATACGCCAACGGAATACGAACCGAATAATCCCTATAACAATGTATTAGTGGCGATTAAGAACGTCTCGATTGCGTCGAAAAGAGACAAGGGACCGGCTGGATTTGCGGGGATCGATGCGGCTGGGAGCGATGTCTTCGTCAATAATGCGCTCTTTTTAGACGAAGATAATGCGCTTTCGGCGACGATGCCGATCGAATTGAAAAAGACTTACGACGTCGTCGGCGTTGGCGTTTGGTCGTATAACAAATCGACGTTGGCGCCGCGCAATGCAAGCGATATTGCCGAAGTCAAGCCGTGCGAAGGGAAAAAGGGCACGACGGCGATTTGCATAAGGCGCGAGGGCAAGTATTTGTCGGCGACTTGCACCGATGGCGTGCTCGGGGCGACGCCCGAGAATTGCACCGAAAAGGGGCAAATATGCGATGTCGAAGAGGTGGTTGTGGCAAACGATGCCGAAACGCCGAAATCGCTATGTCGAGCAGCGGCGAGCTGTGCCGATTCTCAAAAAAATCCAATCATCGAAGGCGATTGGGGGTGCGAGAACGATACGAAGCTCACTAAATGCCTATATAATAAGGCTTGCAAAGCGGGCGAGGCGGATACGTGTAGCGAAGGCATTTGGTCGGGCAATGCCGACGAATCGAAGACGTGCAGTAAAGCGTGCAATGTGTCGCAGAGAATTTGCGATCCGGCGGTGATTAATAAATGCGGATTATCGCAATTAGACGCAGAAAATTCAGTGGCGCGGGTTCGCGTCGAAGATATTTCGGATGGAGACGTCGAAGCTTATCTTTACTGCACGCTCGACGAAACGGCTCCGATTGCGTCGTGGCCCTATAAAATGCGCCTCGTGCCGGTGCCTGCCGAGTCTTGCCTGGAGTGCCCCAAGGGCGTGACCGAATACGTTTCGATGCGCGGGTCTTTGCCGAGCGCGACGGGGACTTATACGTGTGTCGCAGTGGCGGCGGTGGCATCGGGCGATTCTTTCGTTTGTTCGAAATCGCTCATCGAGCCGAAACCGCTCAATTCTGACACGAAGGTCAATGAGTCTCAGAAAGAGAGTTACGAGGTCGGGAATGTGACGCGAATATTGGCGAAGTGGGATTTTAACACCGAGGATTGTACGAAGTTGACGAGTGGCGTGCTCGGGGCGAGTACTTTTTCGCTCAGTGCAAAACAAGACGATGTGAAATGCAATTCTAGCTATGTCGCAGCGCAGACGTCGTGGAGCACGGACGATAGTGCCGATTTTGAAAAAGATATCTATTGGGCGATCGTCGTCGATACGACTGGATACACCAATATCGCGCTTTCGTTCGAAATTCGTAGCAGTAAGCCCGATAACCTCGTGACCGTTGCCTATCGCGTGACCGATGGTGGAAAATTCACGGCAATCGGCGACCCGGTGGCGATTCCAAACAGCTCGCTGGCGAAGATCGACGCGACCTTGCCAGAGACTGCTGCAAATGCTGGAAAAGTCACGATGGCTATCTTCCCGCATAAAACCGAATGGAAGAATAACGTTGGACCAAATATCCGGATCGATAATGTCGTCGTCCGAGGCGTTGCGGTAGAGAACTAAACTAGCGAGCAATGTCTAGTTGTTTCATCAGCTATTTGGCTCGCCGACATCGCCCGAGGCGTTGCGGTAGAGAACTAAAGAGCTCGAGCGAGCTGTATCTAGTTGTTTCATCAGCTATTTGGCTCGCCGACATCGCCCGAGGCGTTGCGATAGAGGAATAGATGGCGTGAGCATTCGTGTTTTGTATCTAAATATAGCACCGTTTGGTATTTTTTTTGAATGTGTTGCATGTATCGGTGCGCATGAATCGGTTTTTGTGATAAAGTGAGTTTTGGGCGCGTGGAGCTAGACGTGCGATTATCGGATTCTGGGAGTCAAGATGCCAAAACTCATTTATTTTTCGTCTAACGGCAAATGGATAGAGCATAATCTCGAAGACGTCACTCGTATTGGTCGCCACCCTAGCCAAGATCTTCAGCTTCTCGACCGAATGGTCAGCAAAGCCCACGCCGAAATCAAACACGAAAATGGTCGCTACGTATTGCGAGATGTTGGGAGTCGCAACGGAACGCTCGTCAATGGCGAGTTGGTCGAAGGCGCGGTTGTATTATGCGATGGCGATGAAATAAGCTTGGGCAATCACATTTTGCGCTTTGCACTCGAAGATTCGACGGCCGAAGAAGCGCGATATGACGTGCTCGAGAGCGTCGATTGGAAAGCCGAGACCGAAGCTCAAATCCCTGGGCAAATGGGGGTGATTCGGAAATCGGTCGAGAGCGTCTTTTTGCCCGAATCGCAAATCGAATCGATGGCAGAGTTGCGTCGAGATTACGAAAAATTGCGCGTCGGCGCCGAGCTTTCTGTTCAAGCTGCATCGACGCTCGACATCGATAAACTGCTCAATATCATCATTGATAAGGCATTCCAGCTGTTCAAAGCCGATCGAATTGCGATCTTATTGCGCGACGAAAACGGCACACTTCAGACGCGAATTGCCGTCGCCAGCGATCATCAACCGATCGAGAATTTCAAGATTTCCGAGCGATTGTTGAGCATCGTCATCAACGAGAAAAACGCCGTCTTATCGGCCGATGCGCTCCAAGATGAACGATTTTCGTCGTCGAATTCGATCATCGTCGACAATATTCGTTCGACGATGTGCGTGCCGTTGATGAACCAAGACGAAGTCATGGGCGTTATCAATATCGATACGCAGATGATGACGGGGGCTTTTGCCGAAAAAGATCTCCAAATTCTCATGGGATTCGCTCGCCAAGCTTCGTTGACGTTGCAACAAGTCCATTTGAGCGCCGAAATGCAGAAAAATGCGTGCATTCGAGCGAATTTATGCCGCATCATTTCGCCGCATCTCGTCGACGACGTCATGAGTGGAAAAATGGCACTCCATAAGAGTGGGCGCAGAGTCAATGCCACGGTTTTATTCGCCGATATCCGCGGATTTTCGCAGATGACCGAACAAAACGAACCAGAGACTATCGTCAATATGCTCAACGACTACTTCGAAACGATGGTCGATTGCATATTTGCCAGCGATGGCATCGTCGATAAATTCGTCGGCGATGAAGTCATGGCGGTCTGGGGCGTCGACATTTCTCAAACCGATCATGCCTCGAGAGCCGTCAACACGGCACTCGCCATGATCAAGGCCATGGAAGCGCTCAATCTCGAACGCGAAAAAACGTTGCTCCCACCCGTCCAAATCGGGATCGGCATCGCCACGGGCATTATGATCGCCGGCTACATGGGCGCCACACAAGCGATGAGCTATACCGTTATCGGCGATACCGTCAACCTTGCCTCGCGCCTGTGCGCCGTCGCACAAGGCGGCGAAATCCTCGTCAACGACGAAACTTGGAAAGACGTCGAATCGACGTGCAAGGGCATGCCACTGCCTCCGATCATGGTCAAGGGCAAGATGGAACCCGTTTCGGTCCACCGAATCATGACCCAAGATAAGCCCAGGTTCTAGCGCTATCTATATATTATAGAGCTATCCATATATTATAGAGCTATCTATATTATATGGTTAAATGCCGTCGCCCTTTTGCGCCTAGGCTCCAAGTTCGATACCGCTCGATCCGAGTGCGATAGCGCCCGATCCGAGTGCGATAGCGCCCAGCCCAGAGTTCGATACCGCCCAGCCCGAGTGGGCGGGCGATCATTTTTCCAATCATCGAGCGACATCATACGGCTCACTACATTGATATCGCTTTTTATCGAGGGTACGGAGCGCGATAGCTTCGGCGAGGTGTTTTTTGGCGATGCGAGGTTTTTCATCCATGTCGGCAATCGTTCGGGCGACTTTGAGAATCCGATGATGGGCTCGAGCACTCATGCCGAGTTTATCGACGACTCGTCGCATGACTTCGTGCCCCGCATCGTCGAGTTTGCAGTATTCGCGCACCTCTCGCACGCTCATTTGCGCATTGCACCGAATCGGAGTCCCCGCAAATCGCTGAGCTTGGAGCGCCCGGCACGCCTCGACGCGCTCACGGACGCTCGCCGATGGCTCGGCCGATTCGTGGCGCAAAAGATCGTCGTACGACACTTCGGCGACTTCGAGCTGTATGTCGATCCTGTCGAGCAATGGCCCCGATATTCGCGATTGATACATTTCTATCATTTCGCTCCGGCACATACATCGCTTGAGATTGCTCCCCAAATTCCCGCAAGGGCACGCATTCATCGAGGCGACGAGCATGAATTGCGACGGGAACCGCACGCTCTGCAGGCGTCGAGTAATATTGATCGAACCATCTTCGAGTGGCTGGCGCAAGACTTCGAGCACAGTGCGTTTGAACTCGGGCAATTCGTCGAGAAACAGAACGCCGTGATGCGCTAGCGATATTTCTCCGGGCTTTGGCGATATCGATCCGCCGCCTACGAGCCCGACATCGCTCACCGAATGGTGTGGCGCTCGGAATGGGCGCATTTCGATGAGGCTGCGATTGCCCAAATTCCCCGATACGCTATAGAGCGCCGTCACCTCGAGGGCTTCGTCGAAGCTCAACCTCGGCAATATCGTCGGCAGGCGCTGCGCCAACATCGTCTTGCCCGACCCCGGCGGCCCCACGAATAGGAGATTATGTGCGCCCGATGCCGCGATCTCGAGCGCGCGTCGCGCGACGAGTTGCCCGCTTATCTCCGACATGTCTTTCGGATATATTTCGCCAGTCTGATGCGTTTCTCCGGCAATGTATTGCGGCAGCGGCGTCGCGCGATGTAGGCATTCATACGTTTGGCGCAAGTTCTGCGGGCAATAGACAGAAATCCCTTCGACGAGCGCCGCTTCGGCTCCGTTTTCGGGCGCGACGATGACGTTCTTGAGCCCCGCACGCCGCGCAGCCAGTACGAGCGGCAAAACGCCACGGATCGGACGAATCTCACCCGTCAATCCCAATTCCCCCATGATCATCGTCTCGTCGAGCCAGTCCTGAACCGCTGGGCGAAACTCGCCATTGGCCTGCAATATCGCTATGGCTATCGGCAAATCATACGACGAACCATCTTTGCGCACATCGGCCGGCGCCAAATTCAACGTCACGCAAGTCTGCGGAAAATACAAATCCGATTCCATAAATGCCGAGCGAACCCTGACCTTCGACTCGCGGACTGCACCCTCTGCCAGCCCAACCGTGTAGAAATTCGCCATCCCAAATCCGATTTGAATCTCGATGCGAACACAATAACCTTCGACACCCATCAGGGCACCACCAATCGTTCTCCCTATCATGGCGTTTCCTTTGGCATATTGCCTCGTGCGCATGCGATGCCTCGCACCGTGCAATGCACTCGCATGATCGCTTCGCATCCAGTGCCATTTCTCCAATTGCACCGAATGTTCAATCTAATCATGGCGAGAAAAAAAAAATGTGACGGTTTTTTTTCGTTTTTTTTCACTTTTTTATGTCGCATCGCGAGGGGATGGACGTATCAGTTGCAAAAAACGCCCAATTTCAGGCATATACACATCATTGATTCGATGGGGCAGGCGCTTGTGGCGATATCGGCTCCAATAATTATCGAAGAGATTCGAAATCCAATGAAACGAAAACACATCGTCATCTCATCTCTACTCATCCCCGTGCTCCTCACTCTATCGTGTCGCTCGTCTGCGCCCCAAGGCGCGAGTCAATCGGTCGAAACGAGCGACGCCGTAGCCCCAAATGCCCATCAAAAAGCTACTTGCGAACCTGTCGGCGAACATACGGGCGCCGTCTACGAATCTTGGGACGACGACTCCGGACTCATCCATCGATATCACCACGGGATCGACATCGAACCCGGGCGCACCGACGATGCCAAATACCTCGAACGTCATTCGGCGAGCCCATGGCTTGCCCCTGAATACATCACGACAGAACAAGCCGAGGGCGACGATCTCAAATGGGCAGGCGGAAAATCGCTCCGATGGCTCTCCGGTACGATGGCGACGTTGCATTTCCCTTTCTATCCCGACGATTGGCAAGGCGATCTCTATGTCGAACTCGAAATGCGTCCAAAAGTCAATCCATCGGGCGCAATCCGTTTCTATACGCCCAACGAAAGCGGCGCGCGGTCTTGGTCTCAGCCACTTACCGCCGACTTCACACCAGGCTGGAATGGCTACCGATGGCGCTTGCCGCGCGAGCTCCTCGCCAACGATGGCATGCAACTCTTGCGCGTTTCATTCCCCGGATCCTATTTCGAAGGCGATAAACGCGTCAGTGCCAAATTCGTGCGCATCGGCATCACAAATGAAAAACGCCCACTAGGGCGCTACGAAGTCGGTGCATTCCCCACAGCGCTACGCCTTGCCCCCATGCGCACGCTCTCGCATCCAATCGACGCCTATCCGCTCGCTCAATCGCATCGCATCGACCGATTCTTCGTCGTCCCCGACCATGCCATGCTCGAATTCTCTGCCGCCCCAGCGCCATATCTCGAAACCCCGGCAAATCTTCGTGTCCAAATCGCCGTCGATGGCGCAAAACCAACCGTGCACGATATTCCCATCGCGCCAGGCGCCTGCTGGATTCACCATTCGATCGACCTCTCCGAATACGCTCAAAAAGCCGTCCGCCTCTCCATCGTTCCCGATATCCCAACCAACGACGATGGGTTCTCGACGCCAAGAGACCAACGCCCGCAAATCGCGATAACGCCGCCAAAAATTATCATCGATGATAGCTCAACAATGGCGAATAAAATTCAAAATGCCAACTTAAACAAAAATGATAAACACACACCACGGGGGAAACACTCATTATCTACGATTCGAGAAAACATCGATCCGAGCCGTATCGTCGTCATCGCCGTCGACAATCTTCGTGCCGATAGGCTCACCGCAAACTCAAAACGCCGAGCGACGCCCGCGCTCTCGAAAATCTACGACGAAGGCATTTCTGGCGTCGTCATGGCGTCGGGGCTATCGCTTGCGACGACTGTCGCTTCGTTTTTGACGAGCCTCCCGCCCGATGCCCACGGCGTCGCGACGACGGGCACCCATCTCCGCGAATCGCTCACGACATTGCCCGAAGCCATGCGCGAAAAACAATGGCATTCCGAATTCTTTTCGACCTCGTCGATTGCCGACGATTCAAAGGGCTTCGCCCAAGGCTTCGATGTCGTTCATGCTCTCAACAAAGAAAACGTCGTCTCGTCTCAGGCCGTATTCGACCGCGTCGCCGAAGCTCTCAAAGCGTCTCAACCGAAGTCTTTGTTTTTCGTGCATATTTCCGAGCTCCGGCTCCCCTACAAAGCCCCTAGCGAAAAACTCGAACTCTGGGCTGTCCCTAATTATTCGGGCACCGTCTCGCCACAATCGATGCAAAATCTCATCGTCAAACAAAACCCCTCTGCCGAAGACGCCAAACAGCTCGAAGCCTATTACGATGGCGAGTTGTCGGTCGTCGACGACGCCATCGGCGCATTCGCCAAAAAACTGCCCGCCGATACGCTCGTCGTTCTATGGGGCACGCACGGCAACTCCCTCGGCGAAACCCACTTGGGCTACGAACAAACGCTCAGCCCTTGGGAACTCCTCTCGCCATACGCTTTTTGGATGCCTAACGCACACTTTAGCCTACCTCAAACTACAATTGCTCGCCCTGAATCGATCTCCGCGACGATACTCGACATCGCCCAAGCCAGCGCCCCCGCTCACGCTCAATCGCTATTCGATCCCCACGATCCGCGACCTCAAGCCGACTCCGATACCGCCTCGGCAACCGCAACGCGCGATTATTTCTATCGCATCCGCCGCGAAGGCGTCGACATCCTCTATACGACCGGGCTCGACGGCCAATGCGCTACGACCATCGACGCCCCAGCCCCCATCGCCCGACAAGCCATGCGCGAGCGAATAGAGTAGGGCACAGCAACTATTTTTCAAATCGCGCACCAAAATCGCCCCAGATAATCGCTCTGGCGACACACACCACGCCAAAAACTATAATAATCGGCACGTTTCTTGCTATAAACCTCCTCTCGAAGAGGCCGCTCACGACGTCTGTTGCATCTTTGTGCAAATTTATTCCTTCATTTGCATAAAAATGATACCAAGGAATCACGGGCGAAATCCGTTTATTCCAATTTGCCACAACAACGGTGGCACTTCTCACGACAAAAAGGTGTAGATATGAAAAAATTTATCGGTCTGGCTTTCTCGCTTTCGATCGTCGCCACGACAACCGCATGCGGGCCATCCTTGGGCGAATACGTCGGAAAATCGGCCACATACAAGAGCACGATCTCCACGACAGCCGCCGTCTCCGTCAACATCGAACCCAACGACGTCATGGCCTCGCGGCGCGGCACGTTCGGCGCCATCGGCTCCATCGTCAATACCGCTAGCAGCATCGGGGCCGTCGCCGTCAGTGCCGACCAAGAAAAACGCCTACACAAAATCATCGATTCCACCGTCATGGCTCAAAACGTCGCCCTCGGCTTCGACAGCGGCTTCACAGGCGCCACACACCTACAAGTCGTCCCCGATAGCACAAACCCCGACATCCGCATCATGCTCAACATCCGCTCATACGGCATCTGGGCCGAATCCCTCATGTCGCCCATGAACTTCTTCGTCGAAGCCGACCTCAAACTCGTCTACACACCCGAAATGAAAACCGTCTACAGCACCGGCGTCTCCATTATGCGCGAAGTTTCCAGCGTCCTGAGCTCCGTCGCCGAAGCCAACGTCGAAATCAGCGTTGAAGTCACCGGAAACGTCAGGCCAAACTACAACGCCGTCGCCGCCGCACACGATGCCGCACGCCTGGGCGCGGGCGTCGCAAACCTCACCGCCTTCTTCAAAATGTCCGACGAAGAAGTCACCTCCGCCTTCTACTACATGGCCGTCGATGCCGGCTCGTTCATCGCCAACAAACTCGTCTCGGCCATCTATCGCTAAATGAGCCACATCTAGCCACTTCTAGCCGGTTTATTCGCGCTTTTTTTGGGGGTCGCCTATTGGCCTGCGGCCAATACGGCGCCCAGCTTCGGCTATTTCGCTATTCGCTCAATACGCCTCCGCGACGCGCTATGCCGTTGGCATACGCGCTTTTTGGTGGTCGCCTATTGGCTTGTGCCAATACGGCGCCCAGCTTCGGCTATTTCGCTATTCGCTCAATACGCCTCCGCGACGCGCTATGCCGTTGGCATACGCGCTTTTTTTGTGCCCTAGCCGTCGCGATCTTGCGAGTTTTTGGGAATTAGATTAGACTACCGCGCGGTTGTTTTGCTCTACTTGTATAGTGGTGGTTGGAACGTGATACATCCAGTTGTTTTCGGAAAATTTATTTTACTCGAACGCGTCAGCGTCGGGGGTATGGCTGAAGTTTATCGGGCAAAGTTGCTCAACGCGCCCGGTTTTGAACGCTTTTTCGCGATCAAACGCATCTTGCCACACCTCGCCGCCGATACCGATTTCGTCACGATGTTCATCAACGAAGCGAAAGTCGCCGTCGAACTCGAACATCCTAACGTCTGTCAGATATATGAGCTCGGGCGACTCGGGCAGTCGCACTACATTGCGATGGAATTCATCGCAGGGCGCGATGTCCTAGCCATTCAAAGCCATTATCGACGTCAACGAAAGATCATGAGCGTCAGCCAAGCGTGTTTCATCATCGCACAAGCCGCCCAAGGTCTCGATTATGCCCATAAAGCCGTCGATAGCACCGGCAACCCTCTCGGGCTCGTCCATCGCGACGTCAGCCCTCAGAATCTCATCGTCGCCTACGATGGCGTCGTCAAGCTCATCGACTTTGGCGTCTCAAAGGCTTCGCGCCGCGCATCCAACTCTCAAAGCGGTGTCGTCAAAGGGAAATTTAGCTACATGAGCCCCGAACAGGCCGCCGATAAAGATATCGACCATCGCTCCGATATCTTCGCCCTCGGCGTCGTCTTCTGGGAACTCCTCACCGGGCGCAGATTGTTCCAGTCCGAAAGCGAATTTGCCATCTTGGATATGATCCAAAATGCTCCCATCGAAAAACCATCCAAATACAATCGGATGATCCCCGAATCCGTCGACAAAATTTGTATGAAAGCCCTCGAACGCGACATTACGAAGCGGTATCAATGGGTTGCCGAGATGGTCATCGATCTCTTCGACTTTATCAATAGCTGTAAAACGCCCTTCACCCAATGGCATCTCCAAACTTGGATGTGCACGACGTTCAAAGATACTTATGACCGAGAATGGGAATTGCTCCCCATCTTCAAAACGATCAATACCGTCGAAGATATCGATAAATATAACGCCGAACACACCGACGCCTCTATCGCCAGCGAAGACGTTCGTACGCAAGACATTGGCGTGCTCGATCCAAGCCTCCTAGCCGACGATAAGCCTACCGAAGAAGAAGAAAAACCAAAAGCTGAAGTCCGGTATGCCGAGCCTACGGCCGGCAAATCCCATCGCTCCGTCCCCATCGTCGGCGCTTCCGGATCCGGCGCTCGAAAACTCGATTCACTCGCTTCGAAATTGCCGCCCGTCCCCGGACGTGCCACAAAAACAGTCGGCGAAACGAGCAAACCCATGCCAGGCGTCAAGCCCGTCTCGCTCCCAGGGCTCAAACCCGCGACGAAAGACGGCGATACTTCCGGGCCGCGCCTCGAAATCTGTGCCTCCGATGTCAATTCCGATGAAGATATCGAGCTCGAGCCAGAGGGCATCGATCCCGCAGAAACCCCTTCGGTCCTCGTCAAACTTCAACAAGCCGAACGCAAAGCGCGTACGCGAAAAGGACTCGTCGGGCTCATCGTCGCCATCTGCGTCATGCTCATCGCTTGCCCCGTCCTACTCGTCACAGGCGTCGTCGAACTCCCAAAACCCGTTCCCAACCTCCCAACCTCGGCTACCGTTCACTTCACGGTCGTGCCCGATTCGGCTCAAGCCGTCGTCAAAATCTATCCCAAAAACGCAAATCCCAACGATCCCAATCTGCCACAACAAAAAGGCACAAATCCCGTATTCGATAATCTCCAAGCCGGCGACTATCTCGTCGATGTCTCCATGCCCGATTACGAAAATGAGACTTTCGCGCTCTCGCTGGCCAACGGCACATCCGAAAGCCGACTCGAAATGACGCGCCCAATCCTCAAAAAAGTCAAATATAGCGTCAATATCTCTCCCGACGATGCCATGCTCTATGTCAATGGCAAACGGTTGGCTGGCGTCGGATCCCCCAGAATGCTCGAAGGCATCGTCGGGCGTTCTTATCAGTTGCGCGTTTCGCGTGCCGGCTACGAATCCGTCGAAAAATCTATCGAAGTCGTACAAGCGATGAAATCTATCGATATCGAACTCGATGGCGATGCTCAAATCGATGTTCACATCGATTCCGACCCCTCTGGCGCCATGGTCTACCTCGTCCAAGATGGAAAAAACATCCGAAAAGGCGAAACTCCTCTCGATATCTCGGGGGTCGATTCATCGAAAAAGACGACTATCGAACTCAAAAAGTCCAATTACCAAACTTGGAAATACGACCTCGATTTCAACGAAATCGAAACTTCTAACGTCAAACTCTTTGGTGCACTCGAACCCACCTCGTAAACTATCCACCTCGACACATCGATATCGCGCATTATCCTTGAAATATGAAAAAAATCTTTGACAATGCGCGATAAGTTCGGTAGTTGAACGGCGTTTTTTAGGGGGTCGCGTCGATTTGCGCGGCTATTTTATTACTTATCTCTTCGTATGAGTACGATTTCATGACAACCACCATTGTGAATGCCGGTAATTTCTTTGTTGCCGATGCCGTAGATCAACTTGCTGCTTCCAAACTCTTCACCGATGCGGAGATCGCAGACAAGTTCGAACAAATTTGTGAACACTTCGATCGCCATCGTGGCTATCTCAAAGACGACGCTACGGCTCCCCAAGTCGGTTTCTTCTTGGTCAACCGTGCACTTCACGTTTTGGGTTATACGCACAGCCACAATGAACCCCTCGGCGACGATATGCGCATCGAATACACGCTCTTCGATAGCGCCAACGCCTTCTTGGCTCACGTCAGCGGTCGCGGCACGCACGCCTTCTTCAATGGCGCATGTGGCATTGCCAAGCTCGCCGCTTGGAGCGCAAACCTCGACGAACCCGTCAAAGACGAAGAGGGCAAAGCTGGCGATCCTCCCGCGTACGAACTCGACGAACAAATGCGTGCCACAAACCTCCAATGGGCTATCCTCACCAACGGCCGCATCTGGAGACTCTTCCACAAAAATACGTGCGCAATGCTCAACACCTTCTTCGAAATGGATTTGTATCAAATCCTCGATACGCACGACCTCGACATGTTCAAAGTCTTCGTCGATGCCTTCTCGGCAAAAGCCATCTCCTTCGACAAATCCGGCTCCTGCCCCGATAAAAAATTGCTTGCTTAATCTCTAAAGATTGCGCAAAGCTCGCACTCGTATTACTCTAGAACTCCTGCCTCGGCAGGAGTTTTTCTGTTTTTCCCCGCCTTTCGATTTCACGAGGATTGCGCAGATATGACCGATTTCAACCTAGCACAGCCGTTGCCGCAACTCGATAACTGCGTCGAACTATTGCAAAACGCCATCGAACAGTCGCATTTCTCGGCTGCACAGTTCGTCGTCTCCGATAAAAGTGGCATTCGTGCCAATATCGCCGTCGGCACGACCGTTGCCCAAAAACATTCTAATCCCTACCAAAAGCCATACCCCGTCGACCACTCGACGCTATTCGATGTCGCAAGCATCACGAAACCAATCGCTACGGCCGGCTTCATCATGCAAGCCGTCAATGCGAAATTTCTCGACCTCAGTCTCAAACTCGTCAATTTCGATAGCATCGGCGTGCCGTCTTGGCTTCTCGGCTCCACCATCGCCGATCTCCTATCGCATCATACCATGCTCAAACCATGGATCGATTTGACTGGTTCTCATTATAAGTATTCGCGCTTCCGTAGCGCTCGCGAGCCATTCGAAGAAATCCTTCAAGAATCCGAACCGCGAACCGACGGGGCAACCTATTGTTATTCCGATTTGGGCTACATATTATTGGGCTTCCTCATCGAAGATCTCTACGGCGATACCATCTCCAATATCTTTGCCAATAAAATCGCCATCCCGCTCGGACTCGACGAAGAGATGATGTTTTGCCCCCTGCACAAAATCGAACAGAAAAAAATCGTTGCAACGTGCAAAGTCGGGCATCAATTCGCCCAAGGTCACCCCGACGATTCAAACGCGCGAGCGCTTTTGCATAGGGCTGGGCACGCCGGATTATTTGCATCGGCTAGGGCTATCGATGCCTACGTTCGTGCTTTATTCGACGGTTCGTTCCCATGCTCGAAGAAAATTATCAACGAATTCGTCTCATATCGACATATCGAAACGCCCTATGCCTTGGGCTGGGATCGCCCAACGGGCGATAATTCCCTCTCGGGCGCAAATAAAGACGATCACGTCATCGGGCATTTGGGCTTCACGGGGTGCTCGGTTTGGTACGACCTCGACAAAAAGCGCTGCATCACGCTACTCACCAATCGCACGCATTTGTCCAATTCTACCGACGATATCAATGAATTGCGCAGAAAGCTCTATCGCCTCTGCTGGAGCGATGCGCGATGAGTTCCCCTCTTATCGCACTCGATATCGGTACCGTGCGCATCGGAATGGCTATTGCCGACCCAGATACGAACATTGCCATGCCTCTGACGACGATTCACATTCGCCATTCCGATGATCCCTATCGAGAAATCGCCGATATCATCGCTCAACACGGTTCGACGCGCGTCGTCGTCGGCTGGCCCCTCGAATTAGATGGCTCTGAAGGCGCGGCGATTAAGCGCACAAAAGCCTTCTTGCAACGGCTTAAAGCCGTTGCACCCAATATCAAAATCGCTCGACAAGACGAGCGACTCTCTTCTGTCGCCGCCGAAAATGCCCTCCAAGCAATGCAAACAACCGGATCCCAGAAAAAGAATAAAGTCGATGCCATCGCAGCCTCTCTCATCCTTCAGATGTACCTCGATAAGAAATGCAAATAATCGCATACGCAATCGCCTTTTGGGAATCGATTCTCGCATTTCAATGTTATAATACACGATCTACGTAGACTATGTGGAGACGGAGTCTGATGCGAATCTATTTGATCGACGATCTCGGGGAAAATGGCGAGTATGCGGGATTTCTCAATACCTACAGGACTGAACTTCCACCGTTCGAACTGTTCGTATATGACCACTATTCGAGCTTAAAATGCGCTATCGATGCGCAACAACCCGACGTCATATTAGCCGATATGCGATTCGATACGACGCCTACCGATAAGCTCTATGGCGATATCGAAGGGCTCGCCAATAGCGTCGCATTCTGCGGCAACTATGCCAGTGCCGAAGCCCACGTTCGCGGTATGCAAGGGCTATTGATTTGTCGCGAATTGCGAATGGCTGGCGTCAAAGCGCCGATTATTTTGTTCGCATCCCTACCACCAAACGTCGCTCAAAACATCAATACGACGCTTGCGCCATTTACCCTCATCGAAGGCCTCATTTTGCGAGATGTCAAAAAGACACTCGAAGGAATGACATGCTAATCGTCCGAGAAATTTGCGATATCCTCGATTCCTATTATCCCGATCCACCGATACCGCTCGATTTTTCCGATGCTTATACATTGCTCGTCGCCGTCGTGCTCTCGGCGCAATGTACCGATAAACGCGTCAACGAAGTGACGCCTCTTTTGTGGCGCCACGGTACGCATCCGCGCGACATTGCCGCGCTTGGCGTCGAAGAAATAGCGACGATCGTGAAGCCATGCGGGCTCTATCGGCGTAAAGCGCAATCGATTTGCGACCTCTCAAAGCAACTCGTCGATAAATTCGATGGCATCGTCCCGAGCGATCGATCGGCACTCGAATCTTTGCCCGGAGTTGGGCGAAAAACCGCAAACGTCATTCTATCGCATGTTTTTGGTATACCTGCTTTTGCCGTCGATACGCATATTATGCGGCTCGCTAAGCGATGGAATTGGTCGCAATCCAATACGCCCGAGGGCGTCGAAGCCGACTTGTGCAAACTCTTCGATCCTTCACTATGGACAAAGCGACATCTCCAAATGATCCTCTTCGGGCGAAACGTCTGCAAAGCTCGCGGCCACGTCTCAGAACTTTGCCCTGCATGCAAACTCGTCATCTAGTCCATCGCATGACACTCTTTGGGGCACCGTCACCATGCGCTGCGACGGCGTCTGAGTTGGACTGTTTTTTCTCTTGCCGCAAAATCGCCATATTCTAGCCTCTGACACGATTGTCGCAGATCGCTCAAACCCCCATAAATCCTAAGTTAGAGCGCAATTTGCCCGTTTTTTGCCTCCATAATTCAAATTATCTCGTGTCAAGTGTTGACTTGAGAATTTTTATCTATGACGAAAATGTCGTAGGTCGATTGTCCAGATAAAATAAAGCTATTTGAAAATTCTTCAGCAAAATCAACGAATAACAAAAATATCTCAAGTTGGTTCTCGTCTTGCATAACTCATGCTTGCGCACATTTGTGTGCGGTGGGTTAAACACGGGGAACGGAGATAAAACTATGTTAAGTGCACAAAAAGATTTTGAGTCGGAACATGATTCCCAGACTTCTGAAAAGCTCGCCAAGATTTGTCGCGAATTGTCCGAAGAAAGTAGTTCGCTTCAGTTCTATAAACAAAGTGTCAACGAACTCCCTCTTCTCGCGCGCGAAGACGAAGAGCGTTTAGGCTATGAAATGACCGATGCTCGCGAAAAAATGATGCGAGCCGTTTTTAATACTAAACTAGGCGTATGCATGATCCTCGATCAAGTCTCGGCTTTTTGTCGTGGCGAAATCAAACTCAAAGATCTCGTCGGGCATCGACAAATGGAAGACGATGAACGCGAAGAATCGGGTGAGTCGATGATCAAAGGATTCGAAGAGTTATCGAAATTGTTGGCATGCATGAACAATGGCGACAAATCCTGTCAGAGTCAAATCATCGAAATCATCCAATCGCTCGATTTGGGCATCGATTATATCATGAGTGTTGCCAATAAACTCCTCGAAATGGCTGAACCACTCATGCAAGCGAAGCGCGAATGGCTCGAAATTTGCGCTTTTCATGGCGTCGCCACGCGCGATTTGCTCGCCGCAATTCGCCGATTTAAGGGCAAAAAGAAAACTCCGTACGTCTGCAAGCGATCGCAATGCTTGCGGTACGAAACTTTGTGGTTCAACTATCAAAACGCTTGCGCCTCGCTTTCGTCGAAAGTCGACGATATCGATGCTTTTGAACGCGATATTTGCGAAATCGAAGAATGCAAAGCACGCTATGAACGGGCGCGCTCCGAGATGATTACGGCAAATCTGCGACTCGTCGTCGTCATCGCTCGGCGTTATATGCGAAATGGCATGCAGCCGCTCGACCTCATCCAAGAAGGCAATATCGGGCTCATGCGCGCCGTCGAAAAGTTCGACTACAAACGAGGGCACAAATTCTCGACCTATGCGACGTGGTGGATCAAACAAAGCGTCACTCGGGCTTTTGCCGACCAATCTCGAACCGTCCGAATTCCAGCTCACCTCACCGAAGTCATCAACCGCATCATGCGAACATCTCGGCAACTCGAAAACGAAATCGGTCGATTGCCTACTCACTCAGAAATTGCAAAAGCTCTCGGATTCACCGAAGAATACGTCGATAAAATGTACGAAATCTCCAAGACGAGCGTCTCGCTCGACGCCCCCATCGGCGAAGACGAAGACTGCAAACTCGGCGATTTCATCGAAGATACGAATTCGACGAATCAGCTCGACGCTTTGACGACCGAAGCACTCAATTCCGAGATGGCAAAGATCCTCACCACGCTCTCGCCACGCGAGGAACGAATCCTGCGGCTGCGATACGGCATTGGCGAGTCGAAGTCCTACACACTCGAAGAAGTTGGCAAGGAATTCAACCTCACGCGCGAGCGCATTCGACAAATCGAAGCCCGAGCCATCGAAAAACTCCTCGGTCCCGCTCAGAACTGCGATCTAGCCCTCTTTGTATAAATCCATCACATACCAAATCGATTCACTAAATCCCAAATCCCGCCCTCATAGGCGGGATTTGCCGTTTTTACGAGTCGCGATTTCGTCTCAAATCGCACAAAAAAGCTACTTTTTTTTGGTGTGTTCATTGTACATTGATTCATGCTTTGCTACACTATCTAAAAGAGCGAAGATTCACTGATGACGCAGTCGTCGCTTTGGATCGAGCCCATGACCAGGAGACGTCGTATGGGAACAAAAGACTTACTGGAAAAGCAACTGTTCTCGAAGAATGATGTGTTTTCTTCGGTTTGGAATGAACTCGATGGCAGTGTCGAATTGCCATCGACAGGCAAGAATTGGTTAGACCCAGACGATCTAGCCGAAGCCTCGCCAGAGTTGGTCGCAGGCATCAAAAAGAACATGCTGCATCGATTTCGCGATGTGCTCAAAGTTTGCAAAGACAAATATGGGCTCAGTGTTGCTTTGCTTGGGCTCGAAAACCAAACTGAACCCGAAGAGGATATGGCTATTCGCGTCATGCTCTACGATGCAATGGGCTACTTTGTTCAAAGCCAGAACAGCAAAAGTGGCACTAAAATCGTTCCGATATTTACGCGAGTCCTTTATTTTGGCTATACTAAACGATGGAATACGCCTCGAAAGCTCAGCGATTTGTGCGTTGTACCGCCTAACCTCGCATCGCGTTTTCAAGAATACGAAATCGAGGTGATCGAATTGGCGTGGCTCACCGATGAACAAATCGAACGACTGACTGGCGATCTAAAGGTATTGGCGGTTTTTTTGAGCAAGATACGCTTGAAGCAAATCGACGATTGGCCCAAGCTCGAAATTAAATATATGTCAGAAATTCTTCAGCTACTCTACGAAATTACAGGCCAACAATGGTTCGAGCAACAAGCTAGTAACTCTATTAACCTTCAGAGGAGGATGAATATGTGCGAGCTCTTTGAAAAATACGATTCAGATTTAATCGAACAAGGGAGAAAGC
>ERZ1034719.387-NODE-387-length-27348-cov-25.162129_pt1 | contig 27348 bp, 22 predicted proteins | sample MGYA00520703_ERZ1034719 | MGnify/ENA primary metagenome ERZ1034719 (study PRJEB33766, sample SAMN09781716) | gut metagenome | biome: gut microbiome | host: Homo sapiens | place: Madagascar | study: EMG produced TPA metagenomics assembly of the PRJNA485056 data...
CCGTTTCCCCAGCGCGCTTGACTATAATACCAAACACTCCTTCTTTTGTCAACGCTTTTTTGCAAAAAATCTTGAATCTTTTTTGCCGACCTCAAATTTTGTTAGGCACAGCGGGCTTTTTCTCTGCAAAATAAATTGCAGGGCAAAGCGCTTCCGCCTTGCCCCGCATGGAATATTATCGATTTTGTCGTTAATAAACGCCAAGCTTTTTAATAATCTACCTTCTTCAGCATGAAGTACAGCCTTGCGCCCTTGCCGGCGTCGCTGTGCTGCGTTGCGCAGGTGAACACGGTGAGGAAATCGTCCTTCACGTTAACGTTGGTGTTCAGCTCAAGCCCGCTCAGCTCCTTGGTCTGCTTTATGCATTCGTCTATCCAGGCCTGCACCTTTTCATCGGTGTCCTTATCGTGGTTTGTGTTGCCATAGGGATACCAAACGTACTCCATCAGGGACTTTTCAACGTCCGCGGGAGCCTTGGTTTCAAACATGGCGAATATCTCGTAGCGCGCTTCCTCGCCGTAGAGGTAAACGTCCCACACGCGCTCGGAATACACCTTCAAATCGGGCAGGTTGCTGAGCTCCTTGCCGCAATACTTCTTTTCCTCGCAGTTCGACTTGCCCATATTGAAGTCCTCAATATGGTGAAGCTGATGGAACATGCTGCCGGAGGGCCTGGAGTTGTGGCCGGTTATTACGTCGTTATGCTGCTGGCCGTAATAATAGGCGTAAACGGAGCCGGATTCGGCCTTTTCCTTGGCGGGGGTATGGTCGTTGTAATACCATTTGCCCGTCATATCGAACATGATGGGATAGCTTACGTTCGTGCCGAGCACTTCAATGTAGCCCACGGTGTCGTTGTTCGCTTCATATGCGCTCCTGAACTTATCGGCGTAGGTACCCCTCACCTTGTCGCCGAACTGGTCTATGCTGCCTGTGCCCGCAATGTATGCGGCAATGGTGTTCTTATCAGCCGCGCGGCATTCGGGAGCAGGCAGGCCGTAGGAAAGGCTAAGCTGCAATGCGCGCAGCTTTGCGCCGCTAAGGTCGCTCTGCTTTGTGAGTATGGCGTCTATAAGTGCGGAATCATCGTTCGTCACGGCGCCGTCGCCGTTGCCGTCGCCCATTATCACTATTTCGCCCACGTCGCCCGCTTTCATGCCTGTGGCAACCGTGTCGGTATCGGCGGCCTCGCTGCCGTCCGCCTTGGTTATGGCAACGTTCTCCGCGCCGGTAAACAGGGCGATCAGCTTCTTCGCCTGCTCAACGGTGCTGCCTATTTCTATGCCGCGTATGTAGTTCGCGCCGTTCACGTTTTCAACATAGGGCCTCAGGTTGAACGTCCCCACGTCGCACTGCAAATCGGTATTCTTGCCGTATGCATAGGCATAGCCCGTGCGGTCCATAACAACCGCGTGCGTATCGCCCACGGCGACGGAAACCGCGTTCTTCACGGCGGTTATATCCTTGGAATCGGCGTATACGAGCGGGTCGTTGTCCGCTTCAACCTCCATCGCCGCAACCACGCTGCCGTCCGCACGCACGGCCACAAGGCCCGCCGCGCCAACGTCTACCGCAACGTAATCGCTGTTCGCATCGAAAGCGGCGGTGCTTATGCTGGCAACCAGCTTGCCTTCGGCGGTTATACCCGCGACGCGGTCCGCACCGGCGGCAATCTTTACCATGTTGGTCCATGCGGAAACGTCAGGCGCGCCCGTGGTGGCCGCAACGGTACCGTCGCTCTTAAGGCCTATGGCAAAGCTTTCGCCCGCCGCGACCCATACCATGTCGCTCCATGCGGAAACGTCAGGCGCGCCGCTGGTGCCGGTAACGGTGCCGTCGTTAAGCAGGGCAATAGCAAAGTCGCCGCCCATAGCCGCCATGTATACGTTGCTCCAGCCGGAAACGGCCTCGCTACCGGTCATTTCGCCCGCAAACAGGGCGCTGCCGTCCGCCTTAACGCCTATGGTGGCGCTCTTGTTGGCCGCAACGAACACTATGTCGGTCCAGTTGCTCGTCCTGCGCTGGCCGTATTGGTCATGTCCGCCGGAAACTATCGTGCCGTTGGTCCTCAGTCCAATGTTATGTATGCTGCCCGCGGCTATCATGCCCGTTCCGCCAAGCGGAGCGCGCGTAAGGGCGGCACCCGCTGTTTGGCTCTGGCCGGGGTCTGTACTCTCCTGCGGCTTGGGCGTTGTGTCGCCCACGTTTACGGGAAGGTCAACGTTCCCGTTATCCTGACCGCATCCTGCAAAAAGCGCCGTCGCCATTATAAGCGTAAGCAGCGCAGCAATGATCTTTTTCATGCATTATCCTCCATTCGTCCTGCGTATGCAGAATCTCATGTATATCATATCATATAGCGGCTCCCGCCGCAAACGAACCGCATTTAATTTACATATTCTACATATTTTGTTCGCCCGCCGCGCAACGCTTGCCCTATGCCAGAATTAAGGGTATAATAGTTATATCTATACTATAATAAAGTAGGCGTCGGCACAGCGTCCGCCGCCGGAGGATGAATTTGGAAACAAAAAAGGCTCCCGCATCGCGGGGTATTGTTATAGGCTTGGCGCTTGGCGCCGTTATGGGCGCGCTCAGCGGGTTCAGCGAACTCGGCTTTGTGCTCGCGCCGGCGTTTCTGGGCTTCGTGCTCGGCTCGTGGGGTTATGCCGCGGGCGCGGTTTCTTTCGCCGCGTTCGGCATTGCGGCGTATTTTGTTGCCGGAATAAGCGCGTTTCCTTATGTTCTCGGCGCGGCTCTGCCCGCTTCCGCCGTGATAGGCTATGTTATATATAATAAAAAGCCTTGGCGCACGGCCGTCGCCCTCGGCGCGCTGCTGATGGGCATCGGGCTTTATGCGTATATATGCCTGCCCAGCATACTTCAGGGGCAAGAACCCTTCCATGAAGTAAAATCCTTCATTTCCGCCTTCAGTCAGGACTTTACCGCCCTTGCGCAGTCCACGGGAATGGATGAAGATAAGCTCAGCTATGTCCGCACCGGGCTTTTGCTCTATGAGGAAATGGCGGAGAGGATGACCATACAGTTCATCTGCACGGCTGCCATGTTCTTCGCCCTTATCGATACGCTTATCGCCCGCGCGTTCACCCGCCGCACCGGTCGGGAGCTTCGCCCCATGGCGCCCATGCCGCTTTGGCAGCTTTCGCGCAACTTTACCTATGCCGCGGGCGCGGCCATTCTCGGCGCGATGGCAACGCTGCTTTTGCAGCTAAACAATTCCGAAAGCGTGCTGGAGGCCGCGCAGCAGGTTGTGCTGGGGCCGCTTGCGCTCATGGGCTTCTGCTATCTCGATTTCAGCACCCGCCTCGGCCGCCCCGGCAGCAAGGCCAAGCGCATAATAATATATGTGCTCATCGTGCTCGTGCCGTACCGCACCAACATACTGGCGCTCGTCGGTCTTATGGACAGAATGCTCAAAACGCGCACGCGCTTCGTGCCGAATGATAAAGCCAAATAACCCCGGGGAGGGTACCTTGGCCCCACAGGAAAGGATATGTTTATGGAAAAGAAACCGTATGCCGCGCTTGTACCGCTGTTCGTCGCGGCGCTGGCGGCTTCAGCCGCGCTGGCGCTGCTCCTAAAGCCGCTCTGGGTCGGCCTTTTGTCCGCGGCGCTCGTTGTGGCGTGCTTCGGCATAGGCCTGGTCATAATAGGCGCGCGCTGGCGGCAGCTTCAGCAGGAATGCGACGATATATTCCTTGAAAATTCGTCCGCCGCTTCCTCCATAATAAATACAATCGATGTGCCCGCGCTCATATTCGATGATTCCGGCCGCATAATCTGGTCGAACGAGGCCATGGATGAAATATACGCCGGGCGGGACATAAAAAGGATTCTGCCCTCGCTCGATACCCACGCCCCCACTCAGGCCACCACGCTTGAGTTCAACGGCAAAGCGTATCAAATAATGTGCAGCCCCATAAAGCGGGAGCACCCCTCCGCGCATAAGCTCACCTTCCAGTATTGGCTCGATAGGACGGAGGCGCTGCATTATACCCGCCTTTATGAAGAAAACATGCCGGTAGTGGCACTTATATACGTTGATAATTACGAGGAGCTGAATGCCGATAAGCAGTTCCAGCGCAACAGCGTGCTTTCGGAGGTGGAAGGCCTTGTCAGCAAGTTTACTTCGTCAATTCAGGGCACATACCGCCGCTATGAAAATGCGCGCTTCTTCCTTATATTCGAAGCAAAGTACATGGATGCGCTGGAGAAGGAGCGTTTCAAGCTGCTTGAGCTTGCCCATGCCATAGATACCGGCACCGAGCAGACCGTTACCCTTTCAATAGCCGTGGGCGCCGAAAGCCAGGTTGCGCACAGCGACGAATCCGCAAGGCAGGCAATGGAGCTTGCGCTCGGCCGCGGGGGAGACCAGGCCGTTGTAAAGCGCGGCACGAACTATGCCTTCTTCGGCGGGCAGAAGCAGATCGCCCTCACGCGGCAGTCCCGCGTAAAGGCAAGGCTTTTTGCAAAGGCGCTGCGCCAGCTTATGGAAAATTCGGATATGGTGTTCGTAATGGGCCACAAGAACGCCGATATGGACTGCATTGGCGCGGCTTTGGGGCTTATGCGTCTGAGCCAGTGCGCAAACCGCCGCGGCTATATAGTGCTTGATGAATCGAATGCAACTATCGAGGGCGCGCTCGACAGCATGGCCGAAAGCAAGCAGTATCACGACTGTGTCCGTACCGTGGAGCAGGCGCTTCAGCTTATCCGGCCCACAAGCGTGCTTGTCGTTGTCGATACTCAGCGCACAAGCTCCGTCCTTTCGCCCCAGCTTTATAACAAGGCCGCAAAAACCGTTATAATAGATCATCACCGCCGCCCCGTGGATTCGCTCAGCGCGCCTACGCTTAATTATTACGAAGCCGGCGCAAGCTCCGCCTGCGAAATGGTAACGGAAGTGATGCAGTATTTTGCGGACGGGCTCAAGCCCACGCCGTTTGAATCGAGCGCACTGCTTGCCGGCATGACCATGGACACCAAGAGCTTTGCCATAAATACCGGCGCAAGAACGTTTGAAGCCGCGGGCTTCCTTAGGCGCAGCGGCGCGGATACCAGCATGGTAAAGCTTATGTATCAGGACGATATGACCACCTTCCGCAACCGCGCAAAGGTTGTTGAAAACGCCACCATAATGGATGGCGGCATAGCCATATCCACCTGCTCAAAGGATATGCCGAACAATATGCTCATCGCGGCGCAGGCGGCGGATTCGCTCCTTTCCATAAAGGGTATTCAGGCTTCCTTCGTGCTTGCGGAAACACCCGGCGGCATAAACATAAGCGGCCGCAGCTTGGGGCAGATCAACGTTCAGCTTATATTGGAACGCATAGGCGGCGGCGGGCATCTTGCCGTTGCGGGGGCGCAGCTCAAGGATATAACAATGAACGAAGCCGTTGACAAGCTGACCGACAGCATTTACTCTTATTTGGACGAAATAGGCGCGGACTATTCGCGCTCATAATAAAGAAATAACCAACAGGAGGTTTATAAAAATATGAAAGTCATTCTGCAAAAGGACGTTAAAGGCACCGGTAAGGCGGGCGACGTTTGCGAAGTAAACGACGGCTACGCCCGCAATTTCCTCATCCCGCGCAAGCTGGCCCTTCCCGGGGACGCAAGCAGCATCAACGCCGCCAATATAAAAAAGCAGGCCGATGCGCACCGCCTTGAAATGCAGCGCAAGCGCGCCAAGGAGCTTGCCGCCGGCATGAACGGGCTGAACGTTAAGGTATATGCCAAGTGCGGCGAAAACGGCAGGCTGTTCGGCTCAATAGGCGCGGCGGAAATATCCGCCGGCCTTAAGGAGCAGCACGGGCTTGACGTGGACAAGAAAAAAATTCGCCTTGACGAGCCCATAAAGGCGCTGGGCAAGCTGAACGTTACCGCGCATCTTTACGAAAACGCGGACGCGAAGTTCGAAGTAGAGGTTCTTCCCCTGCCCCAGAACAACTGATTTATACCCTGAGAGCAACACATTAAAGGTGGAAAGATAAAAGTGGAAGCAAGGACTCCCCCGCATTCGCTGGAGGCGGAAAAAAGCGTGCTGGGCAGCATGCTCATCAGCCGCGATGCAGCCGAACTTTCGGCAGAGATGCTGACCGTTCAGGATTTTTACATGCCGCAGCATCAATATATATTCGAAGCCATGTGCGACCTGGTCAACCATGCCAAGGCCGTGGACAGCGTTACCATTGTGGATGCGCTGGAGCGGGCGGGCAAGCTGGCTGCCGCCGGCGGCATAGGCTACATTGCGGAGCTTTCGCTTTTTGTCCCCAGCGCAGCCAACGTAAGCTACTATATTAAAATAGTAGAGGACAGGAGCGTTCTGCGCCAGCTTATAGCCGCGGGCGGCGAAATAATAAAAACCGCCAGCGATTCCGACGCCCCCATAACCGATATATTGGACGAAGCCGAACGGCGCGTATTCAATATATCCATGAAAAAGAACGAGGACACAATGGTTCCCGTGGACAAAAGCGCGCTGGAAGCGTATATGCGCATAGGCGAGCTTATGAAAACCAAGGGCGAAATAAGCGGCGTGCCGACGGGGTTTAAGGAGCTGGACGAGCTTACGAGCGGCCTTCAGAAGGGCGACCTTATAATCGTTGCCGCAAGGCCGAGCGTCGGCAAATCCACATTCGCAATGAACATAGCCGAATACGCCGCAACCACAGCCAATAAAAAGGTCGCCGTATTCAGCCTTGAAATGAGCCACGAGCAGCTTACCACCCGTATGCTCTGCTCATTGGCTAAAGTGGACATGCAAAAGGTGAACACCGGCGAAACCACGGAGGAGGATCTTCTGGTCCTGAGCGACGCTCTGCTTACCCTGAGCGATTCAAAAATGTATATCGATGACAGCGGCAATCTCAGCGTTGCCGATATACGCAGCCGCTGCCGCCGCCAGCAGACGCGCTACGGGCTCGATCTGGTTGTTATAGACTATCTGGGCCTGTTACAGCTCGGCAGCAAGCGCGGCAGCCTTGTGGCGGACATTGCGGAGGCCACGCGCGCGCTGAAAATACTCGCTAAAGAGCTTCAGGTGCCGATTATGCTTTTGTGCCAGCTTTCCCGCGGCTCCGAAAGCAGAAAGGAAAACGGCTACCGCCCCATATTGGCGGACCTGCGCGACTCCGGCGCAATTGAGCAGGACGCGGACATGGTGCTTCTGCTCTACCGCAAGGCGCTCGCCATGCGCAACAGGAAGGACGATTCCGAATACGGCGGCGCCCCTGGCGAGGAGATAGAGGACAACACGGCAGAGGTAATAGTTGCCAAGAACCGCAACGGCCCGCTCAAAACCGTCAATTTGGCGTTCCAGGGCATGTTCTCCCGCTTCGTGAACCCGTCCTAAACAGCATATAAAAAGCATAACGCCCGCTGACCACGGGCGTTTTTTCAGGAGGTAACAACTTTGGCTTTTCATCCGATAGATTTGGACTCATTCCCCCGCAGGGAGCATTATTTGAGCTTTATAGGCAACAATCAATGCAGCTATTCCATGACCGTAAACGTGGACATAACCGCGCTCGGCGCTCATAAGCTTTACCCTGCCATGATATGGCTGCTCACGCGCACGGTTAATGAAATTCCCGAATTTCGCATGGCGCTTGTGGACGGCGTGCTTGGCGTATATGATGATATGCACCCCGCATACACCGTTTTCAATAAGGAATCGAAAACCTTCTCCGGCATATGGACGGAGTTTGACCCGAACTATTCAGCGTTCCTCGCCGCGTATGAGCGCGACAGCGCGCTGTATTCAGCCGCTGTGTCCTATGCGCCCAAGCCCAACACCCCGCCCAACTCCTTCAATGTATCCATGATGCCGTGGGCAACGTTCACCGCAGTGAATCTCAATCTTTATAACGGCGGCACGGCGCTGCTGCCCATATTCACGATGGGCAAAGCCTTCTTTGCGGACGGCCGCCGCCTGCTGCCCCTTGCCATACAGGCGCACCATGCCGTGTGCGACGGCTACCACATAGGCCGCTTCCTCGCCGCGCTGCAATGGAATATTGATGGGTTTGAGGGGTAAATGCCCCGTACGTGTGCAGTACCAAAAGCCTGCCCTTAAAGGGGAGGTGGGTTTTGCGAAGCGAAAGCCGGAGGGGTTATAAACCAACTTATAGCTCTTTGTTTGTTACAACCCCTCAGTCACGGCTTACGCCGTGCCAGCTCCCCGTAAAGGGGAGCCTTTTGGGGTGGTACTATGTGCCAAGATATACGAGTTAACGCTCCGGTTGGAACAAGGTCGCCTTACTCATTGCCGTTCGCAATTCTCCCTGTTCCTGCCCGTTCTCCGTTTCGCTTCATCCGCCATTGGCGGCGCTCAACTCCGAACCTCGCCCGCCGCAAGGCGGATTTCACATGGCGCAGCCATATTTCACATTGCTAAAGCAATATTTCACCCGTTCGTAAGAACGGATTTCACCGCGCGTAAGCGCGCTTACTCTATTCCCTCATCAGCGGTTTCTATCGCATCTTCCACGTTTTCGTCCTTTGCCGTGTCTGCCGCGGCAAACTGCGCCTTTTCAGGATGGCACAGGGCGCTGCGCTTATAGCACACATACATGGCTATGCTGCAAACCACCCAGCCCATCGGGTATGCGAGCGACACCAGCACGAATCCGCCGCCGAGCTTTGTGCCGACGTAAAGAAATATCTGGCGGAATACTACGAACGAGGACAGCATCACTATCATGGGCACCTTGGCCTTGCCTATGCCGCGCATAGCGCCCGCAAACGTTTGATTGAAGCAGGTGCAGAAGTAGAACGGCGCTATCATGCCAATGAAGCGGGAGCCGTATTGTATAACAAGCGAATCATTGGTGAAAAGCGTAAGGAGCTGATCCCTGAATATAAGCAGCAGCGCGCAAAGGAATATGGTCATGGATATGCTCATTATAAGCGCCTGCTTAACGCCCTGCCGCGCGCGCTCAAGCTTCCTTGCGCCGTAGTTCTGACCGACGAACGTTGTGGACGCCATGGCTATGCTCTGCGCCGGAACCAGTGCGTATACGTCCAGCTTGTTGTAGCTTGACCAGCCCGCCATGCAGTCCGAACCGAACGCATTCACATAGCTTTGCACGAACACATTTGAAAACGAGGTCAACCCCTGCTGCACGCCAGAGGGCAGGCCTATGGACAGCACCTGCTTTAGTATGTTGCCCTTTATGCAAAGGTGGCCCCAATGTATGGCATACGGCCCGGCGGAGCGCGTAAGCACGAACAGCACAAGCGCCGCGGACAGGAACTGGCTGACTATTGTTGCATACGCCGCGCCGGCAATGTCCATTTTGAACACTATTACGAACACAAGGTCCAGTATAACGTTCAGCACGGCCGAGAATATAAGGAAATACAGCGGCCGCCTTGAATCGCCCACGGCGCGCAGTATGGCCGAGCCCATGTTGTATATAAACAGTCCCGATATGCCCGCAAAATATATTGTCAAATAATCGTGCGCCGCGCCGAAAACGTCGTCCGGCGTGCTCATCATCGTGAGCATCGGGTCAACTATCGCCATGCCAACGCCCGTGGCGATAACGCTCATTATTATCGTAACAAGTATTGTTGTATGCACCGCGTCGTGCAGCCGAACGTAGTCCTTCGCGCCGTAGGATTGGGATATAACAACGCTTGCGCCCATGGACAATCCGGAGCACAGCCCGACCAGCATGTTTATTATGCTGCTTGTGCTGCCGACAGCCGCCAGCGCCTCTTTACCCACAAACTTGCCCACAACGATTGTGTCCACGGTATTATAAAGCTGCTGAAACAGCAATCCCGCCGCCAGCGGCAGCGCAAATGTTATCAGCAGCCTCCATATCGATCCGCTCGTCATGTCCGAATCGGCGCGCTTAATATGTCGCTTAATTCCCGGGGGGACCTTCTCATTTCCCTTGCTTACCTGTTCCAATTCCATGCTCTCTTTCTCTTACTAAATCTTATATATCCTTTTATATATAATGATATCACATCGCATGGATTTGTCAAAGGCGCAAGCCCCGCTTTTTATGCCCAGCCCATGAGCCGGATGAAACTATATACAAGCCTAAGTCCGTAGAACACCATTACCGCGCCGCAGATTATGTTTATTATTCTCAGCAGCTTATCCGTTATTTTCCCGCTGAACAGGGATATTGCCGTGGTAACGCCGAAAAACCATATTACCGACGCACTCGTGAAACCAATAACAAACGGCAATTTTTCGCCCGCGGTAAGCGTTGCGCTCGCCGCACCCAGCAGCATTGTGCCGTCAATGAGCGCCTGCGGGTTTATCCATGTTACCGTGAACGCTATCGCCGCCGTTTTCAGCAGCGGTATGCCCGTATCCGCATCGCCCGCAAGGCCGGATTTTGAGCGTATCAGCCCAATGCCCATCCATATTATTATAAGGCTGCCTATCGCCAGCACGCCCTTCCTAAGCCACGGCAGCGCCTCCATCAGCGCACCCACGCCGAAGAAGCACGCAAGGCTGAGCGATATATCAAAAAAAGCAACTATTGCCGCCGTTGCAAACGCCTTCTTGCGCGGCTGCATAACGGCCGTGTTTATAACAAAAAGATTCTGCGTGCCTATCGGTGCAACGTATGCAAGCCCCATCATGAGCCCGCGCAGGTATATAGCCATGTTTACTCCTTATTATTTAGCAGGCAGCTTTTATTATCCGCCGTTTATTCTTAACTGAATATATTATATGCTTAATGCATCTGCCGCGCAATGGCGCGCTATTTTATTGCAAAGTAAGTAAGGGTGAATTGCCCTTGCAATCCCGTGTATATATGCGGTAATATAAAAGTACGGAATAACTAACCACTATGCTTCACGAGGTTATGCCATGGGATTGCGTCAAAGTCAGGAACAGCGACAAATAATCGGCCAGCGCATGTATCAATATATGGATATTTTAGCCATGAATATGGATGAAATAAACCGATATGTGGACGACGCCATGCGCGAAAACCCGCTGATAGAGCTGCTTACGCCGCCCGAGCATTTCACGCATTACAGCGATTGGGATGCGGAAAAGCAGGACTCTTTCGATAGATATTCGCAGCAAAGCGCCGGAAAAACGCTGGAAGCGTTTTTACTTGAGCAGGTCGCCTTCCTTAAGCTTGATGAAGCTGCCCGCTCCGCCGCGGTCTATATAATATGCAGCATGGACGAAAACGGCTATGTTCCGGAAAATATCGACCGTCTGAACAAAAAATACAGCCCCGCCTGCATACATAATGCGCTTGAAATAATACAATCGCTTGAGCCGGCGGGCGTGGGTGCGCGCAGCCTTGGCGAATGCTTGCAATTACAATTGGCACGGAATAAGGAAAGCGATCCCCTTCTTTACACATTGGCGCATGATTATATGCCCCGTTTATGCCGCGGGCAGTTAAAGTACATTGCAAAAGAATTGAATCTTCCCGTTAAGCGCATAGAAGCGGCGTTTAAGAAAATGACCGAACTTCAGCCAAAGCCCGGCAACGGCTTCGGCCACAGTAATTATACAAATTACGCCGTTGCGGATATAGAGCTGCATTATGATAACGCCGCGCAAAAATACATTGCCGCTTATCTATATGACCATTACGCCAATATAGGCTTAAACGATTATTATTCGCTGCTGATTTCGGATTCAAATACGGATGCGGAAACAAGGGCATATATAAAAGAAAAGACCGACTCCGCAAAATGGATAATAGGCTGCATACAAAAGCGGCGCGACACCTTGATGAGCATAGCGCAGCTTATAGCGGAAAGCCGGCCGCAGGCGCTGCACAGCGTTTCCGCGCCCATTCAGCCGCTTAGCATAGATTATGCCGCGGCGCGGCTGAACGTTAGCCCATCCACGGTTTACCGCGCGATACGCGGCAAATATATTTCCACGCCGCGCGGCGTGCTGAGCATGGCTGCCTTTTTTGACAAAGCAAAGCTTGGTGCGACGCCGGAAGCCGAGCTGTGCCGCAACGATATATCCCTTAAAATAAAAAGCCTTATTGCCAACGAAACCCACCCGATGAGCGACAGCGAAATAGCCAAATCGCTTGAAGCGGACGGCATAAGGATATCCCGGCGGACGGTAGCCAAATACCGCGAGGAAATGCATATACCCTCTTCGTCGTGCAGAGTAAGGATAAAAAGCGAGGACAGCATATGAAAAGAAAGCGCGTAGTAATAGTCACCGGCAATCAGCGCGTGGCGCAGGCAATATTCAACGATGTAAAGGCCGTGTTCAACAATGACGTTGATATAGATATAGTATATCCTTCCCAGATAGCATCGCTGGACGCCGTGGAGGCGGACGCCTTTCTTGTTACCCGCTGGTACAACATAGGCGGCCTTACGGACAAGGTATCCAGCAAATCCAAGGTGGTGCGCACAACCCGCACCATATCCGAAAGCGGCTATAAGAAAATAACAAAGATCCCTCCGGGAACCAACGTGCTTGTGGTCAACGATTCCGAACAATCCACGTCCAGCGTGATAGAGCTGCTGATGGATCTGCATTTAGACGGGCTTACATATGTTCCGTACACCGCCGGGCATTATGACCCAAGCCTGAAAATAGCCATAACCCCGGGCGAAAGCCAGTATGTTCCAAGCTATATCGAAAACATAATAGACATAGGCAACCGCCATATAGACATTTCCACCGTGCTTGCGCTTTGCAATGTTATGGAGGTGAACATATCCGAAATTGCCGGCTCGCTTATGAATTACTTCAATATGCTGCTCTGCCGCGATGTAATATCCCGCCAATACAGGGATACGCTTTCAAAAAGCATGTATATGAACAGCATCCTTAAACACATGGAGCAGGGCGTTCTGCTTACGGCGCCTGATGGCCGCATAATACTGAGCAACGGCAAAATGAACGAACTGCTGCGCATGCAGATAACCGAAAACCGCGACTATGTATCCGCCGTGTTTCCGGAAGGAACGGCGGCGCGCATAGCCAATATGGATAACGATACGCTTGCGCTTAACGTTAACGGGCGTGAAATGCTCATTAACCACGAAACGCTTAACTTTGGCGATACGATAAACCACAACCTTTATTTTTTCAACGACGTAACGTATATCCGCCGGCTGGAGCGCAAATCCCGCGAGGAATCGCTGCAAAAAGGCTTTGTTGCCAAGCACAGCTTTGATGATATCGTGCACGTTTCCGCCGTGATGGATGAATGCATACGCCGCGCGCGGCTGTTCTCCCGTTCCGATAAAACCGTGCTTATACAGGGCGAAAGCGGCACGGGCAAGGAACTTGTTGCGCAATCCATACACAACGCCTCCTCCCGCAGGAACAAGCCTTTCGTCGCTGTCAACTGCGCCGCGCTGCCGGAAAGCCTGCTTGAAAGCGAATTGTTCGGCTATGAACGGGGCGCGTTCACCGGCGCAAGGCAAAGCGGCAAGAAAGGATTGTTTGAACAGGCAAACGGCGGCACAATTTTTCTGGATGAAATTGGCGATATGCCACTGGCGCTCCAATCCCGCCTGCTGCGCGTTTTGCAGGAAAAGCAGGTGATGCGCGTTGGCGCGGACAGCATTATTGATATAGACGTGCGCGTTATTGCCGCCACGAACCAGAACCTTATGGCAAAGATGGAGGAGGGCATATTCCGCAGCGATCTTTATTACCGGCTGAACGTGCTGCCGTGCCACATAGCTTCCCTAAGGGACCGCAGGGAAGATATAGTGCCCCTGTTCCTTAGCTTCATAGGGCAAAGATCCATACCAAACGACCTTGCGGCAAGGCTTAAAAGCTACGACTGGCCAGGCAACGTGAGAGAGCTTGAAAACGCCGCGGAGTATTACTCCATGATGCGGAATTTCGACATGCCCCTGCCGGAGCATATTCAGCCACAGCACACCGCCGCCGGAGCGCTGGACAGTGACGATATAGCAATACTATCCGTGCTGAGCAATGGTTACATAGGCCGCAGCGCGCTGAAGAAAAAGCTGGAAGCCATGGGCATAAGCTTAAGCGAATACTCAATACGCAAAAAGCTGGACGTTCTGCAAAGCCGCAATTATATAAGCAGGCAGCTTGGCCGCAGCGGAACCCGCATAACCGACGATGGAAGGGACGCTCTGCGGCGCCGCATGGGCAAATAAGCCAACATTCGACCATTTTCCTTTAATTGGATGGATTATCAGGATGATTCCATCCAATTTATTTTGTTTTTCATTTCTCACATTTATGCTGCCCTGCCGGCAGCCGTTTTTCTCGTTTTCTATTTTTCCCTTCAAATCCCGCTGATTTTACAATTTTTTATTTTATTTTGCTTATTGTGTCTCCAGTTGGCACGATTTTTGCATCTATTTATTGTTATAAGGGTCATATAGAAAAATATATGCCCAGACACTCACTAAAAGAAGGAGGATCACGATGTACAAGAGATTTGCTGCCCTATTGCTTGCTGTCATTATGGTTTTTGCCATGTTTGGCTGCCAAGGCGCCACCGAACCCAACCCAAACAGCACCGTCGCCCCCACGCAGGGGAATAACGACCCCGCGCAAACCAATACCGAAACCAACACCCCCGCGCAGAACACCGAAAAGGTATACACTACCTATACTCAGGTGTATTCCGCGGAGGTAAGCACGCTGAACTATCTGCAAAGCACCGCGACCGACGTTACCGTGCTCGGCTCGCTGTGCGTAGACGGCCTTGTGGAATTCGACCGCTACGGCGTTATGCAGCCCTGCCTTGCCGAAAGCTGGGATGTTTCCGACGACGGCACCGTATATACCTTCCACCTTCGTCAGGGCGTGAAATGGTACACCTATGAAGGCGAAGAATACGCCGAGGTCAAGGCGGGCGACTTTGTTGCCGCGGCCGAATATGTGCTCAATGCCGCCAATGCCTCCAAGGTGTCCAACACTCTGTATCACAACATTGCCGGCGCAAAGGACTACTACGACGGCACTACCGCCGATTTCAGCACCGTCGGCATAAAGGCGCTTGACGATTACACCGTTGAGTATACCCTTGTTGCGCCGCTGCCCTATTTCATCAAGATGGTATCCCTTAACCCCTGGTTTCCCGCGCAGGCGGACTTCCTTGCCGAGCAGGGCGATCAGTTCGGCACAAGCAACGATACCCTGCTGTACTGCGGCGCGTATCTTTTCGATACCTTCGAGCCCGAATATCAACGCGTGCTTGTCATGAACGAGAATTACTGGCACAGCGATATAATCTCCATAAAAAAGCTTGTATGGAAATACAACAAGGAAGCCTCCGCCAACGGCCCCGAGCTGTATCTGCGCGGCGAAACCGATAAGGTCACCCTCGGCACAGATATAATCGAAGAGTGGAAGGCCAATCCGGAGCTTTGGGATCAGGTACATCCCGCCCAGCTTACCAATATGTCCTACTGGATGGGCTTCAACTTCAATCCCCAGTTTGAGGAGCAGTATAACCCCTCCGTGTGGAAGATAGCCGCCAACAATCTGAACTTCCGCAAGGCAATGTTCTATGGTTACGATCGCTATGCCGCAACCATGACGCTTGACGCCTACACTTACAAAGAGAAGTGCATAAACACCTATTCAAGGCCAGGCCTTGTGCAGGTGAACGACGTTGACTATCTGATGATGAGCGGCCTTGACGAATATTCCACGCAGGAGAACCTGTTCAACGCCGACAAGGCCGTTGAATACAAGGCCAAGGCCATGGAAGAGCTTGCCGGTCAGGTAACGTTCCCCATACTTGTGTACATGCCCTATAACGCCAGCAACAACGCCACCACAAAGCGCGTGCAGGTAATAGAGCAGCAGATGGAAGGCGTGCTCGGCACCGACTTTATAGACATAGTGCTCGTTGGCTACTCCGGCTCCAGCTTCAATGCCGATATCCGCAACGCCGGCAACTGGGCATTCATGGAGGTTGGCTGGGGTCCTGACTACGCCGACCCCATGAGCGGCTTTGACCCCCTGCTCAAGTCCAGCATAGGCTCCCGCTACGGCAGCATATTCATGGCCGAGGACGGCTATGATGCAGAGCTCGGCTACGGCACGTTTGAAAAGATGGCCCTTGAAGCCAACTCCATAACCTCCGACCTCAAGGCTCGTTACGAAGGCTTTGCCGCGGCGGAAAAATACCTGCTCGATCAAGCGATGGTTATCCCCTGCTTCCTTTCCGCCGGCGGGTATCAGGCCTGCAAGCTCGATCCCTTCTCCGGCATGTGCGGCCAGATGGGCGATTACGGTCTGAGAAAGCTCAAGGGCGCGGTTGTGCTCGAAAAGTCCATGAACTGCGATGAATACGCCGCCGCCAAGGAAAAGTATATTGCGGAGCGTACCGAAGCGCGCCTTGCCGCCGAAAAATAATAAAACAGAAGCCTGATTGTTCTCCCCCAAATAAAGGGAAGGTGCGGACGATTTCGCGCCTTCCCTTGCAAAATCAAAGAAGGATAAGGGTATAACCAATGCTGAAATACATACTAAAACGCTTGCTGCAGTCCGTATTTACCCTTTTTATAATAGCAACTGTAGTGTTCCTGCTCATGCGCCTTATGCCGGAATCCGGCTATTTCGGCGAAGAGTTCGATAAAATGGATCCCGAGCAGATAGAGGCCTCCCTCAAGGCAATGGGCCTGCGCGATCCCATACCCGTTCAGCTCATGCGCTTCTATACGTCCATACTGAAGGGCGATTTCGGTAAATCCATAGTTTTCCGCCCCAATGTGGACGTAATGAAAATAATAAAACAGAAGGTTCCGTATTCGCTCCCATTCGGCCTTGCATCGGTTGCAATAGGCCTGGTAGCCGGAATATCCATAGGCGTGCTTATGGCCCGGTTCAAGCACCGGGCGCCGGACATGCTGGGAAACGCATATGTGGTCATAATAAACGCCGTGCCCGCCGCGGTGTATTATCTGTTTATTCAGATATACATATCCGATCTTCTCAAACTGCCCATTCTTTACGATGCCGATAAGCCCGTAAGCTGGATACTGCCGGCCGTAAGCATGTCGCTCAGCGGAATTGCGTATTACGCCATGTGGATGCGGCGCTATATGCTCGACCAAATGACTAAGGATTATATCAGCTTTGCCCGCGCAAAGGGCCTTTCCAACAAAAAGCTGATGGTGCGCCACGTTGTGCGAAACGCCTTCGTGCCAATAGCGCAGTATCTGCCCGCAAGCGTGCTTATGACAATATCCGGTTCAATATATGTTGAATCGCTGTTTTCCATCCCGGGCATGGGCGGTTTGCTTATAGCTGCCGTACAGCGCCAGGATAACCCGCTTGTTCAGGCGCTGGTGCTTATCTATTCAAGCATAGGCATACTGGGCCTGCTGCTTGGCGATCTTCTCATGGCGCTGTGCGATCCGCGCATAAAGCTCAGCGGAAAAGGAGGAGCAAACTGATGAAAAAGGTAACCAAGCTTGAAAAAAGCATAGAGGAGCAGATAGCCCAATACGGCGAAAAGCTGCTTTTTTCCGAAGCCGAATACAACCGCGACAATGCAGAGGACGGCGGCTATTCAAACTATTCATATTGGCGCTCTACATGGAGATCGTTCACCAAGAATAAGGTTGCCATGTTCTTCATGTACCTGCTCATAGCGGTGCTGCTGTTCACCATAATACAGCCCATGCTGCCCAACCAGAAGGACCCCAACGAAATATTCTGGGTCGGTACAGCGCCCGATATGAATCACCGGCCGGATTCCGAATTCTGGTTCGGCACCAATTCAACCGGCCAGGACCTTTGGTCCAGAATATGGCACGGTACGCGCACAAGCCTGCTGATAGGCATTGTTGTTGGCTTCTGCAACGCATTCATAGGCATACTTATAGGTGCGCTATGGGGCTATGTCCGCATGCTTGATAGATTCCTTACGGAAGTTTATAACGTGCTGCACAATATTCCCAACAGCATCGTGCTCATATTGATATCCTATATACTCAAGCCCGGCGTAGGAACCATGATATTCGCCATGTGCGTAATGGGCTGGCTGCCCATGTGCCGCTTTGTGCGCAACCAAATAGTTATAATAAGGGACCAGGAATACAATCTTGCTTCCCGCTGCCTCGGCACGCCCACGTTCCGCATGATAACCAAAAACCTGCTGCCGTATCTTGTCAGCGTTATAATGCTGCGCATAGCCTTGGCAATTCCCGCCGCCATCGGCAGCGAGGTTTTCCTTACCTATATCGGCCTTGGGCTTCCGGTAAGCATACCGTCGCTCGGCAACCTTATAAACGAAGGCAGAATAGTTATGATGAGCGCCAGCTCGCGCTATCAGATAATATTCCCCTCAATAGTGCTTTCGGCCATAACGATCTCCTTCTATGTAATAGGCAATTCGTTTTCCGATGCTGCCGACCCGAAGAACCATGTATAAGGAGGGATAGAGCATGTCAGTAGATTACAGCGAAAAAATACTTACCGTAAAAGATCTTGAGGTGCAGTTCAACCTTAGAGGACAGGTGCTCACCGCCATACGCGGCATATCGCTCGACATCTATAAAGGTGAAAGCCTTGCAATAGTTGGCGAATCCGGCTCCGGCAAATCCGTGTTTACAAAAACCTTCATGGGAATGCTGGATAAAAACGGCAAGGTCACAAAGGGCGAAATACTTTATAACGGCATGGATCTTGCCAAGTTCGGCAGCGAAAAGGACTGGCTTAAAATAAGGGGCAAGGAGGTTGCCATGGTGTTTCAGGACCCCATGACCAGCCTTAACCCGCTCAAAACCGTCGGCAAGCAAATTCAGGAAGCGCTGGAGCTGCATCAAAACCTGCATGGCCGCGCGGCGCGCGAAAGAACAATAGAAATACTTTCGGACGTTGGAATAACCGAACCCGAAAGGCGCTATAAGCAATATCCGCACGAATTTTCCGGCGGAATGCGCCAGCGCGCCGTAATAGCCACGGCAATAGCCTGCAACCCCAACATTCTTATTTGCGATGAACCCACTACCGCGCTTGACGTTACCATACAGGCGCAGATAATAGAGCTGCTTGAGCAGCTGCAAAAAAAAATACCGCCTGACGATAATATATATCACGCACGACCTTGGCGTGGTTGCAAAGGTTGCGGACAGAATAGCCGTTATGTACGCCGGCGATATAATAGAAATCGGCCTTTGCAACGAAATATTCTATAATCCTCAGCATCCTTACACATGGGCGCTGCTTTCAAGTCTGCCTCAGTTGGGCATAAAGGGCGAACCGCTTTATTCAATACACGGCACGCCGCCGAACCTTTTCAAGGAAATAAAGGGCGACGCCTTCGCTCCGCGTAACCCGCGGGCGCTGAACATAGATTATGTTATCCGCCCGCCGTACTTTGAAGTATCCCCCACGCATTACGCAAAAACATGGCTGCTCGATCCCCGCTCGCCCAAAATAGAACCCCCGGCGATAATTCAGCGGCTGAGGGACAGATGGAAGGAGGCCAACCCCAATGTGTGAAACGCGGGAAAAACTGCTTGAGGTCAAAGACCTTCATGTTGAATTCGGCAAAGGCCGCAAAAAGTTCGAGGCCATAAAGGGCGTAAGCTTCGACATATATAAGGGCGAAACATTCGGTCTGGTGGGCGAGTCCGGCTCCGGCAAAACCACCATAGGCCGCGCAATAATCCGCATAAATCCCGTTTCTTCGGGTGAAATACTCTTTAAGGGCAAGCGCATAAGCGGCAGAATAGCCAAGGAAACGAACAGGGAAATCGTCAAAAAGATACAGATGATATTTCAGGACCCCATGGCCTCGCTCAACGAGCGCGCAAAGGTGGACTACATCGTTTCGGAAGGGCTGTATAACATAGGCGGCTTCTCTTCGGAGGAGGAAAGGCAGCTGAAGGTCAAGAAGGCCATGCTGGACGTTGGGCTTCCGCCCGAATTTGCAACACGCTTCCCGCATGAGTTTTCCGGCGGACAGCGGCAACGCATAGGCATTGCGCGCGTGCTTGTTATGCATCCGGAGCTGATAATTGCGGATGAGCCGATAAGCGCCCTTGACGTTTCCATAAGGGCGCAGGTGCTCAATCTGCTTTCCGATCTGCAAAAGGAATACGGCCTGACGTATCTTTTTATTGCGCACGATCTTTCCATAATGCGCTTCATAACCAACCGCCTTGCCGTTATACACAAGGGCCGCATAGTGGAGCTTTCAGAAACTGAAAAGCTGTTCGCGCACCCGCTGCATCCATACACAAAATCGCTGCTTTCCGCAATACCCCAGCCCGACCCATTGAGCGAAAAGGGCAAAAAAACGCTGCCCTACGACCCATCCTGCCATGATTATTCCGTGGACAAACCGGAATGGCTGGAGCTTGAGGACGGCCACTTTGTGCTTGCAAACAATAAAGAAGCCGAGCAATACAGAAAGGAGCTTGCAAACCGAGCATGAAACACATTATTTCAAAATCCTGCGCCAATGCGCAGGCATATATAGTCCCATTCAGGGCGGGCAGCCCCCGCAGCGTGAGCATAGCGCCGGAGATAGACGCGGCCGTTGATTTGGCTATAAACGGCAGCTTTGGCGGCAATTTGGGCGAAACATACGCAATGACACTCCCCGTGGGAGATAAGCTCACAAGCATAATATTGCTTGGCCTTGGCGCAGACAGGCTGAGCGTGAGGGATATCCACACCAAAGCGGCGCAGGCATTTAAGCAAGCTAAGCAGCTTGGCGCAAAGCACGTTGCCGTAATGCTCGATCAGGTAAGCGAATTGAGCGAATCATTTGAGCTTTTCGGCGCATTGGCAAGGCTGCCGCAGTTGGTGGGGTATACAAACAGCGGGCTTAAATCTAATCCGGAAAATAAAAGCTTTGAGCAGGTCGCGTTCGTTACCGCCGCAGACGGCCTTGACGCCGCCCTGAGCGAAGCGATTGCAACCGCCCGCGGCACGATAATCGCGCGCAGGCTATGCAACCTAAGATCAAATGAGCAAACGCCGCAGTCTTTGGCGGAGGATACAGCCGCGCTCGGCAAGGAGTACGGCTTCGATGTGCAGCTGTTCGACAAGGCCGCCATAGAGGAGCTTGGCATGGAAAGCTTCCTCTCCGTGGCCCGCGGCGCGCACAACACCCCGCCCGTGCTTATCGTGATGCGCTATCTTAACGGCGGCGACTCTCCGCGCATAGGCCTTGTGGGCAAGGGCATCGTGTACGACAGCGGCGGTTACAGCATAAAAACCACGCCCGGCATGAAGAACATGTTTGACGATATGGGCGGCGCCGCCGCAGTGATAGGCGCAATGACCGCCGTTGCGGATCAGAAGCTTAAGGCTAACGTGATAGGCGTTATTGCCGCATGCGAAAACAAGATTGCCGCGGATGCTTACGTCCCCGGGGACATAATAGGCTCCATGAGCGGCAAAACGATAGAGGTCATAAGCGCGGACGCGGAAGGCAGGCTTACCCTTGCGGATGCGGTAACGTATATACAGCGCAAGGAAAGCTGCCGATTCGTCGCCGACATTGCCACCCTTACCGGCAGCGCAAAAACCGCCGTCGGCAAATACAGCGCCGCCGTGCTGACAAATAACGAAGAGCTGTATGCTTCCGCGCGGGAAGCCTCGCGCCTCTCCGCCGAAAAGATATGGCGGCTGGATAACGACCGCGAGATGCTGCCATGCATAAAAACGCCCGTGGCCGATTTGAAAAACGCCGGCAACGCAACGGCTGACGGCGGCGGCTGCATGCTGGGCGGAATGTTCGTGGGCGAATTTATAGAAAACGATATCCCCTGGATACATATAGACATGGCCCCCGTAAACTTCCGCACGGAGCCGCCGGCATACTGCGCATACGGTGCAACGGGCTACGGCGCTTCATTGCTGTACCATTTGGTGAAGCAGCTTAAAGGCAACGCATAAGGAGGGCATCAGCATGAAACCGCGTATAGGAATAATGAGCAGGTACCTTGCCAAGGACAACCGTTTTGTTACCAAGGCCGGCTATATTTATGCCATTTCGGCCGTGGGCGGGCTTCCCATACAAATACCCATAGCCGATATTGCCGACGTTGATGCAATAGCCGGCATGGTGGACGGCATAATAATAACCGGCGGCGCGGACGTAACGCCGCTGGTATACGGCGAGCAGCCCGTGCCCGCAATAGGCCCCACCTGCGGCGCAAACGACAGATTTGAAATAGCCCTTATCCATGCCGCGCTTGCAAAGAAAAAGCCCGTGCTCGGCATATGCCGCGGCATACAGGTTATAAACGTTGCCTTCGGCGGCACGCTTTATCAGGATATCCCCAGCCAGATATCCCGCGATATCTGCCATAATCAGGGCGCCGCCGGAACCGAGCGCACGCACAGCGCGGCCATTGAGCCGGGCAGCTATATGCACGGCATAGCCAAATGCGATACCGTGCTTGTCAACAGTTTTCATCATCAGGCGCTCAATACCATAGGCGATGGGCTGAAGGTAAGCGCGCGCGCAATGGACGGCGTTGTCGAGGCCGTTGAAAATGCGGACGGCTCCGTGTTCGCCGTGCAATGGCACCCCGAATTGCTGTATGCCGAAAATCCCGAGCACCGCGCCATATTTGAAACATTCGTAAATAGGTGCGCCGCCAAATAGCGCCGCAATATAAACAGGCATTCACGCTAACACTGTTCGCAGGGCCCGCGCCGCATAGTCAGGTGCGGGCCTTGCGCCTCCGCATAATGCCAAGCAGGAGAGCCTTTTATAGTTCATCCAAAATTTTGAAAATCTTTCTGCCGATTCGCTCTATCTGTCTCTTTTTGCGCAAAAGCTTGCTTGTGCAGCATATATGTGCGGAATGAGTATGCCGTGCGGCAATTTTTTCCAGTTCGGCTTGTACCTTAATATATTGTCTGTATTCGGGTAAGCGCATTATAAACAGCAACTTTTCAGCGGAATATCCTTCAAACGGGTACTGCACGCCAAGCCATACGCTATTTCCCATTGCTAACATCTCCCATAATAGATGCATTTTATATATTATAGCTGATGTATAGCTTTGATAGCAACACCTACAATATAATTATAGGAGGTGCTGCATATGGCAAACGGTGAATACGGCGATATCGGCCTGCGTGTGCGGCAGCGCCGCGAAGAACTTGGCCTCACCCGTGAGAAAATGGCGGAGCGGGCAGGTTTGTCCGTTCAGTTTATGGCTTCCGTTGAACTTGGCAAGCAGAGCATGACCACGGACAGCCTTAAAAAAGTATGCCGTGCGCTGTGCGTAAGCGCCGATTATATCGTGTTCGGTACCCGGCCCGGCTATTCAGAACATGACCTTAACGCCGCCGTGGAGCCGCTCAGCGCGGAACAGCGCGCCTATGCGGAACAAATGCTGCGCACATTTGTTCAGGCCATACAGTCCCAAAGGTAACATATTCCATTCGTTCCAGCATTGCATTTTTTGCCCATTCTGTAAACAAAACCGCTATATTCTTGCACAATTCACATAATTAGACTACAATATAAGATGATGTTTTATGCCTGAACGGGCAGAAAGAGGAAAAATGGCAAACGATAAGTATTCCGGAAGCTATAACGCAGGCCCCCAGCTCCCGTCATATATGAAAAAGAACACGACTGCCGCCAAGCGCACAGCGGCGCAGGGCACGGCCGCGCGAAGCACGGCATCAGCGGCGCGCACCTCCGCCGCGGCAAAGCGCACAACCGCGGCGCACGGCACAGCGACGCACAGCACCGCGGCACGCGGCACAGCAAGCCGTTCCTCCGCAAGGGGCAGCGCACAGCACGGCGCAGCGACGCGCAGCACAGCAGCGCACAGCACCGCGGCCAAGGCGAATACCCGGCACGCGGCGAATCAAGTGCAGCATAAGAAGCGCAAAAGGAAAAAGTCCGGCAGCGGCGCGCTCAAATGGATCGCCCTGGCAGCGGCGGCGCTTATATGCGTAATAATAATAGTGTCCATAGCAAACAGCGGCGGCGCGGACGCCGTTGCGGACATGGATAAGCTGATGCAGACCGGCAAGCGGTTCAAGGCGGGCGTTAAGCTGATAGGCGTGGACGTGAGCGGCATGACGCCGGAGGAGGCGACAGGCCTTGTTAAGAACGCAGCCGAAAAGAAGCTGAAAACCGTTGCCGTCACCATAAGCAGCGGTGAAAACAGCTGGACGCTCGATTCCGACGCGATGGGCATGGGGTACGACATTGCGGACGCTTTGGCGGACGGGCTGAACTTCGGCCGCGGGGAGGACGACAACACCGTTGTTATAACCGACGGGGGCGTTGGCGAGTTCGATGCAAAATATACATGGGACAGGGGAAAGATAATATCCGCCCTTGCTGCCATGGGCCAAAGCATAAACACGGAAGCTACCGCCGCATACGCGGAGCCTGTAACGGACTGGACGCAGGAGGAGCGCTTTATTTACCATGCCGGCGAAGAAGGCATTACCCTTAACGAGGAAGCAACGGCCGATGCGATAGAAAAGGCCCTTGAGCAAGGCGAGTTTGTATGCACCGTTGAGGCCACGGTAAACGCCGTGCTGCCCGGCGGCAATATAGACGACCTTAAAGCCGCAACGTCATTCATCGCCAGCTATACCACCAAATTTTCCGCCCGCAGGGATGACGAGGTAAAGCAGAACCGCAAGTTCAATATACAGAAGGCGGCGGACATAATAAACGGCAACACCATCCAGCCCGGCGAGGAATGGAGCTTCAACACGGTGGTAGGCCCGCGCACATACGAGCTCGGCTGGAAGGGCGCAAACGGCATAAGCGGCGGCAAGGAATACACCATTCAGGCCGGCGGCGGCATATGCCAGGTATCTACAACGCTTTACAATGCGCTGCTTTGCGCCAACATGGAAATTGTTGACCGCCGTGCGCATACAATACCTTCGGACTACGTTCCCGTAGGGCTTGACGCAACGGTGGATACCCGCGGCATAGACTTCGTTTGGAAGAACAATACGGATATGCCCGCGTACATATTCGCGCGGGTGGAAAAGGTGGAAGGCAGCTCCAGCCGCCATACCATAACCGTTTACGTTTACGGCAAACCGCTCCCCGAGGGCGTAACGTATCAATCAAGGAACGAGATAATAGAGGAACGTTCCCGCCAGGACGAGGCAATATACACAAACGACGCTTCCATACCCACGGGCTATCAGCTTGAGCGCGTGCAGGGGCATAAGTATTACGTTGCCGAGGCGTATCAGGACAAGTATGTGGACGGCAAGCTGGCCGAAAGCAAGCTGCTCTATACCGATAAATATAAGGGCAACCCTCCGGAGGTTTCCATAGGCGCCGGCGCGCCGCTCGCATCCGGACAAACGCCCGATCCTGCATGGCAGCCCTACGGCACGGCGCTCGAGGACGCCAATTGACAAATTTCCGCGGCATTACCTGCCATTTGCTTGACAAAGGGGTGTGCAGCGGGGATAATAAAGCAAACAGAAAATAATATCAGGAGGACAAAATTATGGGCATAATCAAGGCCTTGACCGGCGCAATAGGCGGCGGTTTGGCGGATAGCTGGCTTGAGGTTATCGAGTCCGCTCCCATGGGAGACAACACCGTTTTCACCCGCGGCATAAAGGTGCGCAAGGGCGACAGCCGCAACCAGAACACCAAGGGCACAGCGGATACCGTGTCCAACGGCTCCATAATCCATGTTTACGATAACCAGTTCATGATGCTGGTTGACGGCGGCAAGGTAGTGGACTATACTGCGGAGCCCGGCTACTTCAAGGTTGATAATTCTTCCATGCCGAGCCTTTTCGGCGGCCAGTTCGGCGATTCTCTGAAGGAGACCTTCAGCCGCATCAAGTACGGCGGAACGCCTTCCTCCAGCCAGAAGGTATTCTTCATCAATCTTCAGGAGATAAAGGGCATTAAGTTCGGCACGCGCACCCCCATCAACTATTTTGACTGCTTCTATAATTCCGAGCTGTTCCTGCGCGCGCACGGCACCTATTCCATAAAGGTCACAGAGCCGCTCAAATTCTATGCCGAGGCCATTCCCCGCAACGCGGAGAGCGTGGACATAAACGACATAAACGAGCAGTATCTTAACGAGTTCCTCGAGGCCCTTCAGGCCGCCATCAACCAGATGAGCGCCGACGGCACGCGCATAAGCTTCGTAACCAGCAAGGCGCGCGAGCTTTCCAAGTATATGGCCAACGTGCTGGACGAGGAATGGAACCAGAACCGCGGCATGCAGGTGCAGTCCGTGGGCATAGGCTCCCTGTCCTATGACGAGGAAAGCCAGAAGCTCATCAACATGCGCAATCAGGGCGCAATGCTGTCCGATCCCAGCGTGCGCGAAGGCTACGTTCAGGGCGCAATAGCGCGCGGCGTGGAAGCCGCCGGCAGCAACACCGCGGGCGCGGGCGCAGCGTTCATGGGCGTTGGCCTTGGCATGAATGCCGCGGGCAACATGGCGGGCGCGTTCTCCGCCTCCAACCAGCAGCAGATGCAGTATCAGCAGGCTCAGCAGCAGCAGGCCCAACAGCAGCAGGCTCAGCAGGGCGGCTGGAAATGCTCCTGCGGCGCCACCAACGGCGACAATATGGCCTTCTGCCCCGGCTGCGGCAGCAAGAAGCCCGCTCCCAAGCCCGCCGAGGGCGGCTGGACGTGCTCCTGCGGCGCGACCAACGGCGCGAACATGGCCTTCTGCCCCAACTGCGGCAGCAAAAAGCCCGCCGAAGCGGCCGCCAAGTCCGCCTTCTGCCCCAACTGCGGCGCAAAGCTGGCCGACGGCGCAAAATTCTGCGTGGAATGCGGCACAAAGCTCAACTAAGTTTATCTGCAAAGGGGATGGCCTCGCGCCGTCCCCTTTTCCGTTTTCCGCAATAAAATTGCATATCCGCAAAAAAACTCTTTACAAACCCGCCCGCATACGCTATAATACATCTTGCGCAACGGAAAGCGCAGCAAATATGGGGCTTTAGCGAAGTTGGCTATCGCGCTACACTGGCAGTGTAGAGATCACCGGTTCGAATCCGGTAAGCTCCACCACATTTGATAAATCCGAACTTAATCCCGATAGGGAATGGGTTCGGATTTATTGTTTATATGGAAGATGTTGTTGGGTAGGGTGTTGACGAGATTGTAGACATGGTTTGTTGTGCTTTGCTAAGGTTGATTACAAGTTCATCCTGGCAAAATAAAGCAAACCATGTCGATTTTTGTTTGTGCAACTTATCGCACATTATTCATGTTTTTATTTATGCTCTCTTTTTTCCGCGGTTCCTTCTCCCCAGATCTCCCGCCCCAAACTCACCCTATTATTGACTCTCCCATACCAAGCATCTTCTTTACCGTTCCACCCTCCCATCCCGGACCATACGCCCCATAATTTGCGCAATAGAACGAACATAAAAACGAGGTGCAGTTCAAG
>ERZ1034719.390-NODE-390-length-27273-cov-6.459769_pt1 | contig 27273 bp, 21 predicted proteins | sample MGYA00520703_ERZ1034719 | MGnify/ENA primary metagenome ERZ1034719 (study PRJEB33766, sample SAMN09781716) | gut metagenome | biome: gut microbiome | host: Homo sapiens | place: Madagascar | study: EMG produced TPA metagenomics assembly of the PRJNA485056 data set...
TCACCCTCCCGCCCGAGGAGAAGAAGGACGATGAACCCACAACCGGCGATAATGCAGAGAATACAGAAGCATCCCCCGCCGAAGAAGTTACGGCGTAACGACGCAGCTCCGATAATATCACCAAATTTAAATACCGAATTAATATCCCGATAAATAACCGTAAATCAAAACGGCACTAAACAAAATTATCTATAAATAAAAGCAGCGTAAAAACTAAACACCGCTAAACGATCACCCCCGAGCAGTTTCTCAACTGCCCGGGGGTTTGGTGTTTCTAACAAAAAATATTAACTTACAGCCTTTCTCCATCTTTTTTTGAACGGAGAAAGGCTGTTTTTGCGGGTCGCTTCCCGCCATCATATATTAAAACTCCCCATTATACTAGCAACTTAATCTGTTCACACTGCAAGGTTAGCTAAATCACTGAAAAACAACACAAAATTTGAAATGAACGTGTCATATGCTCTGAGCAAACCTCCGATAAGTATTCTGGTCGCAACAGAGTCGCCTCCAAACAAGAGTTTGCCGTCCTCCTCAGCCCAAGAATCCATTTCTCCTGAATCGACAACTGGAATTCGGCTATACTCATCTCTCGTGCCGGAATAATATATGTTGGCCGCTTCATATACCGGCAAAAAATCCTCTATTGATTTAGGCAAGAAAACCTGCACAAGCTGCTCGCTGTCAATGCAGTCCTCTATGTATCTAACACCCTCGGGCACGCTGTAGCTTACCATAACCGAACCGCGCGGATATGCAACGAGCACGGTTTTATCCTTGCTGTAAAGCACGCCCTGTCTGTCGGCGGTATAATAAGGATTTGCTTTGCTGACTTTGAAGCGTTCAAGGCTGAGCAGCGTTGCAAATGCATTAACATAATCGGATGAAACGTATCTGAGGCTTGCCGGTAAACTAAGCTGGACAATGTCGCAGTCAATAAATGCATCCGCCGTAATAAGTCTTGTACCCTCCTTCACTGAGAATTTGCCGCTGATTCCTATAGCCGAAATCAGCACATCTTCATGATAAAGGACTCCGCTTTCCCAATTTGATGCGTCATTATAAAATGCAGTATTTTCAAAAGCAGAAAAATCAATACTGACAACACTGCTCGGTATATTGAAATTCTCAAAACTTGTGCAATTTGCAAATGCTTCATATCCTATATACATTAGGCCGTCGGGCAGCGATATTTTTTTAAGACTTTTACAGTTTTTAAATGTTTTGTCAGCAATATATTCAACACTATTCGGTATGTTTATTTCTTGCAAACTCTCAAAGCCGCAAAAGGCTCTTTCACTTATTAATTCAATACTGTCAGGCAAAGTTATTTTAATTACATTTCTGTTGCTTTTGATCTTATCCTCACTTCCGTCGTCGTTCATATGTATCTCCGTTACGGGCACTCCGTCAATTGTTGCAGGCACGGTTATCTCACCTTTGACATCTTTGGCAATGCGTACAAGCGCTGCATCGCTCTCAAACACCTCAAACGTGAAGGGATACACTGTCTTTTTATAACGGGCTTCTCTATACCCATTGTATTCACCCTCGTAATACCCCTCCGAATAATAACCGTTGCCAAGCGCATTAGCACTCGCACATAAGCTGAAAACCGTTGTCATGCAAAGAAGCACCGCAATTAACTTTTTGATCTGCTTTTTCATATAATATTCTCCTCAGAATCAGTAATTTGTGTTTTCTGCTGCTTTACTCAGTAGCTACGGTTTCACCGGTTTTTCCATCTAGCGACAATTCCTCCCGCTCGTCGGCTTCCATCGGCTCAGTGGGCTCACACTCAATTTTAAGCTCCCTGAGGTCGATGTTGTCAATTGCGAATTTGACGCACTGATTTATTAGAAGGCTGCGGCTGAAACGGCTGTCGTGAGATATTATCTTGTCGATAACCTGCAAATACTCACTCTCGACCCGCACGGTCACGGCCTCCTTGGGGTACGGTTTAGGTATGAATGCTTGCATGAATACTCCTCCTTTATCGAGATTTTTATGTCTCGAAATATAAGACACGGTTTTCGACAAAAAGGTTCAAAAAACTTTTAATTAACAAACTTTTTTGCAAAACACCATATATTAAAATTATTAATAACATTATACATATTATGTCGCTCTAAATATAGTGGCAAAACAAATGACAATTTGTAATTTTTAAAGTTCTTATGCGTAATTTGGGAGGCTTTTAAATTCCCTTTTTTTCACTTTAAATAAGCTTTAAAACTAAACTGCCAAAAAACAACAAATTTAAACAAAAATGTTGAAACTTGGCAAAAGTGTATATATAATATATATCATAAAGTACGCGTTTCGTAATCGTATAGTCATAAGTAAAAATACAAAAGTGAGGATTTGTTTTATGAAAAAGGTAATTTCGATTTTAACCGCATTTGCGCTTGCAATCAGCTGTTGCGTTTGCATCGTTCCGCTCTCCTCGGCAGCCGAATCGGGGAATCTCGTTTATACCGTTACCGACGGCAAGGAGTGCATAACCGGCACGACGGGCACTATCACAGGCGACTTTACCGTGCCCGCGGAGATAGACGGCTACCCCGTTGTGGAGATAGGGGAAGGTGCGTTTGCCAAACAGACAGGCCTTACAAGCGTTACGATATCCGAGGGTATTGAAACAGTAGGGAGCGATTGTTTTTCAGATTGCTATAATCTTGTAAAACTAACTGTTCCTTCAACTGTTTCGAGTTTGCCGAATACCTATCCGCGAGCTTTTGAAGAGTTTTAGGTATCACAGGATAACCCGTTCTTTTATACTGATAGCGGTGTTTTAATTAAAGTTGGAGATATTCCGGGGCAAGACATCCTGTATTACTACCACAATGCTCGCCCCGGCAACTATACTGTGCGGAATCGGTTCACAGTTTAACAAAAATTTTAATAAAATTTATAGAAACAGCGCCGAGCACTTAAGCTCGGCGCTGCAAAACAAGCCGCGTTAACTCACTTAAATTGTAACAGTATAATCAACTATACCTTTCAGGTTTTTAACGGTGAATTTGAGTCCGAGCTTTACCTCAGCCTCGCCGACATAAACATGGACGGCGTAATGCCATGTGCCGCCGATAATTTTGCCGGTGCTGTTATCAATTCGGCATTTGATATAAGCATCCTTATATGTGAGCTTTATGGTCTCCTTGCCGCTGTAAAGCTCAGCGCCAAGGGACTCGATAGCGTTGTTGATATTGCCGAGGGTGCCGATGCCTCTTGCAACGGGGCCTGCGGTATGGGCATCGGCCTCGGGGCCGTCGGTCTGCTCCTTGAGGTGAATTGTTATTTCTGTAATTCCACCCCTCGATACAGAAACGGCACTTACGGCATCTTCTGCCCAAAGACGACCTTTGCCGGGGATATAGTCGGTCTCCACGGAGTTATTCTCAAGAGTGTTCTGGATGATGGGAGAAGCAACCTTGAGGACGCCGCCGAGAGCGCCGTCACCGGTGATAGCGCCGTCAAGCTCCATGATGGAGTGACCCTTGGGGGCGGGCTTGGTAGCTGCGTGGGCTGCATTGTAGAGCGAAACTATTTCTTCAATATCATTGCTGTAGCTGCCGACATTAAATAAAACGTTGAAGCCGAAATCATAATTAAATGCCCCGACCTTAACGGTGGAAACATAGGGATATTCGACTGTATCAATAGCAGCGCCGCCGAAGAAACGACTGAAAATATAACGAAGTATTCTAAAGAGTCGTTTTACAGGCGACGTGCTGCTCGTTGAGTATTCGCAGGTAACCGTTCCGCTTTCACCCGGCTGCAAGGCTGCGATAAAGCTCAGCTCGGCGGAAGGACAAAACACGTTTTCCGCAGCTGCACACGATACGGGTTCAATACTGCGTATAGTTTCGCTGCTTGTGTTTTTAATATTGATGTTAAATGTTATTGTATCGTCTAACGCATACTCATTTTTACTTGTTGTTACTGTTATCTGAACCATTTCGCTTTTTGGCTCGTCAGGGGGAGTTACAACCCCTGTAGTAGTCTCCCAGCCGTCTGTTGCATTTGATGTGACAAAAATCGAGCCAAAAGCCAGTATAAATACAAGAGCTGTGCACAAAAGTCTTTTTAAAGTTTTCTTCATATAGATAACCTCGCTTTTTTGCGTTAACCGCAGATTTGCTTATATTATATCCAATACAAATTGAACTGTATAGCCCGTAAAGCTATTACAACTCGTAATTGTTTTGGTTTCGTTCTTGACATTCTGCAAAAACGGTGTATAATTGAAATGTTCAAAATTGAAGTATTTGGGAAGGGGAGAGGAAAAATGATGACTGCGGCGCAGGCATACGCCTACACCAAGAGGTTTGAGGAGGCATACACGGCGGCGATGCGGCCGCTTTGCGATGAGCTGGGTGCGGCTCAGAGCGCTGTCGACGTGCTGATGTTCCTTGCGAACAATCCTGAGTTGAACACGGCGGGCGACATATGCAAATACCGCCGTTTGAAGCCCGGCATAGTCTCTTGCAGGGTCGACGAGCTGGTGAACGACGGCTATCTCGAGCGCTCCGCCGTGCCCGGCGACAGGCGCAAATGCCGCCTAAGCTGCACCGAAAAGGCCGCTCCGATCATTGCAAAGGGTCGGGAATTTCAGGAGAACTTTATGCGGGAACTGACCCGCGGGCTGACGGAGGCTCAGCTAAGCGAGCTGCGGATATGCCTTGACGCATTTGCCAGCAACATGGACAGGATAACTAACGGAGATGATAAAAATGAAGCAAGATAAGACTTTTTTGGGCACGGAGCCGATAGGCAGGCTGCTGCTGAAGCTGGCGGTGCCGACGGTGGTGGCGCAGCTCGTGAATATGCTCTACAACATTGTTGACCGCATCTACATCGGCCATATGCCCGGCGACGGCAGCCTTGCGCTCACGGGTGTCGGCGTCTGCCTGCCGCTGATAATGATAATTTCGGCGTTCGCGGCGCTGATAAGCTCCGGCGGCGCACCGAGAGCTTCAATAGCGATGGGCAAGGGCGATCACGCCACTGCCGAAAAGATACTCGGCGGCTGCTTTTCGCTGCAAATAATAATTTCGATAATCCTGACCGCCGTGATGCTGCTGTGGAGCGGCGATCTGCTTGCGGCATTCGGCGCAAGCGGCAACACGATAGGCTACGCGACGGACTACATGAGCATTTATGCCGCGGGCACGCTGTTTGTGCAGCTCACGCTCGGCATGAACGCCTTTATCACGGCGCAGGGCTTCGCAAATATCAGCATGTGGACGGTCATAATCGGCGCGATTGCCAATATCACGCTCGATCCGATATTTATTTTCGGGTTTAAAATGGGCGTACGCGGAGCGGCGCTCGCAACGGTCATCTCACAGGGCATCTCCTGCGTGTGGGTCATATGCTTCCTCACGGGCAAAAAGACTATCCTCCGCCTCAAAAAAGAGAATCTCATCGCCGCGCCGAAGCTGATACTTCCCTGCGTTGCGTTGGGGCTGTCAACATTCATAATGCAGGCGAGCGAGAGCGTTATCTCGGTCTGCTTCAATTCGTCGCTGCTAAAATACGGCGGAGATATCGCCGTCGGCGCAATGACTATCCTCACGAGCATAATGCAGTTCGCCATGCTGCCGCTCCAGGGCATCGCTCAGGGGGCGCAGCCGATAACGAGCTACAATTACGGCGCCGGCAACGCCGACAGGGTGAGCAAGACCTTCCGCCTGCTGCTGACGGTCTGCCTGTCGTATTCCTTCCTGCTGTGGGGCTGCATAATGCTCTTCCCCGCCGTCTTTGCCAAGATATTCACGCCCGACGCCGAGCTGATAGCCTTCACGGCGAATGCGCTGCGTATCTACTGCGCCGTGCTCTTCATCTTCGGGATACAGATCGCCTGCCAAATGACGTTTGTATCCATCGGCAACGCCGTCTGCTCGATCTCGGTCGCGGTGCTGCGTAAATTTGTGCTCCTGCTGCCGCTGATCTATATCCTGCCGCACGTTATCGCCGATCAGACCATGGCGGTCTATATGGCGGAGCCTTTCGCCGATATCATCGCCGTCTCCTGCACGGGAATACTCTTTGCGAGCCGATTCCGCAAGGCGCTTAAAAAATTGCGGGAAAAAAGCGCTTAAAATCCGTCGGCTGCCTTGACCTTACGGCGCAGAAGTGCTAAACTGTATCAGTCACTTTGTATAGGGGAGCGATCGAATGGAACAGACGCTCGGCCGAGAAGCGGCTTTGCGGCGAGACAAAAGAATAATTTTTATCTGCTGGCTGGCGTACACCACGGCCTATGTCGGCAGGCTGAATTTCAGCGCCTCGATAGTCGCGATAATCTCGGATCTCGGGGTCACGAAGGCTCAGGCGGGGCTTGTCAGCTCCTGCTTCTTCTTCGCCTACGGCGCAGGTCAGCTCGTCAACGGTGTGCTCTCAAAGCACTATAACTCAAAGCTGATGATAGCGCTGTCGCTCGGCATATCGTCGATGCTCAATCTGGCGATGGTGTTCTGCTCAGATATTGCGATAATGAAATATATCTGGCTTGCGAACGGCATGGTGCAGTCCGTGCTGTGGAGCACGCTCATCAAGACCATATCCGAACTTGTCTCGGAGGAAATGATGCCGAGGGCTATCCTCGTTATGAGCACCACGAGCGTTGCGGGCACGTTCTTTGCCTACGGCTTCTCGGCGCTGTTTGTGAAACTCGGCAATTGGCGCGGGATGTTTGCGTTCGCGACTGTAGCACTGCTCGTCGCCGCAGGGGTCTGGCTTGCGCTCTTCGGCCCGTCGCATAAGCCGACGCAGGTCGAGACTGCCGAGAGCGGTCGCCGTGGCAAGCTCGGCGCCGTGATGGCGATGACGATAGCGATAACCTGCCTTTGCGGCATAGTCAACGGCTTCGTCAAGGACGGTGTGAACACTTGGGTCACCTCCGTGCTGTATGAGGAATTCGGCGTTTCGCAGTCCTTCTCGATAATGCTCACATTGCTGCTGCCGCTTGTTGCGACCTTCGGCGCGATGCTCGTTAAGAAGATACACTCCGTCATCATCTCGCACTCGATGATGAATATGCTGTTTTTCACCGCGGCTGCGCTGCTCTGCGGCGGGATTTTGCTCTCGCTGAAGCTGCACAGCATCGTGATGATAATGGTATGCTTCATCGGCGTATCCTGCACCATGGCGATGGTCAACAACGTCATCACCAGCGTATTCCCGCTCGATATCCGCCGCCTGATGAATGCAGGCTTTGCGGCGGGGCTGCTGAATACATTCTGCTATGTCGGCAGCACGACCGCCTCATACTCGCTCGGCGCGCTGTCGCAATCTCGCGGCTGGAGCCCTGTATTCCTGCTCATGCTCGGCGTTTGCGCCGTTGCCGCGGTCATTTGCGCCGTCAGCCTTGCGGTGAATAAAAAGCACGGGTAAACTGAATATTATATAACGAAACAGGCTCGGCAGTTAAATCTGCCAAGCCTGCTTTCTTTTTGCTGCTATTTTGCTTTTCTGAGCTTCTTTTGCTGCTGTCTCTGCTCTCTGTCGAGGGCACGGGCAGCCATGGTCGCTTCTTTTTCTTTTCTTTCTCTTTCGTGGCGGGCGTTGCGCTCGTTGACGACATCGTCATAGTTGCTGATTATCTCGTCAAGGTCGTTGTAGCCCTCATAAAGCTCGATGGTACGCACGGCGGAGAGATAAGGCGCGGCGACATTGCCGTAGATATTGCGCTGCTTGCTCGCCTCTTTCATTGCCTTGCGGCGCAGCTTCGCCTGCTCCCTTGTGTCGTCGGGCATATCATAGGCGTCGTCATATATCTTATGGTCAAAGGGCACGATGCCGTTCGGGTAATACTTTGCGGCGAGCTTTCTTGATTTAAGCAGTGCGCGGGCGTTCCTCGTCTCCTGCTTGCGCCAAGTCTTTTCCTCTCTGATGCGGCTGGTGGGCAGGCGGGAGGCGAGCTCTATCGCCTCCTCGGCGCAGTCAAAGAAATGCTCGGGGCCGCCTGCGGCTATCATGCGGCAAAGCTCAAGCTGCTTCTTGCCGAAATCCGTCTCGAAGCGGTTGATCTCACGCATAACGAAGTCCGCGATCTCGACCTCCTCGTTGAATTCCTTTGCTTCCTCGATAGCCTTCTTTGCTTCTTTAACGGCCTGCCTGTCGCCGCTCTTTTTGGCCTCGTGCAGGGCGTGTTTATTGATCTCTTTTTTCTCAAGCCCGTGATACTTGCGAGCCTTGATGACCGCTTCGCACCCCTCGATATAGGCGGAGTCCTCGGTCATTTCCGCTTTCCTATCCTCAACGATGGTGCGGATACGGATGACCCTTATCATGGATTTCTGACCTGTCTCGGAGATATCGTAGGCGAACCACGGCAGCACGTCTATCGCGGCGCCGACGACTGAGATGAGCAGCAGCGTATCCATCAGCGGGAAGAGCACGCAGTTGGGGTTCTTCTTTTGCTGAGAGAGGGGCAGGGTCTCGTCATAATTTTGATAAACGTCGAGCACCGAATAGTCGCTGCCGTCGAAACCCTTCTGCTTATAGACCCACGGGATAAACAGGCTCGTGACGGAGTTTATCGCCGCACCGGCGTAGGACTGCACAAATCCGAATGCGCCGTCTATTCGCTCGCCTATCAGATACTGCTGATTATCACGCATATCGGACTCGATCGCGCTGTCGATGACGTTGCCGGTGTCGACAAATCGGTCAAGCGTATAGACGATGAAGAGGCCTATCCCCGCAAATTTCGTTTTATAGAACAGGAAATAGGAGGCGATGAAGAATATCTGAGCTATATTCTTGAATATCTTAATGTTCTTTTTGCCGAACTTCTTTATGAACCACGGGGAGAAGAGCATTCCCCAGAAGTTGGCGTTATAGGATATCGTGTTGAGCAGGCCGTAGGTGGTGCTTCGCATGATGTGGGCGCGGTAGACCATCCACTCCCAGATGTTGCCCTTGGCGTCCTCAAGGAAGTTGTTCCAGCCGTCGGCGCACTTTATCCAGAATATCTTGTTGCCCGCGACGGCTCGCATCGAGGAGGTGAAGCTCATCTTGGTGATACGGCTCTTGGGCAGCACGAGGCGCTCATGAGTGCCGAAATACGCGAGCAGCACTATCGGCATGAGCAGGGCGACGGGGGTGTATGCGCCGCGGAAATAGGTCATGTTGTATTTGTCGCCGTTTTTGCAGAGCACGTCGACCATCAGCGGGTAATAGACGTTGTTTATCGTGTAGCCCGCCGAATAGATAATGCTGGTGATAGCCATTATCTTGGTGCGCTCCTCGGTGTTGGGGGTGATGACGTGGATCATGTTGGTGACGCCCGTCGTGACCCAGCCCTGGATATAGCCCTGGATCTGACCGACGACAAAGAGCATGATTATCATTATATACATGGTGAAGGGCGGATGCGAATCGCGCACCTGCTCATACGGGAGCCACAGCGAGGCAAGGGTCACTATCATCGAGGGGATAGCGAGCTTGATATAGACCCTATATTTGCCGTCCTTGCTGCGCAGATTATCGACGAGCCAGGCGTTGACGGGGGTCATTATGTAGCCTATGACCTGGCAGATATACATCATTACGAGCAGCTGGCGGTTATTCATGCCGAGCGTCATGCCGGTGAATTGGTTGCCGACGCCGAAGCCTATTGACCACTGGATAGACATATACAGCGCCATCCAGCCGACCGATAGCATAACAATCTCCTTATAGGGGACATATTCGCCCGGCCTCGGCTGATTCCAATAGAGCTTCATTTCTGTCAGGAATTCTTTAGCTTTTTTAATTGCCTCCAAGTCCTGCGCCTCCTTAGTATGTTGATTTTCAGAGGTGGGGTTACGGTAGCGGCGTCTAGGCACCGCAGATGATTAATTATAACATAAATTTTTAACTGATGGAAGTGATTTTTGTATTAATTTCATAAAGAATCGGAGCCGCCTCTCGGAATCTGCACGTGAAACCGAGAAGCAGCTCCCGGCGGCAGCTGTTGAAGATCACAACCCGGTACGATTGACAGCCGCCTATGGAGGGCGAGGTTACGCCAAAATTAAGTGGATGTTTACTTTTTGATGATGCCTATCACTTTGGCAACAACATTTTTGATAACGACAATGACTTTGAGCAGAATGTTGACAAACGCAACGAATCTGAAGGCGGTGCCGCTCTTGACCTTTGCAACAACTGAGACAAGACCCTTTGCAAGGGACTTGACTATACCCGCGACCTCAAGACCGTCAATGAGACCCTTGATAGAGGCTACGTTGTCGGCGCTGACAAGCTCGCCGTAGAGGTAATTCCAAGTGACGATGAGCGCGGCAGCCTTATTGCTGTCGAGACCTGCGCGATAAGCAGTACCTCTTGCAACGCTGGAGCGGACAGTGTAGGTGCCGCAGCCTGCAAGGTCGTGTATGAATGCTACGAAGTTCTCTTTGCTGAGGCTGAGTTTGATGCTTGCATCCTCGACGGTTAGCTTCTTATTGATGATGTTGTAAAGTCCCTCTGAGGTGAGGTCGATTTCGCCGACCTTTATCAGCTTGACCTTCGAGAGGAGCTTTGCAAGCTGATCGTTGAGCAGATCGGAGTCAATGACATAGCCGAGCTTCGGCAGCACGTTGAGAACGGTGTTAACGGGGTCGTTTGCGAATTCCTCAATAAGGTTTGCAATGGGAACAAGGATAGGCCTCACCCTTGCGTCCATCTTAAGGTCGCCCTTAGCCGCGTCAACGCCGAGGGTGTATTCGTGCGACGAAACAATGCCGTTGAGGTCGAGCGCCTCGAGCACGGGGACAAGATCCTCATATGCGCCGTAGGTGTAAGTGCCGCTCGAGGTGCTTATCTTATTCTCGAGGTCAACTATCATGCTGATAAGCGAGATCTGGCGGAAGGTTGCCGACAGAGCGTCAAGGAAGGCTTCCTTATCGCCGTCCTCAAAGCCGAAGTCGCCGTTCTCGAAGGATACCTTCTTCCAATCCTCCATATCCTTTACGAGCTTGCCGTTCTCGTCATAGGTGGCTGCCGCCTTGAGCTTCTCGACTGCCTTTGCATACTGAGGCTCGGTGAGCTTGGTCGCAAGCTCCGCGGGCGTGTAAGCAACCATGCTGCTTGCATTCCCGAGGGTGGGATAGAGCCATGAAACAACGGTACCGATGAAGCTGCCGGAGAATACGGTCTTTTTGATATCAATATCACTGTCGGTAAGAGCTATTATAGAATTATAGAGGCTTTCGGCGGTGGGGACTACCTTGCTTTCCGCTATGGGGTATTTGACCTCGGTCGAGGGCATATTGCTCAGGTCGGGCTTCTCATCGGAAGCGTCATCGGGGCCGATAGCAGCAAGGATAGCCTCATACTTAGCCTTGATTTCGCTCGGAATATTGCCGGTCAGGCTCTTGGGGATATTATTATAAGCGGCCTTTGCGGCTTCGATATCCTCACGGGTATAAGGCTCGGTGATGGAGTCGATCACGGCTACAAATTCGTCAACAAGGCCGGCACTGCCGATATCGACGCAGGTCGTGTAAAGCGCGCTGACCTTCTTTGAAGTCACGGAATAGTAGCTGCCCTTATCCTCGGCGACATAGAAGAACGCAAATGAGAGCTTCTCTGTCTGGAGCTGCTGAAGCTCGGTGAGAGCGTCATACGCCTTTACGGCCGCCGCTGCGGGCTGAGTATTTTCGGGATCGGCGTCATATGCCTGCTTGCCTGCAATAAGAGCCTTTACTACCTCAACAATGGGGGCGTATTCCGCAGCAACCGCCGCTACCTGCTCCATTGCTTTAAGGTCAAGGTCTGCCGCATAGTTCTTGGCTCTTGCGTCACGGTTATAGTAAGCGGCGTTTGCCTCCAAATAGGCGTTGTAATCCTTGATATATTCGGGGTCGGAGGTGCCGCCGGCATAATTCTTTGCATTGGGCTTTGTGGGCTTCGTAAGCTCCGCCTCACCGAAGGGGGCGGCTGCAAGCATATCGTCGGAAACAGCGTTAACTACCGTCTCAAACGCTTTCGTCGGGTAAGTGCTTATGGTGCTGGAGAAAGCCTTGTTGGCGGCGTTATAAAGGCCGGCATAAACTCTTGCATTGGCGTTTGCCGAGGTGAAGGCGGCGAGCTTATCGGAGGCGGAGGCATTCTTGTCATTAAGAACTGCGGCAAGAGCGACAGCGGGCTCAATATATGAAGGCAGACCGCCGAAGGCAACCGTAAGCTGCTCGTGTGCGTTGATTGTATGCTGCTTGTCATAAGCTTTGATATCGGGGTTGTTTTTGATGGAGATCTGCTTCTCCCGGTCGAGAGCAAGGTGATAGAGCTTATCAAAGGCGATAATATCCATCTCGTCCTTCTCGTCGGCGGTGAGAGCCTTGAAGGCCTCGACGAGCTTTTCGTATGCGGCGAGGGTGTCCGCGTCGGGCTCTGCGACTGAGAGCTTGCCGTCGAATGCGGTCACATCCTCTTCGAGCTTTGCGAGGGAATCTGCGGTGGCGAATGCGCCGATGCACCGGACGGAGACCAGCATCATGCACAGCGCCATGAAAATGCTCAACGCTTTTTTGAAGTTTTTCATTTCCGTTCTCCTTAGTTTAATGTATAATATGAATTAAAGGGTGCCGAACTAACGTGGCGCGCCTCCTTTCTCTGTGTTTCTAAAGGCGAATTAATAACAGCTCGTTATTAATTCTTTTTTATAAAAACGACCGCTTTGAAAAGGTCGTTATAACGCAGTTATGCGCTGCGGCTACAGCCGCCGATATAATTCGTAAAGAGCAATTAATAACGAACCGTTAATAATTACCCGTATAAAAACGGCCTTTTATTCAAAGGTCGTTTTCAGTTCATCGTTAAAGAGCCACAGCAGCCCGTTAAGGCAGTCCGTATAAAGGTCGCAGTTCCTCACAAACCTGCTGCGTATCTCCTCGCCGAAGCACTCGGCGGCCTTATCGGCCAGCATATCAAAGGTACAGCCGTCATCGGTGGGGTAGAGAACGATGCGGTCGGGGTCGAGCACGGATATTATCGCCCGAAGCTGATATGAGTAAAACTCAAGATTTTGACGGTCGGCCATAGGGGTGAATATTTTGCCGATATCGCCCGCCTTGCCCCTTGCGCCCTTGAGAATATCGCCGTTGACCGATACGCCGAGCCCGTATTTCTTGGTGCCGTATGTATATGCGGCGACTGTCTCGCTGTCAAAATCGGGCAAATACATCTTTGCGCCCGTGACGGCGGCACGCATATTATTTTCTATCAAAATCAGCTTGCCCGTCATCTCGGCGAAGCGCTCCTTAAGATCAATGCCCTCAAGGCTCGGGAAGCGCCACGAGCGGACTATCATATTATCAAGCACATGACCCGGCACTCCGAAAGCATAGAAGCCGATGAGTGGGTCGGCGGTCATGAATTTCCTAACCGCAAAATCGAGAGTTTCGAGAGCGTTATCGTCATTTATCTCGCATTTGTATTCAAACAAGCGCTTGAAGCAAAAATCAAACACCTCAAAATGAAGCGTGTCAGAGAAAAAATAAAGAACGGCGCAATGCATAAAATCGGGATTGATGGCATAGGAGACAGCCTTGCGCCCGCGGTCGGAGTCGCAAATGCCGCACGGGGTAAGTATCCTCAGTGTGATGCCGCTGTTTATCGCACGGGTGACGGTGGGCAGGCTTAAGCCTGTTTCTTCGGCGAGCTGCGGAATCGTAGCAGACTCGCGGCGGCGCAGATACCCGCTGACCGCAAGGAAATTTGAACGGCGCACCGAGGAAATATCCGATTTCTCCTGCATTAAGCTGTTACCCCTCTCACATTTAATAACAATCCGTTACTAATTATACGCATTATTGTGCAGATTGTCAATAGCTAAAATTTATTTGTTTCGGCAAATTTTGCAGGATTCATCGGCTTTGTCTGCATAATTTCGCAATAAGAATTCAAAAAGCAAATCACTCCGCCGTTGATAAATTCAATCATAGTCAAAGAGACTCAACGCGAAGTTTTTTGCAAATTTTATCTCTCGCCGCCACTCGACGCATTGAACTCGCGCGCGGCAGGGTGTATAATATAACACATAGTCGAATTCAGGAGGAAAAGTGAATGGATAACTGCATACTGACGAATATGTGCATGATCTGCGACGGGGACTATGTGATAGTCCAGCGCAGGAACGCCCCGGGCTGGCCGGGTATCTGCTTCCCCGGAGGCCATGTGGAGCCTTGCGAGAGCTTCGTTGACTCTGTCGTGCGCGAGGTCAAGGAGGAGACGGGGCTTGATATAGCCGACGTGCGCCTTTGCGGAGTTTGCCACTGGGTGCCGCCCGATAACGACCACCGCTACATAATTTTTCTCTATAAAACAAACACCTTTTCGGGCGAGCTGCGCTCCTCCGACGAGGGCGAAATATTCAGAGTCAAGCTCAGCGAGCTTGACCCCGCTGAATTCAGCGACGGCTTCGCCGAGATGCTCGAGGTATTCACCGACGAGCGCCTGAGCGAGGTTTTTCACTGGCTCGACGGCGAGGAATGGAGGACTAAAAACAAATGAACGAGCAAAAATTCAGCGGCAAGGGCGGCGTATATGCCAAAGCCCGCCCCTGCTACCCGAACGAACTTTTTGAATATTTGACGGAGCATTCAGCCCTCGGCAGCGGCACGGTTGCCGCCGATATCGGCTCGGGCACGGGCATTTTTACCCGCCGCCTTGCCGAATTCGCCGAAAAAGTCTACGCCGGCGAGCCGAACGACGATATGCGCCGCTCCGCGGAGGAGAAATACGCCGACTGCGGCAACATAATCTCGGTTAACGGCAACGCCGAGCACTCGACCCTGCCCGACGGCTCGGTCAGCCTCGTCACCGCCGCGCAGGCGTTCCATTGGTTCGATCGCACGGCGTTCAAGGCGGAGTGCCGCCGAATTTTGGGCGGCGAGGGCTTCGTCTGCCTCGTGTGGAACGACCGCGACGCTTCAAGCGGCGTCATAGCCGATAACTTTGCGGTGAACAGCAAATTCTGCCCGAATTTCAAAGGCTCGTCAAACGGCTTCGATTTCGGCGGCGCCGTATTCGACGAATTCTTTGACGGCAAATACGAAAAAGCGGAGTTCAGAAACGACCTCGTGTATGACCTTGACGGCTTCATCGCGAGGAACCTCTCCTCCTCCTACGCCCCAAAGCCCTCGGACGCAAGCTGCAATGCCTACTGCGAGGCGCTCAAAGAGGTTTTTGCCGCCCACGCCGAAAACGGGCTTGTAAAATATCCCTATATTACCGTCTGCTATCTCGGCAGGGTGTGAAAATTTATAAAAAGAGGTCTTATTTATGTGGCTTACAGCGGCTGTGTTCTCGGCGGTCTTTGCCGCTCTGACGGCTATCCTCGCTAAGTGCGGCATCCGCAAGACGGATTCCGACGTGGCGACGGCCATTCGCACGGCGGTCGTGCTCGTATTCTCGTGGATAATGGTATTCATCTCCGGCTCGGCAGGCTCGATATCGCAGCTCGGCGCAAAATCGCTGATATTCCTGACCCTCTCGGGCATTGCGACGGGCGCGTCATGGATATGCTATTTCAAGGCGCTTTCGCTCGGCGACGTCAACAAGGTCGTGCCGATAGATAAGTCGAGCACCGTGCTCACCGTGCTGCTCGCGATAATCTGCTTCGGCGAAACGGAGCACCTTGCGGTGAAGCTCATCGGCACAGCTCTGCTCGGGGTCGGCACACTGCTCATGGTGGAGAAAAAGCAGACCGAGAATTCCGCAAGCGGCAAGGGCTACCTGCTCTATGCCGTCGGCTCGGCGGTATTCGCCGCCGCGACCTCTATCCTCGCCAAGGTCGGCATCTCGGGCGTTGAGTCAAACCTTGCGACCGCTATCCGCACGGCGGTGGTGCTGGTCATGGCGTGGCTGACAGTCATCATCAAGGGCAAGCTCCCGCAGCTCAAAACGCTTGACAAAAAGGAGCTTGGCTTCATCGCCCTCTCGGGTCTTGCGACGGGCGGCTCGTGGCTCTGCTACTACTACGCTATTCAGAACGGCGTCGTGAGCGTTGTGGTGCCGATAGATAAAATGAGCCTGCTGCCCACGGTCATATTCTCCTACTTCGTCTTTAAGGAGAAGCTGAGCAAAAAGGCCGCCCTCGGCCTTGCCCTCATGCTCGCCGGTACCGTCGTCATGGCGATATTTGCATAAAAATTCAGACTTTCGATCACTGCAATACGGCTCGGCGGTCATTCGGACCGTCGGCCGTATTTTTTATAAAGGAAGCGGTCGAAAATTCTTGACAAAAGAATTAGCGCGTGCTAACATATTATCGAAATTAGTCTGTACTAACATTTTTATCGGAGGATATATGACGCTTGACAAATTAAAAATCGGCCAATCTGCGGTAATTACGGCTGTCGGCGGTGAGGGCGCTCTGCGCTGTCGCCTGCTTGACATGGGGCTTATCCCGAGGACAAGGGTCACGCTGCAAAAGGCGGCGCCCATGGGCGACCCTATCGAGATACGCATAAGGGGCTACGAGCTGACATTGCGCCTTGAGGACGCAAAAAATATAACTGTCGGCGAGCCCGAAAGCGAGAGGGGGGCGGAGGCATGATATTCGCTCTTGCGGGCAATCAAAACTGCGGTAAAACCACTCTTTTCAACGCCCTGACCGGCTCGAATCAGCATGTGGGCAACTTCCCCGGCGTGACGGTGGATCAGCGCTTCGGCGACGTGAGAGGGCAGAAGAACTGCAAGGTGGTCGACCTGCCCGGCATCTACTCCCTGCGCCCCTACACGCAGGAGGAGATAGTCACCCGCGACTTTATTATCAATCAGAAGCCCGACGGCATAATCAACATAGTTGACGCAACGAACATAGAGCGCAACCTCTATCTCACCTTGCAGCTGCTCGAGCTGCGGGTGCCCATGGTGCTGGCGCTCAACATGATGGACGAGGTGCGAGCCAACGGCGGCACCGTCGATATCGCCAAGATGAGCGTGCTGCTCGGCATCCCCGTGGTGCCGATAAGCGCCTCAAAGGGCGAGGGCGTGTCGGAGCTGATAGATCAGGCCGTTGCCGTCGCAAAGAATAAACAACTGCCGAGAGTGTGGGACTTCTGCACCTCGGAATCTGCAGTGCACCGCTGCATCCACGCAGTTGTGCACCTGATAGACGACCACGCCAAGCGCGCGGGTCTGCCGTCCCGCTTCTGCGCGACGAAGCTAATCGAGGGCGACCCCGGCATGGCGGACGAGCTGGAGCTTGTCGAGAACGAGCGCGAGTTGCTTGAGCACTGCATAGTCGAGATGGAGACCGAATGCGGGCTTGACCGCAACGCTGCTCTCGCCGATATGCGCTATGACTTCATCGAGGGGGTCGTCGCCGCCTCGGTGGTAAAGGCTCACGAGAGCAAAGAGCACAAGCGCAGCATGGCGATAGACAAGATATTGACCGGCAAATACACGGCGTTCCCCGTGTTTTTCGGCGTGATGTTCCTTGTATTTTGGCTCACCTTCGGAGTAATCGGCTCAACCCTCTCCGACCTGCTGGCAAGCGGCATTGACGCTTTCACAAATCTCGCCGACCGCGCGCTGACCGCCTACGGCATCAACCCGGTCGTCCACAGCCTGCTGATAGACGGCGTTTTTGCGGGCGTCGGCAGCGTGCTGACCTTCCTGCCGCTCATCGTGGTGCTTTTCTTCTTCCTCTCGATACTCGAGGATACCGGCTATATGGCGAGAGTCGCTTTTGTTATGGACAGGGTATTGCGTAAGATCGGTCTCTCGGGGCGTTCGTTCGTGCCGATGCTGATAGGCTTCGGCTGCTCGGTGCCCGCCATAATGGCGACGCGCACCGTCTCCTCCGACCGCGACCGTAAAATGACGATACTCCTGACGCCCTACATGAGCTGCTCGGCAAAGATACCCATCTACGCCGTGTTTGCGGCGGCCTTCTTCCCGAAGCACAAGGCGCTCGTGATGATCGCCCTGTATGTATTCGGCATCCTGCTCTCGATAATCATGGCGCTGATACTCAAGAACACCGCCTTCAAGGGCAACCCCGTGCCGTTTGTCATGGAGCTGCCGAACTACCGCCTCCCCTCGCCGAAGAGCGTGGCTCTGCTGCTCTGGGATAAGGCGAAGGACTTCCTGCAGCGTGCATTCGGCATAATCTTTGTCGCAACGATAGTTATTTGGTTCCTTCAGAATTTCGACACCCGCCTGAATGTGGTCGAGAACAGCGCGGACAGCCTGCTCGCCATGATAGGCAGGGTCGTTGCCCCGATATTCGAGCCTCTTGGATTCGGCGACTGGAGAGCGGCTACCTCGCTCATCTCCGGCTTCACGGCGAAGGAGGCTGTTATCTCCACCATGGCGGTGCTGCTTGAAACAAATCTTGCAAATCTCGGCGGCACACTCTCGGCGATGTTCACCCCGCTCTCGGCGGTCAGCTTCCTTGTATTCACCCTGCTCTATACCCCGTGCGTTGCAGCGATCGCTTCTATCCGCCGTGAGCTCGGCTCAAAGATACAGACCGCCGGCGTTGTGATACTCCAGTGCGGCGTGGCGTGGATATGCGCCTTCTTGGTGTTCAGGATAGGGAGCATGATAATATGACCGTCGGCGATTATATAATTCTTGCCGTTATCGCCGCCGCCGTTTTCTTTGCGGTGCGTTCGCTCGTGCGCCAAAGGAAAAGGGGCGGGTGCGGGTGCGGCTGCTCCGGATGCAGCGGCTGCCCGATGAACGGTAACTGCTCAAAAGACGATTGCAAAAGGAAATAAAGACAGCAAAAAGCTCCGTCAATGACGGAGCTTTAACTTTAGCTTATTTTCTGTTTCTGAGCCGCTTATCGCTCTTAACTGCGAGGCGGGTGCCGACGCTCTGGAACACCTGAACGAGGATGATCAGGAAGATGACGGCGAAGATCATTATCAGATATTTATATCTGTAGTAGCCGTAGTTGATGGCTATCTTGCCGAGTCCGCCACCACCGATTATACCGCTCATTGCGGAGTAACCGAGCACGGTGGTTATCGCTATCGTCGCATTCGAGATGAGCGAGGGGACGCTCTCGGGTATCATGACCTTGACGATTATCTGGAACGGCGAAGCGCCCATGCTCTGTGCCGCCTCGATTATGTTGGGGTTGATCTCTCTGAGGCTGCCCTCAACGAGCCTTGCGATGAACGGGAACGCCGCAATGACGAGCGGCACCACCGACGCGGGAGTGCCGACGACCGTGCCGACTATCAGCCTTGTGAGCGGGAACACCATTATCATCAATATGAGGAACGGCACCGAGCGCAGCAGGTTGATTATCACATTCAGCGCATGGAGCAGGCCCTTGGGGACTCTGATTATCTTGTTGTTTTCGCCTGCGACAAGCAGCACTCCGAGGGGCAGACCGATGATGGTCGCAAAGAAGGTCGAAAGCACGGTGACATAGACGGTCTCCCATATTGCGAGCGGGAACTGCTCACGCAAGACTTTGAGCGCCTCCTGCACCGGCTCCGAAGCCAAATACTCACTTATCATCGCTTGTCACCTCCTCAACATAGATATCGGGAATTCTGGTAAGGTAAGCGATCGCCCTCTCAAGCTCCGCTCTGCCGCCGGGGATGCCGAGCAGCATATTGCCGTAGGCTTTTTCGCCTATCGAGCGGGTCGACGCCGAGAGGATGCTCGCCGCTATGTTTTCGTCGATAGCCATCTGAGCTATCAGCGGGGTCTTGGTGGCGTTTGAGCCGTTGAATACTATACGCACGACGGTCTCGTTGTCGGCGACTACGGCGTCCTGGTCATAGCCGTCGGGGTAGACAAGAGCCTTTGCTGCCTTGGATTTCGGGGCGGAGAACACATCGCTGACCGCTCCCTCCTCGGCGACTGTGCCGTTATCGAGGATAGCGACTTTGGTGCATATCTGCTCAACGACGCTCATCTGGTGAGTGATGACTATCACGGTGATGCCGAGCCTGTCGTGGATATCGCGGATAAGCGAGAGAATGGACTGCGTTGTCTGCGGGTCAAGCGCACTCGTTGCCTCGTCGCAGAGCAATATCTTCGGGTGGGTCGCCAGCGCGCGGGCAATAGCCACTCGCTGCTGCTGGCCGCCCGAGAGCTGCGCCGGGTAGCTCTTGAGCTTGTCGCCGAGACCGACGATCTCGAGCAGCTCGGTCGCTCTCTTGACCGCCTCGGACTTTTTGACCCCCGCAAGCTCCAGCGGGAAGCAGACGTTTCTGAGACAGTTCCTCTGCATGAGCAGGTTGAAGCCCTGGAATATCATCGTGATATTCCTGCGCTGCTCCCTGAGCTGATACTCGGTGAGCGTGCTCATGTCGCGCCCGTCGATTATGACCTTGCCCTCGGTCGGGCGCTCGAGCATATTGATGCAGCGCACAAGAGTGCTCTTGCCTGCGCCGCTCATACCGATGATGCCGTATATCTCGCCGTCCTCTATCTTGAGCGAGACATCGTGCAGGGCGTCGAAATTGCCATCGGCGGTGGGGAACGTCTTAGTTAAGTGCTGAATTTCAATCATTATCCATAACTCCCGCAAGGGAATAATGCCGCCCGATAACAGCCGGCATTATTCCCGTAGATTTTATAAGGTATCTTATTTGTTAAGAGCGTCAAGTGTGGTCTGCTTGCCGCCGTAGAGACCCATCGGCTCAACGTGAACGGTCAGCACGGAGACGATGTGAGTGCCGTTCTGAGCATTGAAGTCGTCAAGGTACGGAATGTGCTGGAAGTAGTTGGCGTCGACCTCGCCGCTGTCAACCACGTTGTTGGGCTGGACATAGTCGGTGAATTCGAGGATCTTAAGAGTGATGCCTTTTTCGGCAAGGATCTCCTTGGCAACTGCAAGGATCTCAGCGTGCGGTGTGGGGGAAGCGGCAACGCTTATCTCCTGACCCTTGAGTGCGTCGTAGTCAAGGGTGGCGTCGAAGCCGTCGCCAGGATTCTCAACCACGCTGATGACTGCGCCTTCATACTTGCTGTTGATAAAGTCGGCGACCTTCTTGCTCTCGAGAGCGGCCTTGAGCGCCTTTATCTTGGGGGTATTCTCATTGCCTTCCTTAACAGCAAGGATGTTGCCGTAGGAGGAAGCGGAGTCTTCGATAAGGAGAGAATCCTTAACGGGGTTGAGGTTTGCGGGTATAGCATAGTTTGAGTTGATGACTGCGTAGTCAACATCCTTCAGGACGTTGGGGAGCTGAGCCGCCTCGACCTCGTTGAACTTAATGTTCTTGGGGTTCTCGGCGATATCGTTGACGGTGGCGGTGATGCCTGCGCCGTCCTTGAGCTTGATGTAGCCCTTTGCCTGGAGCAGGAGCAGCGCTCTGGCTTCGTTGGTGGCGTCATTGGGGACTGCGATGGTGAGCGATTCGCTCTGCTTATTTGAGCAGCCTGCGAATATTGCAAGTGCGAGGACAGCGACGAGTAATACGGAAACTATCTTTTTCATTTTAATTCGACCTTTCAAAATTAATATTTATTCAGTTTAACGATCATACCACAAGACAGCGGCACATTCGCCCGAATCTGAAATTAGCTCTTACAAGCTCTTCAAGGCAGCTTATCATGGTGAAAACCTCCGCAAGAATAAAAATAACCGGGAGCCTCCGACGAAGTTCCCGGTTAAAAGCAAATCAATTAGCGCTCGAGCTTATCGATCTGCTTTTAATGAAGAACGTGCCGGATTTTTGGCAATAGTCATCATGCACATGCGAAACTCGCCGCACATGCCCATAATGCACATAGTCGCAATTGCCTTTCTCACGGTGACATTCTCCTTTCATGCGAAATACCTACCAAATAGATTGGAGTTATAGTAGCACACGCGCTCGCATTTGTCAACCCGTTTTATGTATTTTCATACATTTATGCAATAAATCGGCCTGTCACCACCGCAAATAAGGGCAATTCCACTAAAACGCCATATACATTATATATAGAACGGCGAAGAGGTTTTACTACACGAAAGTATACCACACCCCGCCCCGATAGTCAATGCCCCTCAGCAGTAGGTTGATATTTAGACAGAATAAATAACTTTGAAAGCCGCATTGAGCAAAAAAACGGGGCTGTCGGATAGGTGACAGCCCCGTGGGTAATTGCCAAATGGGATTATTTATTGGGATTGAACCAATGGTGGAAGTGCTTATGGAGCCAGGGGAAGAGGATGTTGGTGCCGATATTGCCGAAGATGATGAATCCGAACACCATTATATTTGATTTCAGATGAAAAAGAAAGGTGAAAAACGACTTTTACACAAAACTGATGTGCCCCCTGTCAAGTAGACAGTGAAAAAACAAATCACCGTGAGACGTCATACTGTGCCCACGCTATGCAGAAAGGAAAATTTAAAAGAAAAAGCCGAGGCGGGGAGCCTCGGATTTTTCTCGTATAAAACGGGGGGACAAAAGATGGTAGTGATCAAATTATTTAGACGCCTGTTTGGAGTACTTGGTGAGATAAACAACTCTCATCAGCAGAGCCTCGACAGGGTTGATCGCCTTTGCCTTGCCGAATATCTTGGTGCCCAGCAGGGTAAGGCAGCTCTTGCTCATTATCATATCGACCGCCTGAGCGTCGCCCTCGACAGCGCCGCAGCAAAGAGCGCCGAGATCCTTGACAAGGACGGCATTCTTGCCTTTGAGCGCCTTGGCGCATTTGTCGATACTTGCGATCTTGACCTTGGGACCGCAAATCTGAGCAAAGTCATCAAGCAGGGGCTTCATATTTTTGCCGAGCCTTGAAACTGCGGCGACCTCGCTTGAAGTGTTGTGGATTATATAATTGAATGACGGGTAGGCAAGGTAAACGCTGCGGTGAGCGTCCGCCGACGGCGCAAGTGCCTTGTCAGCCTCGCCGGTCTTGAGATCCATTGACGCAACGGACCCGTTGCCCTTATTGGTAAGGGTGATCTTTCCGTCGTCTCTGTTACAGCTACTATTATACAACAAAGATTCATCAATTTCAACAGTTTTTTTGGATTTTGTAATCCTATCTGCAATTTTCGTACAGAAGTCATTTAAATTGTCCGCTTTTATGCCGAGCTTCTCCTTTGCGGAGTTCAGAAGGTACTCCGTGCTGAGCTTTTCAAGCGTCTCTGCCACGGCGAACGCCTCTGCGCTGTCCCTGCCGAAGCAAAGAGCGCCGTGGTGAGCCATGATAACAGCCTTTGAGGGGCTGAGCCTGAGCGCCTTCGTGACGCCCTTGCGCAGCTTCTTTGTGCCGGGCAGGCCGTATGAGCCGATGAGGATCCTGTCGCCGATGAGCTTCTTTGCCTCGCCGGTGACGGTCTCAATGCCGCTGCGGAGCGCACTGATAACGGAGGCGACCTTCTGGTGGGTGTGAATAACGAAGCCCGCCTCGGGGTATTCCTTATAGACCTCTGCGTGAATGCCCTTCTCGGAGGACGGCTTGACGCCGCCGCTCCATTCGAGGGAATCTATTGCAACTTCAACGATATCTTCGGGGGTAAGACCGATATAGGGCTTGCCGCTCGGGGTGATGACAAAAGTCTTGTCATCCACACGGCAGCTCACGTTGCCCCAAGTCCTTGCGATAAGGCCGGACTCAACCAGCTTCTCACCCGCCTCGATAACGAGCTTTTTAGCAGTCAAAACATCCATGATAGTTTTCCTTTCGGCTTATCAGCCAAGGCAGGTAACATTTGAGAATACTCTGTCGAAGGCTGCGAGAGCTTCGTCGATCATCTCGGGAGTGTAAGCAGCGCTGGTGTAGAGGCGGCTGCCTGCAAGCGTTACGAGGCCCTCTGCCATGTAGGCAGCGCCCATGTGCTCCATTTCCTTCTTGCGGGCGTTGGTAGCGTTGAGCACGCCGGGGATGGTCCAAGGCTTGCTCCAATTGATGGAGAAGTGCATGGTGCCGACGGTCTCAAGATGGCAGATAGAGCCCTGGTTAAATGCAACAAAGGGAAGATCGTGCTTCTTGATAAGCTCCCGGAGACCTGCGGTGATCCTGTCGCCCATGAGACCGGCCTTGTAGCAGGCGTCGGCCTTCTCCATCTCCTCGAGCATAGTGTAGCCGGCAACGCAGCTGAGCGGGTTAGCGGACATGGTGCCGCCGCAGAATGCCTTATGTATCTTCTGCGAGCCGTCAAGGCCTGCGCCGAGATACTTCATGTATTCTCTCTTACCGCCGAGTCCGCCTGCGCCGGGGTAGCCGCCCGCGACGACCTTGCCGAATACGGTCAGGTCGGGCGAAACGCCGAAGTAGCCCTGTGCGCCGTTCATGCTGACTCTGAATGCGGTAACGACTTCATCGAATATAAGCAGTGCGCCGTACTTGCGGCAAAGGGTCTCGACGCCCTTGCAGAAGTTCTTGTCAACGGGTCTGGTGCCGCTCTCGGGGCCGACGGGCTCGAGCATAACGGCAGCGGTGCCGCCCTTGAGTCTGTTTGCGCGGAGCTTTCTCTCAAGGTCGTTCAGGTCGCCGGGGAAGAATTCCTCGGTATCCTTGAAGCAGAAGCGGGGAACGCCGTGAGCCTGAGTCCACTTGGTGCCGGGAATGCGGATGCCGTAGCCGAGCTGATCGCTCCAGCCGTGATAAGCGCCGCCCATCTTGAGTATCTTCTTTTTGCCGGTGGCAAGGCGAGCGACACGGATAGCCGTCATGCAGGCCTCGGTGCCCGAGCCGAGCATACGGAACATATCAACATTGGGGATAAGGTCGACTATCTTCTTGCCGAGTTTGTACTCATACTCATGGAAAAGGCCGGTGGACGGGCCGCAGGTATTGAGCAGCTCGATGACCTTCTCACGCACTGCGGGGGGATTGCTGCCCAAAACGGTGGGGCCGCCCGCCTGCAGGAAGTCAAAGTATCTGTTGCCGTCGATATCATAGAGATATGCGCCCTCAGCCTTGGTAAAGACGAGGGGGAACGGATAGTTGAAAGCGAGGTTGTGCTGAACGCCGCCGGGAATGACCTGCTTTGCTTCCTCGATCATCTTCTTCGAGGTCGGGCACTTCTTCTCAAAATACTCGGAGCAGTAATTCTCAAGAGCTTCAGGCTTAATCGAATAGATAGGCTTCTTAATAAGTGCGTCAAGCTGCTTAGTAACAAGCTGAGCGTCGGGGTAATTGATGATTCCGTGGTTAGCCATTTTCTTCTTCCTCCTGAAACAGTTTATTTAATATTAAACCAAGTTTATTATAGCACAAAGGATTCCGTTATTCAAGCCCGAGTTTTTTTGCCATTTCGGCAGTTTTAAGCTCGAGCAGCTTTGAAACGCCCTCCTCCTGCATGGTGACGCCGTAGAGCATATCGGCCTCGTCCATGGTGCCTCGGCGGTGGGTGATGAGGATGAACTGAGTGCTGCCCGTCATGCCCCTGACATATTGGGCGTAGCGGGTGACGTTGACGTCGTCCAGCGCAGCCTCGACCTCGTCAAAGATGCAGAACGGCGCGGGAGTGACCTTGAGGATAGCGAAGAGCAGCGCGATCGCCGAGAGTCCCTTTTCGCCGCCGGAGAGCAGGTCGATATTCTGCACGTTCTTGCCCGGGGGCTGCACCCTGATGTTGATATTGCATTCGAGCACGTCCTGCGGGTCGTCGAGCACAAGCTCCGCCTTGCCGCCGTCGAAAAGATCCTTGAAGGTCTCGGTGAAATTATTGTTGATGCGCCTGAACTGCTCCCTGAATCTCTCGGCCATCTTGCCCGTCAGCTCGTCGATGAGCTTGACAAGCTCGGCCTTGGATTCCTCGATGTCGCTTATCTGGCCGCTCATGTATTCGTATCGCTCGGATACCTCTTTGTATTCCTCGACCGCGCCGACATTGACGCTGCCGAGGGCTCTTATCTTGCCCTTTATCTCCTGCAAAGTGCGCTGCGCCTTCGGGATATCCTCGGGCACCACGCCGACCTCCTCGGCCTCGCGCAGGGAGAGCTGATATTCGTCATAGAGCTTGTTGCGGGCTGTCTCCAGCTCCCTTTGGAGCGATTCCTTGCGCTCCTCGAGCCTTGCGACCTCGCCGCTGAGCTTCTCGCGCTCGGAGGTCATCTCCCTCTCCTTTGAGCGCAGCGCCGTGCTCTGAGCCTCGACGCCGGAGCGCTTGCCGATAAGCTCCTCTATCTTCTCGCGGGTCTTGACGGCATTCTCCCTGAGAGCTGCCGCCTCCTGCTCAAGCTCGCGAATGCCCGCCTCGGTCTGCTCATTGCTAAGCCGAATGGCCTCTATCTCGTCGGAGAGAGTGCCCGCGCGGCGGCTGTACGTCTCTTTTTGCTCAAGGCAGCTTTGGATCGTCTCCTTGCACGCCTCGATATCCTTGTGGAGAGCCACTATCTCGAGGTTCAGCGAATTCTGAACCGCTGCGGATTCCTCACGCAGCCTGTCGATCTCTTCTCTGCGCTCGTCAAGCTCGCTTATCTTCGCGGAAAGCTCCTCGCCCTCGGCGGTAAGCTGAGCTATTCGTTCATCAGCCCTCTGCTCCGCGGCGTGCGCCTCTTTTATGCGCTCTGCGGCGGCGGATTTCTCGCTCTCAAGCTCCTCTATCTGACCGCTTGCGGCGGCGTATCTGTCGCTGACGAGCTTCAGCTCGCTCTCGGCTCTGATGATAGCCTCCTGGGTCTTGATAAGCTCCGCTTCGGAGGCTTCAAGCTCCGCTTGGGTGTTTGCGACCTCCTCGGAGAGCGTTTTGTAGGCGCTCTGCCTGTCGCCGAGCTGCTTTTCGAGAGCCGCCACGGTCTCGCGCAGCGCCTCGATCTCGGTCATTCTGCTCAGGAAGCCCGTGCCCGAGCCTCTGGAGCCGCCCGTCATGGAGCCGCCCGCATTGAGCACCTGACCGTCGAGGGTAACTATCTTGAAGCGGTAGGAATATTTCTTTGCCATCGCTATGCCGTTGTCGATGTTGTCGACCACCGCCGTCCTGCCGAGCAGGGAGCCGATGATGCCGGCATATTTCGGGTCAAAATCGAGCAGCTTATCCGCCATATCGACGAAGCCCTCGCAATTTGCAAGCCCGTTCTCGGTGAACGGCCTCGCCTTGACGGAGGTAAGCGGCAGGAAGGTCGCCCTGCCCGCCCGATTCTCTTTTAAGTAATTTATCGCCCTTTTTGCGGCGTTTTCGTCGTCGGTGACGATATTCTGTATCGCCGCGCCGAGAGCCGTTTCTATCGCCACGGCGAACTCGGGCGTTGCGGTTATAAGCTGTGAAAGAGTGCCGTGAATGCCCCTGAGAGCGCCCCTCTTGGACTCTCTGATGACCTTCTGAACGCTGCCGGCGTAGCCGTCAAGGTTCTTTTCGAGGTCGTCGAGCATTTTGATCCTTGCGTTTTTCTGATATATGTCGAGGTTCG
>ERZ1034719.391-NODE-391-length-26979-cov-10.549138_pt1 | contig 26979 bp, 10 predicted proteins | sample MGYA00520703_ERZ1034719 | MGnify/ENA primary metagenome ERZ1034719 (study PRJEB33766, sample SAMN09781716) | gut metagenome | biome: gut microbiome | host: Homo sapiens | place: Madagascar | study: EMG produced TPA metagenomics assembly of the PRJNA485056 data...
TGAATGCCCAGCAGACATTCAATGAGATGATGTATTCCAAGGAGAAAACCATGTTTATCCTGAATGCTCCAACAGCCCAAAAGTCTTCTGTAACCCTCCGTCTTTATAAGCAAGGTCAGGGAGGAAAAGCGTATAAAACGCTGAAGATGAAGAAGTTGGGTGACGAACGCTGGGAGGCTACAGTAAAGGGTGACCTCAAGGGAAAGTTCTATACCTTTGATATTGGTAAGGGTGAAACACCAGGTACATTTGCCAAAGCAGTAGGTGTGAACGGAAACCGTGGCGCCATAGTAGATTTGTATGATACCGATCCATCTGGATGGGATAAGGACGTGCGTCCTGCCCTGAAATCGCCAGCCGATCTCGTTGTCTACGAGCTTCACGTGCGTGATTTCTCCATTTCTCCTACATCCGGCTTGAAATATAAGGGTAAATATCTCGCCCTCACCGAGCCTAAGGCCATCGAATATCTCAAGAATCTGGGCATCAACGCCATCCACTTCCAGCCTGTATTCGATTTCGCTTCTATAGATGAGACCCGACTCGACAAGCCACAGTTCAACTGGGGTTATGATCCGAAGAACTATAATGTGCCGGAAGGCAGTTACGCTACCGACCCTTATTCTCCAGCAACCCGCATCAAGGAGTTCAAGGAGATGGTGATGGCGCTGCATAAGGCTGGCATTCGAGTGATTTTCGATGCCGTATATAACCATACTTTCGATATCAACGGCAGCAATTTCCAGCGTACCTATCCTGATTATTATTATCGCAAGACCAAGGACGGTAAGTATTCTGACGGTTCAGGCTGTGGCAACGAGACTGCTTCAGAGAAGCCTCTCATGCGCCAGTTTATGCTGGAGAGCGTGAAATACTGGATAGACGAATATCATATCGATGGTTTCCGTTTCGACCTGATGGACGTTCATGACATCGAAACCATGCAGGCTATCCGTGAGATGGTAAACCGCATCGATCCTAGCATCTATATTTATGGTGAGGGATGGAGTGCAGGCAGTTGTGCTTATCCTACCGAGAAACTGGCGATGAAGGCGAATACCCAGCAGCTCAAGGGTATCGGTGCTTTCAGCGATGATATGCGCGATGCGCTCCGTGGTCCTTTCTCTGATGACCATCAGGGTGCGCTCCTGGCTGGTCTTACAGGTCAGGAGGAGAGTCTGAAGTTCGGTATTGTGGGTGGCATTGCTCATCCGCAGGTGGATATGACAAAGGTGAACTATGACAAGGAGCCTTGGACCAACAATCCTACCGAGCAGATTAGTTATGTAAGCTGCCATGACGATATGTGTCTGGTAGACCGTCTGAAGGCAAGCATCGCATCTCTTACCGACAAGAATATCCCAGAAGCAATACGTACTGCCGAGTTGCTCCGCATCGATAAGCTTGCGCAGACCTGCGTCTTCACTTCTCAGGGTGTTCCTTTCATCCTTGCCGGTGAGGAGATGCTTCGCGACAAGAAGGGAGTACACAATAGCTATAATTCTCCTGACAGCATCAACCAGTTTACCTGGACCAATCTGCAGAAGTATCCGCAGGCGTTTGCTTATTACAAGAGTCTGATTCAGCTCCGCAAGAATCATCCGGCCTTCCGTCTTTCTACAGGCGATAAGGTACGTCAGCATCTGGAGTTCCTGCCTAGTCAGGATGCCAATGGCAACAAGCAGACTTGCCTCGTAGGTTTCCAGCTCAAGAATCTGGAGGGCATTGATGCGTGGAAGAACATCATCGTGATCTATAACTTCAATAAGGAGGCAAAGAAGATGCAGATTCCTGAGGGTAATTATACCGTGGCTTGCTGCAATGGTATAATCAATGAGGAAGGCTTAGGCTTTGTTTCGGGAAAGGAAGTTGAGGTTGCCCCTCAGTCAGCCCTGATACTTTATCAGAAATAGTTTATATATATAATAAGGTGTAATATGAAAAAGATAATAGCTTCATTATTGCTTATGAGTAGCGCAATAAGTATGAATGCGGCGGTCAACGTGAACCGCATTGAACCTACCGACTGGTATGTGGGCATGAAAGATGCTTCACTCCAGCTGATGGTGTATGGCAAGGATATCAAGAATGCCGATGTAACGGTAGACTATCCGGGTGTGAAGGTAGACAGCATCGCCCGCCTTGATTCTCCTAATTATCTCCTGGTTTATCTTAACCTCGATGGAGCAAAGGCTGGTGAGATGACCCTCAACTTCAAGCAGGGCAAACAGTCGAAGAAGGTGAAGTATGTGTTGAAGAACCGTGAGATGGCGGGCGATAAGCGCATCGGTTTCTCTAATGAAGATGTGCTCTATATGCTGATGCCAGACCGTTTTGCCAACGGCAATCTGAAGAATGATGCCTTTAAGGCGATGCGTGATAAGACCTGCAACCGTGCAGAGCCTAGTCTGCGACATGGTGGCGACCTGGAGGGAATCCGCCAGCATCTCGATTATTTTAACCAGTTGGGTGTTACCGCTCTGTGGTTTACCCCGGTTTTGGAGAACGACAGTCCAAGTAACGGCAAGAACAGCAGCTATCATGGCTATGCTACCACCAATTACTATCGTGTAGACCCACGTTTCGGAACCAATGCCGATTATAAGCAGCTGATAGATGAGGCTCACAAGAAAGGTTTGAAGATTGTGATGGATATGATTTTCAACCATTGCGGCTTCGAGCATCCTTGGGTTGCCGATATGCCATCTAAAGACTGGTTTAATAAACCAGAATGGCTGGCTCCTGAAAATCAGACTGCCGAGCATCAGAAGAACATCGGTACGGTGGATGGCGCAGCCAAGGTGAACGATAAGTATCTGCAGACCAGTTATAAACTGACTCCGGTACTTGACCCATACGCCAGCAAGGTTGATCTCACAGAAACCGTAGACGGCTGGTTTGTTCCAACCATGCCTGACCTCAACCAGCGTAACCCACACGTTATCAAGTATCTGATTCAGAACAGCGAGTGGTGGATAGAGAGTGCAGGTATCGACGGCATCCGTATGGATACCTATCCTTATGCCGACCGCGATGCGATGGCACACTGGATGAAGGTGCTGGGCGAGGAGTATCCTCACTTCAATACCGTAGGCGAGACTTGGGTAACCGAACCAGCCTATACTGCAGCCTGGCAGAAGGACAGCAAACTTTCTGAGAAGAACAGCTATCTGCCAACCGTTATGGATTTCGCCTTCTTCGACCGCATCAACAGTGCAAAGAAAGAGGAGACTGATGACTGGTGGAACGGCATGAACCGTCTCTACAATGTATTCTGCTATGATTATCTCTATCCTAATCCAAAGAGCGTAATGGCATTCATCGAGAATCATGATACCGACCGCTTTCTGGGCGAAGGCAAGGATACCCTGGCTTTGAAGCAGGCGCTGTCATTGCTTCTGACCATCAATCGCACTCCTCAGCTCTATTATGGTACAGAGGTGCTGATGAATGGTACCAAGAGCGTGACCGATGGCAATGTACGCAAGGACTTCCCTGGCGGTTGGGCTGGTGATAAGCACAATGCCTTTACTGCCGAAGGAAGAACACAGGCAGAGAACCAGATGTTCAACTGGCTCAGCAACCTGTTGCACTGGCGCCAGGGCAATGAAGTGATTACTAAGGGCAAGCAGACCCAGTTCTGTCCACAGAAGGGTGTGTATGTCATTGCCCGCCAGTATAAGGGTAAGAATGTGATGACGGTTATTAACGGCAAGAACGAGGCAAACGAGCTGAATGTTTCCCGATATGCAGAGATTATCGGTTCTCATGACAAGGCCACGGATGTTACAAACGGTCGCACCGTTCTTATCAACAAGAACGTGAAGCTCCGTCCTCGCCAGAGCATGATTCTTGAGTTCTAAAACGCAAGTAGCTTCGTTGGCCGATGAAAGTAGCTTCGTTGGCCGATGAAAGTACTTTCAATTGCCAACGCAAGTATATTCCTATATGAACGTTCCTAGAATTGTAAATTTACACTTCTAGGAACGTTTTTTTATATAAATATTCTTTGGTTTCATTTTTTCTTTGTACTTTTGCACACATAACCTATATAGATAAATGATTAGATACATTCTTTCTATAATAAGCATTCTTTTCATAACCTTGAGCAGTTGGGCGCAAGGTGGGTTGCCTAGTCGCTATAATGTAAGCTATCTCAATATGGCTGCAGGTATGCCGAATAACTTTGCTGATGATATCTTTCAGGATTCCTACGGCTTCGTATGGATCAGTACACATGGTGGTGGTCTGGTACGCTACGATGGTTTCAATTTCATGAACTTCGGTTTGGGGTCTGTAGGAATCAGTCTGCGAAGCAACAGTTGCCGTAATGTCTGCGAAGATCCGTTCAAGCGCCTTTGGGTGGCTTTCGAAGAAGGTCCGCAGGTGCTCGACCTCAATACCATGCAGCCTGTTGTTCCACCTTGTGAGAACAGCCAGGTAGAGGCACAACTCAACAAAGTATTCAAGAACCTTTGCACCCGAATATATTGTGATGCAAAGGGCAATATATGGATGCTGTCTGTCAATCAGCTTACCCGTTTCGGTTTTAACGAAAAGGGCGAGGTGAACAGCGTCTTGTCCACATCCTATCCTTATAATGCTCCCGACCTCGGAATCTGTGATGTCTATCGCAGAGGAACGGTTGTATTATGCAACAATGGAGTGGTGAGCGAGTTCTCAGTGAAGAACAATCAGCTCGTAGCAAAGAACATCTCATCCCTCTTCCCTCCGCTCGAAGGTAGGTATGCCGGTGCTATCATCTCATATCATGGCAAGATATGGATGGGTACGAATCGCGGATTGCTTAATAGCGGCAAGCAGGAATTCCATTGCTCTGCTACCGACCATTCGCTCCAGCACGAAGTAGTGACGAGCCTTGCCGTTTCTCCAGATGACAAACTTCTGGTAGGAACGCTCTGTGGCGTAGATATCTTCAATGATAAGACCGGAGAGATAGAACATTGGAATACTGCTACGGCTGTGAATCCGCTGAGCAGCAACTTTATCAACAGTCTTTTCTCAAAGAACGGACAGATATGGGTAGGCTCCGAGACAGGTGGTGTTATCAAGTTGGCTCCACGTCAGCTGAATTTGGAATTCTACCGTCACGACCCCGCCAACCCGGGCAGTATCTCTCATAATGCTGTCAATGCCATGTATGCGGCAGCCGACGGAACCCTGTGGGTAGGAACAGTAGAGGGAGGTCTCAATGCTTTGGCTCCAGGCAGCAGGAACTTTATTCATTATACGGTGGCAAATTCCGGTTTGCCGCATAATACCGTCTCGGTTCTTGCAGCCGATAACCGCAATCAGCTCTGGATTGGTACCTGGGGAAGGGGCTTTGCTGTGATGAATCTCAGTCAGCCGGGCAAGATTATTCCTCTGGTGATAGATGCAAAGCATCAGCATTTACTTAACTTTGCCGGTGCCTTGGCTTACGATCCTATCAATGATGGTATGTGGCTCGGAACCAATGATGGTCTCTTCTTCTATGATATGAAGCGCCGTCAACTCATCGAACCTTTCAGGGGATGCCTGAATGTGCGCGGCTGCATCGGTTCTCTGATAACCCGAAAGGGCAAACTCCTGATGGGTTGTGTGCGGGGAATGGTAGAGGTCGACCTCAAGTCGCGTCCTCATGGCAAGGGCGATTTCGCTGTGACGTATCATCAGTATAAACTCGACAATCCGAAGAGTGGAGTCTTCGATAAGGTATTGTCTTTCTGCCAGGCTAAGGATGGAAAGATATGGATGGGCAGTAACGGCTACGGTCTGTATTGCTATACCAGCGATAAAAACGGAAAGACTCAAGTGAAGTCGTATACCACGAATAATGGATTAGCCAACAATACCGTGAAGGGTATTGTAGAGGATAACCAGGGTATGTTGTGGATAGCTACCGATAACGGACTCTCTATCTTCAATCCGAAGACCGAGGCATTCTGCAGTTTCTCCCGTGAAGACGGTCTGATCAGTTCGCAGTTCTATTTCAATGGAGCCATCCGCAATGCCAAGGGCGAGATATTCCTGGGCACCGATGTGGGTATGATGGCTGTAAAGGGCATAAACCGTTCTGTGCATCAGACGGGTAAGTTGTGCTTTACCGAACTTCTGGTAGATAACCAGCCTGTCTTTGCCGGCAGTGATTATCTGGAAGAAGACATCTCCATCGCCAGAAAGTTGCGTATCCATGAGAGTGATAAGTCGTTCACCCTCTTTTTCTCAGCGCTCAATTATGGCTGCGAGACACAGGGCGTGTACCTTTATCGCATGAAGGGATACGAGAATGAGTGGGTTCAACTCAAGGCTGGTCAGCATAGTGTGCGTTATTCCACTCTGCCAGCTGGAGACTATAAGTTTGAGGTGAAATATATCCCATCTATCAATTCCGACAAGGAGCAGGTGATCTCTGTAGAAGTTCAGATTACTCCTTATTTCTGGAAGAGCTGGTGGTTTGTTACTCTTATTATAATAGGTATCATCGCCTTGCTCCAATATGCTTATGTGCGCCGTCTCAACAAGATGCGCGAAGAGGAAGTAGAAGCTCTGTATCGTCCTATCGAGGCTGCCATGAAGGAAAGTGATGAACCAGAAAAACTGCAGAGTCGCATCCAGATGATTCTGCAGAACCAGAAGCGTTATCAGGACAGTCAGAAGAAGAGCATTGAGGTTGACAGGAAGATGGTAGAGGAGAATACGCGTCCATTCATGGAAGAAGTGATGGATGTGATGGAGAAGAACTACGATAATTCTGAGTTCGGAGTTCAGGAACTGGCAGATGCCTTGGGTATATCACGCAGTGTGCTGAGCAAGAATCTCTCCAAGGAGACAGGCTTGCCAACAGCCCAGTTTATCCGCAACTACCGTCTCGACATCTCGCGCAAGATGATGGCTGATAAAACTTCCAACCGAAATATCACGGAGATAGCCTACCGTGTAGGCTTCAACGATCCGAAGTATTTCACCCGTTGCTTCACCAAGCAGTTTGGCATCTCGCCGACTGCATATAAGGATCAGTTGGATTCTCAGGGTTCAGATATGGCATAGTTCTCCTTGGATTCTTCGGAGAAATAATGTTCCTGGATGTGATAATTTGTTAAGCAAATAAAATAAAACCGAGGGGTTACTTGATATAAGTCAAGTAACCCCTTGTTTTGTATGTGTGGGTACACAACTGGTGGATAAGCACGTAATATCCTTAAAAATCCACTGTTTATGCGTTTTGTCCACCTATAAAACCCATTTGTCCACCCTATATAATCCGATTAATTGTACTTTTGCCACTGAAAAAGGATTTAAGATTTTTAAATAACCTATTTGAATAGTAAACAAACAACCTAAAGGCGTTAAGTTATGAAGTTAAGAAAAACTTTACTTTCGTTTGCTTGTGCTATCATGGTGGCATTAAGTTTCACTGCTTGTGGTGATGACTGGGGCCGACAGGACGATCCTGCTGGCGGACAGATTTACCCATCTAAGACAACAGTGGCAACTTATGACTTTGAGTATTCAGAAGAGAAACCTGAGTATTCAGACATGATAAGTCACGATGAGTCATGTGAGGTGACCAATGATGAGACCCTCGCAAGTAATGTATTGCACATCAATGGTAAGGGTGGTGCCAAGATTGCCAATCCTTTCAATGGTGTGAAGTTGCAAAATGGTGCTGCCATCACTTTCGCTGTAAAGATTGATGCAGCCGTAGCTGAGGACGGAACAGTCGCAGATGTTGACTTGACCCGACCTCTTATCTCATTTGGTTCAGATGAGAAGGATGCTGCTGGTAATGATATCAGTGCTCACTTCTATATCACTGCCAATGGTCAGGTGGTTTACAACAAGCCTACCCAGTTGCAGAGTTTGAACCTGAATGAGAATGATCCTGCTTCTGTGAAGACAGGTATTCTCTCTCCTAATGAGTGGCATTTCGTAGCCCTTCAGCTTTCTACTGAAGGTTACCAGCTCTACGTAGATGGCAAGAAGAGCCTTTCCGGTTATCAGACATCATCAAGTGCTACCTCTTTCAAGTACAAGACTTTGGTTGATTCCATCAACTCTTTACCTTATTTATATATAGGTGGAGACAGCAAGTTGACAGCCGAAGAGACCAATACCGTTTCCATCGACAATGTTACCCTGATCCGTAACATGATGGAAGAGAAGGATTGGAACAAGACCATTGGAGGTAATGGTGGTGGTGATGAAACATTCAAGCTTGTTGATTATGTTAATGGCGAGTCTCCTACTACCGAAATCGGTACTTCTGATTGCTCTGCAGATTGGTGGACAAGCTTCTCAGACTACTATCGTGTTCCTGCTGGTGCTACTCTCCACTTGAAATTTGAAAATCATACCTCAGGAGCTGGCAACTGGAACAACTGGAACATCTGTGTTGCTACAGATGACGTTCGTAACGTTGGCAATTATGCCGAGCACTTTGTAATGCGTAGTGACCTCTTTGGTTGGGGTGGTAATGCTTCTACTTACAATGCAGCTAATATCTCTAATGAAGGTTATGGTGATTGGGAGCAGTTCAAGGCAGATATGGAAGGTGCACAAGTAGATATTACTCTTGAACGTAAGGGTGATGAAATCTATATGACTGCTGTTGCTACGGCAAAGAATGGTAACGTTTATAAGGAAATGTATCATCAGACAATCGGTCAGGATGTGATTCGGGTATTCTTGATTGCAGATCATTCTTATCTCAAGTTGGATGCCAGTGGTTGCACAGTATCTGAACCAGCTAAGGTAGAAACGACAGAAATTGGTACTTCTGATTGCTCAGCTGATTGGTGGACAAGCTTCTCTGACTATTTCCAGATTCCTGCAGGTAAAACTTTGAACCTTGCATTCGAAAATCATACTTCGGGTGCTGGCAACTGGAATAACTGGAACCTCTGTGTTGCTACAGACGATGATCGTAACGTTGGCAATTATGCCGAGCACTTTGTAATGCGTAGTGACCTCTTTGGTTGGGGTGGTGCTGCTTCTACTTACAATGCTGCCAATATTACCAATGAAGGTTATGGCGATTGGGAACAGTTCAAGGCAGACATGGAAGGTGCCAAGGTGAACATTCAGTTGCAGCGTAAGGGTGATGAAATCTATATGACTGCAGTTGCTACAGCTAAGAATGGTACTGTCTATAAGGAAATGTATCATCAGACCATCGGAACAGATATGGTTCGTGCATTTTTGATTGCAGACCATTCTTATCTCAAGCTGGATGCTAACAATTGCTACCTGGCTTCTCCTGTTTACGAATAGGTAAAGCTTAAAAAATAACATAAATAGAATAAACAATGAACAATAACATATTGCATAAGTTATTCTTGACCCTGACACTGGTGCTCCTTACTTTAGGAGCATCAGCACAGGTTACCGTATCAGGTAATGTGTCAGATGAATCGGGTGAGCCTATCATCGGTGCTACTGTTATGGAAGCATTGACAACCAATGGTGTTGTTACTGATTTCGATGGTAACTTCAAGATTCAGGTGAAGAACGAGAACGCTACTTTGAAAATCTCTTATATCGGTATGGTTGCTCAGAACATCCGTGTAGGCAATCAGCGTAATATCAAGGTGGTTCTCAAGGACGAAAGTCAGAAAATCAATGAGGTCGTAGTCGTTGGTTACGGTCATCAGAAGAAGGAGAGTGTCGTAGGTGCTATCTCTCAGGTTAGTTCAGACGACCTCTTGAATACCCCTACAGCCAACGTTACACAGGCTATTGCCGGTAAGATTCCAGGTGTCGTAACAACCCAGGTATCTGGTGCTCCTGGTGCCGATGACGCTACCATCAACATCCGTGGTCGTGCAACCTTCGCTGGCGATGGTGCTCCATTGGTAATGGTAGATGGTGTAGAACGTGCTTTCTCTCAGGTAGCTCCTGATGATATCGAGAGTATCTCTGTATTGAAGGATGCTTCTGCTACAGCCGTTTATGGTGTGCGTGGTGCGAATGGTGTCATCCTCGTTACTACCAAGCGTGGTAAGGATATGAAGCCAGAGGTCAGCCTGACCAGCAACTTCATGTGGGGTACTCCAACCCGTAAGCCTCACTACTTGAACTCTTACGACTCTGTTACTCTCCTTGAGGAGGCTCTGAAGAATGATGGTCTTCCATCACAGTATTCGGCTTCAGACATCGAGATGTACCGCAAGAGCTGTGCCGGCGAATTGACAGGTGCTGATGCGCTTCTCTATCCTAATGTAGACTGGTATGATGAGGTGCTCAACAACTGGGCTCCATCTCAGCGCTATAATGTAAGTGTACGTGGTGGTACGAAGCGTATGCGCTACTATGTATCTGGCGAAATCTACAACCAGGGTTCTTTGATCAAGAACCTCAGTCAGGATGCATACGGCAACTCTTCAAGCCCTGGTTACAACCGTTACGCTTTCCGTGCCAACATGGACTTCTTCCTCTCTAAGGATTTGACATTCAGCGTAAACTTCGGTACACGTTTCGAGAACCGTCATGGTTCTAACACCAACGAGAGTTCTACCAACTATGATATCTTCGCACGTATCAACCATACTCCAGGTTGGATCTTCCCAGTATCTTATGAGGTACAGAATGGTGAGACAACCAAGACTCTCTACGGTGGTACAGCCGTATATCAGGACAACGTAGTGGCTGCCCTCGCCAAGGGTGGATACTATCGTGGAACCAATACCATCAATGAGACCAACTTCATCGCAGACTACAAGATGGACTGGTTGACTCCAGGTCTTTCTGCCCGCGGTATGGTTTCATTCGACTATGACTCTTATTATAAGAAGACATTCGGTGCAGCTTTTGCAACTTATGAGTTGAACGACCGTAACAACTTTACAAGTGCAGATGCTTATACCAAGTATAATGTAGACGGCGATCTGGCTTACTCTAAGGGTTCTTCTACAACTTACAAGCTCTATATGGAGGGGCAGATCAACTACGCCCGCAAGTTTGGTAAGCACGATGTTACCGGTATGGTACTTTACAACCAGAATGACTACCGTTACAACTCAGACCTGGCCAAGCGCTATCAGGGTCTCGTAGGTCGTGTAACTTACGGTTATGATGACAAGTATCTCGCTGAGGTTAACGTTGGTTACAACGGATCAGAGAACTTCCTCAAGGGCAAGCGCTTCGGTTTCTTCCCTGCCTTCTCACTCGGTTGGCGTGTAACTCAGGAAGAGTTTATGAAGCCAACAGAAAACTGGTTGAACAACTTGAAGATCCGTGCATCTTACGGTGAGGTTGGTAACGACGTATATACCGTAGGTGGTGTGGCTCAGCGCTTCCTCTATGAGGAGAAGTGGAACCAGATTTCCAACGATTACTACTTCGGTAATACTGGTAAAACCGGTATTTTCGAAAGCCAGTATCCTAACTATGGTGTAACATGGGAGCGTGCCAAGAAGTTCAACGTAGGTCTTGAGTTCGGCTTGTTCAACGGTATGCTGACCGGTAACTTCGACTACTTCGTTGAGAACCGTAACGATATCCTGACCGAGTACTTGAGCCGTCCACAGTGGGTAGGTGTAACCATGGCAGCCGGAAACCTCGGTAAGACCCAGAACAAGGGTTACGAGTTGGAACTTCATCACTTCAATCACATCGGCAAGGACTTCACCTATAATATCGGTGCAACCTTCTCTCATGCAGCCAACAAGATCAAGAATATGGATGAGCCTGCTTACAAGACCGCTTACCGCAAGCGCGAAGGTCACCCAATCAACCAGTACTTCGGTCTGGTATGCGAGGGCTTCGTAACACAGGCCGACTTGGATAATCCTAACTTCCCTGTATCAACCTACGGAAACGTAAAGGTTGGTGACCTGAAGTACAAGGATATGAATAACGATGGCTTCATCGATGACCGTGATGAGACATTCATCGGCTACAGCGATATTCCAGAGAACACATACGCTCTGACACTCGGCGCCAACTATAAGGGCATCGGTTTCGAAGTAATGTTCCAGGGTGTAGACCATGTATCCCGTTACTACGACAGCGATGCGATGTTCGCCTTCCAGAACAACGGTAAGGTAAAGGATATCCACCTGAACCGCTGGAACCCTGCAAAGAGCGAGGCAGAGAACCTGGCAACAGCAGAATATCCATTGCTCCATTACGGAAGCAACGGTGACCACAACCAGCGCCAGAACTCATTCTTCCTGAAGAACGGTTCATTCGTTCGTCTGAAGAACATCGAGTTGAGCTATACATTCCCTAAGGAGTTGATCAAGCATATCGGTATGAGCAATGCCCGCTTCTACATCAATGCCAACAACCTCTTTACATGGGATCATCTCGACGACTTGGTTGACCCAGAGAGCAACGGTTCAAACCGTTACCCACTCTTGAAGACCGTCAACGTAGGTTTCAATGTCGTATTCTAATTCAAGAACATTCAAAAAGAATCGAAAATGAAGAAATATAGTATATTTGCTTTGGCGCTCGTTATGGGAGCAATGACGCTCACCTCTTGCGAAGACGCCTTCGGCAATTTCCTCGACAAGCAGCCAAGCAATGAGTTGACAAAAGCTGAGGTGTTGGGTAACTTCACTCTGTTGGAAGAGAACCACAACGATACTTACAACTTTCTGCTTCACGGTGCCAACCGTGTGAACAACTCATGGATGGATGCAGCTACCGACCTGGCTGAGTCAAGTATCGGTACATCAGGTACACGTACCACATTCAATATCGGTAACTATTATGGTGGTGGCGGTGCAGCAGAGCTGACTTCTCCTTGGGAGAGCCGCTATCGTGGTATCCGCAAGTGCAATATCACCATCAACACATTGGAGCAGGACACAGAGAACAAGCTTCGCCCTGCAGATATTGACGTAGAACTTTACAATTCACGTAAGGCAAACTATATTGCAGAGGCCCGTTTCCTCCGTGCCTATTTCTACTGGGAACTGTTCCTCCGTTACGGTCCGGTGCCATTGGTAACTACCGAGCTCGACCCTAACGGTGACCTGATGACAGGTTATACAGAGCGCCCTGACCTCAAGACCTTCATGGATTATCTCTTCAAGGAGGTAAAGGAATGCGAGAGCAGTCTGAAGACTTACGCAGAGACCAGCGATGCTACCTATGCAGGAGAGGTGAACCAGCCTACAGCACGTGCCCTCTATGTTCGCATGATGCTCTACATGGCAAGTCCACGCTACTCAGCAAAGAGCGGTGTTACCTGGCAGCAGGCTGCAGACGCAGCTGCGGGCTTCATCGCTGACTATGGTGAGAATTATAGATTGGAAGACCGTACCAACGGTGGTGTAGCAGCCTACAACAATGCCTGGTTGCTCAACACTTATACCGACAAGAACCCTGAGGTTATCTTCTTCCGCAACGATGTAGCCATCGGTTGGAGCGGTATTTCTACCGATACTCCAGTAGGTGAAGGTGGACAGGGTGGTCTTTGCCCAAGCCAGAACCTCGTAGATATGTATGATATGGAAGATGGTTCAGCTCCTTTCAAGCAGTATGATGCAACAGGTGCTCCAGTTTATGTAAACGGCAAGCCTGTCATCAACGAAGAGAGCGGTTATACAGAGCAGAAGATGTGGAAGAACCGTGATCCACGCCTCGCAGCTACCATTCTTTACAATGGTTGTGAGTGGGGTCAGGCTACCAGCACCAAGACCAATGTCATTGATGTGGTTTATGGTCATCGCGATAATCCTATCGGTAACCAGAATGCTACTCCAACAGGTTACTATGTACGCAAGTATATTCCTGAGACCATCCTGAGCAGTAACCACAGCGGTACAGCCAAGCGCCTCTGGAAGATCTTTACCTATAGCGAACTGCTTCTGAACTATGCAGAGGCATTGAACGAGGCAAACTATGCAAAAAACAAGACTAAGGTCTGCGACCTGCTCGACCAGATTCGTCATCGTGGCGGTATCATCGGCAATGTTGCCGACCGTACAGATTTGAATTCTCAGACAGCTATGCGCAACTTCATCCATAAGGAGCGTACCATCGAACTTGCTTTCGAGGAGCACCGCTGGTGGGATGTACGTCGCTGGAACGTAGCAGGCGATGCGCTCGGCCGTGATATCTATGGTGTAGATGTGGCAGCAGATGGCACTATTACCCGTAAGGTAGCCCAGCAGCGCAAGTGGCAAGACAAGTTCTACCTCTATCCAATCCCAGAGGCTGAGGTTTGGAAGATTGGTCAGGACTTCCAGAACGATGGTTGGAAAGAATAACTCTTTTAATGATAGAATCGTATGAATAATATTCAGAATATATATAATAAGGTATCTTCATCAAGCAAAGTCTTGATGCTGAGTGCACTTCTCTGTGCTTCAAGCTCAGTCTTGGCACAGGAGCAGGTGCTCAAAGGCCGAATCGTCAACAGCCAGGGTGAACCAATCCCTGGAGCTGTTGTCAACGTGGCAGAGGAAAGCCGCATTGCCCTGACCGACAAGGAAGGTTACTTTACATTGAAGAAGGTAACTCCTAGCGATGAAATCTGCGTAAGTAGCGTAGGTTACAAGAATGCGCAGGAGAAGGTGACCACTTTTGACGGCACATACGTCATCAAGATGGAAGATGATGCAGACGAGTATGAGCATCTCGCTCCTGTTCCTTTCGGCGAGCAGAAAAAGAAAATCTTGACTGATTCCCGTTCGGTTGTTTCAGGCGAGGAATTGCAGAAGCATCCTGTTACTATTCTTCAGAATGCCTTCACCTCAACACTGAATGGTGTGCAGACCTACGAGTGGTCTTCTGAGCCAGGATGGTCGGAGAGCTTCCTCTTTATCCGTGGTATCCGTACCACCAACCAGAGTGCTCGTTCTCCACTGGTTATCGTGGACAACGTAGAGCGTGACCTCTCCTTCCTCGATGCTTATCCTATAGAGAGCATCACCGTACTGAAGGATGCTGCCGCTTCTTCTATCTATGGTATGCGTGGTGCCAATGGTGTGATTATGGTAACTACCAAGCGCGGTAATGCCGGTAAGACTAAGATTGATTTCACTCAGGAAGTCGGTTTCCAGACCCTCGCCAACAAAATGGAGGTTCAGGATTCTTATAACATGGCGATGACCCGTAACCAGGTACGCTATCTGAGCGGTATGGATCCGATGTACACCCAGGAGCAGCTAGACAACTACAAGTATGTATGCAACGGTGGAAAGTTTGCTGACGATGATATCCGCAAGTACCAGTACTTCAATACATCTTGGGCAGACCAGTTGTATCGTGAAGCTGCACCGCAGTATCGCACCAACCTGCAGATTAGTGGCGGTAATCAGCGTGCCCGCTACTATGTAAGCTTCTCTTATCTGCGCCAGGAGGGTATGTGGAATACCGAGGGTACAGAAATGAATGATGGTTACAGCACACAGCACGTACTGAACCGCTGGAATCTCCGTTCTAACATTGATATCGATGTATCCAAGTATCTGAACGTTTCTCTCGACTTGGGTGGACGTATAGATAACATCTCTCAGCCTACTGAGGGCGTGTTCAACCTCGTTACCTTCGGTGTAATCGAGGCAAACCCTATGGCTCCTACCCATAACCCTGACGGAAGTATCTATTCTTCATCTACAGCCAACAACCCAGTACGTTACCTGGGTGGTTCTGGTTTGGAGAAGAACCGCCGCCGTAACTTGTATTCTACCTTGAATGCCAAGTACGATTTGAGTCCTGTATTGAAGGGCTTAGGCTTGTTCGGTACAGTCAGCTTCGATGCATACGAGACTTTCGAGTCAACACAGACTGCTCAGATGGATTCATGGAACTACGACTACGATAACCTGGCGGTTACCGATGTCAGCCAGTTCAAGTATACCAAATATACAACCAAGGCAGCTTTGAGCAACCCTTCAGCTAATCAGCGTGGTTACTACTACAACCTGAATTTGTTTGGTGGTGTAAGCTATAAGAACAGTTTTGGTAAGCACAATGTAGATGCCCGTGCCTTTGCCCGTTACTACCGTAATGAGGAAGCTGGTTCAGATTACTCTACCCAGCAGAGTGCATCTTCAAACCGATATCTGGCATACAACTTCCAGGGAACATACGACTATGCCAACAAGTATATCGCCTCAGTCAACCTCTCTCGTATGGGATGTGACAACTTCTCACCAGACGACCGTTGGGGAACCTTCTGGGGTGCATCAGCAGGATGGGTACTCTCTGAGGAATCCTGGATGAAGAAACTTGGTTTCATCAATCTCTTGAAGCTTCGTGCTTCATACGGTGAGGCTGGTCAGTCAACCACTGGTGCAGGCCGTTACCCATATCAGAGTATCTATGGTACAGCTACCAATTATGTTTTCGGTTACAATGCAACCAATATTAATGGTTATGCTGAGAGCAAGACCGGTAATGCCAACAGTAAGTGGGAAATCTCCAAGATGGTAAACCTCGGTGTTGACTGGAACCTCTGGAACAGCAAACTCTATGGTAGCTTCGATATCTTTAAGGAGTGGCGTTCTAACATCCTGGTATCCCGTTCTACCATTCCTGAGACTATTCTCGGTGTGCCTGTGGCACAGGATTCATACGGTAAGGTTGAAAGCCGCGGTTACGAACTCGTTCTCGGGCATCGTGGCAATATCGGTAAGGATTTCAAGTACTTCATCGAGGGGCAGCTTACCTTCAATACCAACAAGATTATCGATATCGATGAAACTGCACCAGATGTAGAGTGGCAGCGCAAGGCAGGTCATAGAATCTATGACAACACTTCGGTAGCCGAACTCTATGAGCAGGCTCAGACAGGTACCAACCGTGTGGGTGGATGGAACATCTATAAGTTCGACCAGTGGGCTTCAGATCCAAACCTGATTGCTACATCAGCAGAGGATGCTAAGGCTCATCCGGAGAAGTATCCATACAACAGTTTCTCTAATGGAGCACAGCAGTTGGGTACAGCGGTGTTCAAGGATATCAATGGTGACCGCGTGATCGACTCAAAGGATATGGTGCCAGATTCATACACCATCATTCCTGAGATGATTCCAACCTTCAATTTCGGTTTCGAGTATAAGGGTTTCGATGCACGCATGATTGTGAATGCTTATCTCCGTCGCTCTGTATTCCTTTCACCAGCTATCAGCTACAGTGGTTGGAGTAACATGGGTACCCATGAGGTAACAAAGGCTTGGGGTTACTATACTGATGACCCTTCTGATCCTCGCAACGTGAATGCTACTTATCCACGTCCTGTATATAATGGATTTGATGCAGTTGATTCCGACCGTGCTACAGGTTCTTACCAGAACAACATTTGGGTACGTAATGGTAACTTCTGGTCTATCCGTAATATTGAGGTAGGTTACTCTTTGCCATCTAAGTTGATTTCTAAGTTGTGGATGACTAAGTGCCGCGTTTACTTCAGCGCTTACAATATTGCCACCTTCAGCAGTCTGCCAGATGATGTAGACCCAGAGAAGCCATTGAGCTACTGCTGGTGGTATCCAAAGACAAAGTCATTTACATTTGGTATTAACATTGGTTTCTAATCAATTTTATCAAAAACGAATATGAAAAAGATATTAGTTAATATATCATTGGCGATGCTGGCTGTAGGAGGTATGACCTCCTGCAGCGACATCCTCGATAAGGAAGTCGACTTGACTTATACCGACGAGAACATCTACAGCAACTACGACCGTACCCGTGGTGTCTTGGCAAATGCCTATACCTATTTGCCTGATGCCTTTGCGGGATATACTGATGGTCAGTTCCGTGCAGCTTCTCGTGACTGTATGACCGATAATGCCCTTTCTTACTGGAATGTGCATTACTATCACAGTGTGTTGAACGATTCATACGATGCAAAGAACCACTGGTTTGCCAATAGTTATTGGAGCAACGATCTGAAGGGCATCCGTGTCTGCAACGACTTTATTTCAAAGGCACGTGAGAGCGTAATCGGAAATGCAGAGAAGAGCGGTGACGACAACAAACTCTGCGACCGTTACAAGGCAGAGGCGCGTTTCATTCGTGCCATCCTTCATTTCGATATGATTGGCTATTTCGGTGCAGTGCCTATCGAGGATCATGTGTTGGATAATGCAGAGGCTGCTTCTATTGCCCGTACTCCAGCTCCTGAAGCATTGAAATGGGTAGCTGATGAATGCGATGCCATCATCCAGAGCGGTGCGCTCCCATTCCGTTACAGCAATGAAAATGAGAACTGGGGACGTATCAATGGTGCTGCTGTCTATGCATTGAAGTCAAGAGCATTGCTCTATCGTGCTTCTGCACTGAACAATCCTACAAATGATGTTACCTGGTGGCAGGAAGCTGCTGATGCAGCCCTCGCTTTCATCAATGCCAACAAGAGTTCTGCCAACCCTTATCGTCTGTACACTACAAGCGATAACAACCCTAACAAGAACTATTATGAGTGCTTCACCAGTACCCCTCACCTGAACCCTGAGTATATCCTCAGCCGCAGTGAGTGGAATACACGAGAAATTGAGATGTTCAACACTCCTTGTGGTTTCTCCGGTAATGTGAACTCTACCGGTCGCGTAAACCCTACACAGAATCTGGTTGATTCTTACGAGACCATCAATGGCCTTCCTATCGACCAGGATCCTTCTTACAACGATCAGGATCCATACAAGAACCGTGACCCACGTCTGGAACAGACCATCTTCCACCAGGGAAGTATCTGGGGAGACAAGAGCCAGGACGAGGAGCGTGCAGTGGATGTATCTGTAGGTGGCAAAGACTACCAGGATCTTCATGGTGGTACCACTACCGGCTACTACTCTAAGAAGTTCGTTCACAATATGAGCTTCAAGAATCCTACCACATACGTTACCGCTTGCCCTATCTTCCGCTATGCGGAGATTCTGCTCAATGCTGCCGAGGCTTTGAACGAGGCAAAGGGTCCTGAGGCTGCCTACGACTATGTAAACCAGGTTCGTGCCCGTGTGGGTATGCCTGCTTACAAGGGTATGACCAAGGAGCAGCTTCGTGAGCGTATCCGCAATGAGCGCCGCATCGAGTTGGCTTTCGAGGATCACCGTTTCTTCGATGAGCGCCGCTGGAAATTGTTTGATGGCAAGAGTGCTGCTACAGAGAAGAGTGAGCCACGCTACAAGCAGGTTTACAACATCTATAGCGTTGTTGTAACTCCTAATGAGAGCCAGGTATATACTTATCGCAACGATAATACCCATCCTACTCGTGCGTTCTCTATTCCTAAGAATTATTACTTCCCAGTGCCTGATGACACTTACAAGAAGAATCCTAACTTAGGACAGAATGCAGGTTGGGAACTCTCTGATGCTCCTAAGAAGGACGACACCACTGAAGGTGTCGAGACTACTGAGGGTGAAACAACCGGTAAGTAATCTTTGTCAATATACATTATATATTTTAGGTGAGGTCTATGGCGAAAACACCATAGACCTTCCTTGGTTTAAAAAAATCATATCTTAAACTTGAAATCGTATGAAGAAGTTATTACTTTCTGTCATGAGTCTGATGGCGATGAACGGAGCTATGGCTCAGACGGCTGTCGGCGATAATGATCTGGCTAATGCATACGCTACCCAAACGATAACAGGGCGCATCGCGGTGCATGACCCTTCTATCGTGATGGATGTTACGGGCTCTACCACCAACCCTAAATATTATATCTACGGTTCGCATCTGGGCAGAGCCAAGACTTATGCTACGGGCAACTATCAGATATGGAACACCTTCAAAACGGGTGAGGAGAATGCCGGAACCAGCAACAGTCTTTTTGCTGACGTGAATGGTAAACTAGTGAACTTCAAGGACGCTTATTCCACCCAAATGGTGAAGAAGGTGAAGAACTATAAGGGCGAGGAAGTCGATTTTCCTAACTTCGATGCCCATGCCTGGCAGGCGAAAGGCAATAATGTGAAAGGCATGCAGTGGGCACCAGACGTCATCTACAACAAGACCATGAAGAAATGGTGTATGTATATGAGTCTGAATGGCGACAACTGGTGCTCTACCATCGTGTGCTTTATATCCGACGACCTCGAGGGACCTTGGATTTATCAGGGACCAGTGGTATGCTCAGGCTTTTCGGGAAGATATGCCCACAATGGTTTCGCAGCCTCAGGTGACTGGAAGAATACCGACTTGGCGATTGCTACAGGTTGCACATCCCTGCCTCAGCGATACAACACGGACGAATGGAGTCCTTATGGTCCCAACTGTATCGACCCATGCGTGTTCTATGATGACGATGACAATCTCTGGATGAGCTATGGCTCATGGTTTGCAGGCATCTTCATGATTAAACTTGACAAGGAGAATGGTCTTCGTGACTATACTTATACCTACCCATACCAGGTGAAGGGAGTAACAACTACAGCGGGAGCGGCAAATGCAAATGCTACCAGCGACCCCTATTTCGGCAAGAAGATAGCTGGTGGCTGGGGTGTTTCCGGCGAGGCAAGCTATATCCAGAAGGTGGGCAAGTATTATTATCTCTTTATGAGTTATGGTGGTTTGACGGCTGCCGGTGGCTATCAGATTCGTGTTTTCCGTTCAGAGAAACCTGATGGACCTTATAAGGACTGTCTGACCTCTACGGGCATTGATGCCATGTATGGCAAGTATATTCTCAACTTCGGTGGCGATGCCAAGCGCGACGAGGGTGTGAAACTCTTCGGCAACTACCAGTGGGAAACCATGCCTAATGCAGAACTGGCTCAGGGACATAACTCAGCCATCGTAGACCATAAGGGACGAGCACTCATCGTTTACCATACCCGCTTCATGAACAGAGGTGAGGGGCATGAGGTTCGTGTACATCAGCTCTTCGTTAACCAGGACGGTTGGCTGGTTGCTGCTCCTTACGAGTTTAGCGGCGAAACTTATACTGATAATGATATTGCTACCCAGCAGCTTTATGATGCAACAGAGGTAGAGGGAGATTATCAGATCATAGCTCATCCTTACCGTCAGAATACAGCGGCAATGGCTTATGAGAAACCTGTTACCATCCATCTCAATGCAGATGGTTCTATCTCAGGCGAGTATACCGGAAAATGGGAACTGGTGAGCGGTACAAGCTACATCAATCTTACCTTGAAGGGTGTTGCTACAGCCAATGCTGAGGTGAAGTTCAAGGGTGTGCTTACCGAGCAGACCATCGATTATACCAATATCAAGGCGCTCTGCTTTACAGCCCTCAGTTCTTCTGACGGTTTGGCTACATCGGGTGGTGCCAGTTTGCAGACTCGCGGTTTGAGTATCTGGGGAAGCAAGGCTGATGCCAAGGCGGCTATCAAATATACATTGGATAAGACCAGCGTTCCTTTCGCAGATGGTGCAACTTTGAATTCAAAGCCAAAACTCCCAACAGAGGGGCATCTCGGTGCTACCATTTCATGGAAATCAAGCAATCCTTCTATTCTCACCGATGAGGGCGTAGTGAAGGGCAAGGGTAAGGTAACCATGACCATGACTATCAGCAAGGACGGTTATGAATATACTAAGGATTATACCCTGAACATCGATGCTGAGGCTGAGGAAACGACTCCGGTTTACTATCCTGTTTCTGCACAGAAGAATACAACGAATGCCTATGCTACTAACCTGAGCCAGGATTATACTGTGAAGGCTGGCAATACGGCACAGTTTAAGTTCTATAACTATACTGTGGGTGCAGAGTTTTACAAGAGTTGGGTATTGGGTGTTTCTAACGTAGCTCATGGCGCTGTTGGCTATAAGGAGTATGTTATGTTACGCAATGACAACTTTGAAAATATTGCCTGGAGCAACACAGGATGTGTCAGCGATTACAACTGGGATACATTTGCGAAGGATATGAATGGTTCTTTGGTAGATATGACCGTGGAATATGCAGCTACAGGCGCATTCAAGATGACTGCTGTGATTACCACAACGGATAATAAGGTGTATCATTATTCATATACAAAGACTATTACAGATAAGCCGTCTGAGATTAACGTGTTCTTTACCGGTGAGAACTCTTACATCGACGGCTCAAGCCTTTCTACAGGCATCTCGAACCCTATCATCATTCAGAAGAAGAATGATGGCAAGTGGTTCAACCTCTCCGGTCAGCAGGTAGACAAGAGCTACAAGGGTGTAGTGATTGTAAACGGAAAGAAATTTGTGAACAAGTAATTCTCTTATATATATAATAAGGTGTAATTATATGAAGATTTCTAAAATACTTTTGGGAGCAGCAATGATGATTGCTGCTCCTGCTGTTAAAGGCGGTTGTCAGATGATGGCACAGAATGCTCCGCAGGAACCGATTGTGGTAGATACTCCTTTTGTCCACGACCCTGTAATGGCGTATGAGAATGGCAAGTACTATCTCTACTGCACAGGTCATGGCATCACGCAGATGACTTCTACCGACCGCAAGCATTGGACCATCGTTTCTCAGGGCGTGCTCAAGAACAGCGAGATTCCTACTTGGACACACGACAGTGTGCCTGGTTTTACCACTCATATCTGGGCACCGGATGTTATCCGATTCAAGAACAAGTGGTATCTGGCTTATTCCTGTTCCACCTTTGGTAAGAACACATCTGCCATCGGCTTGCTGAGCAATACTTCCTTATCTGATAAGGATGGCTGGAAGGATGAGGGCTGCCTCGTCGCCTCCAAGGGCGATAGAGACAACTGGAATGCTATCGACCCTAATTTCATCATTGATGAGAAGGGAAACCCTTGGCTTACCTGGGGCTCTTTCTGGGATGGTATCCAGATGATCAAGCTGGATAAGAAGACGATGCATGTCAAGAAGGGCGCCAAGCCTCAGACCATCGCCCGCCGTCATGCCGTGGGTGATGCATCAGCAGAACCGAATCCTACTTCTAAGTTTGCCGGCACCAATGCCATCGAGGCTCCTTTCATCATGAAGCATGGTGGTTATTACTATCTCTTTGTGAGCTGGGATTACTGCTGCCGTGGCATCAAGAGCAACTATCGTGTTGCCGTGGGCAGAAGCAAGAAGGTGGCTGGTCCTTATTTGGATAAGGCAGGCAGAGACATGCGCAATGGCGGTGGCACCTTGCTGTTGGAAGGTGATAAGAAAGAATATGAGGCGATGGGTCATTGCTCTGCCTACTCTTTCCCTGATGGCGATTACTTCTTCTGTCATGGTTACAGCGTACCGAAGAATGGCGCCAGCATCCTGGTTCAAAAGCGTATCCGCTGGACGGCAGATGGGTGGCTGATGTTAGAATAAAAATGGTTCTTCTTGGTAAAAAAGTTATATTTAATAAATTGTGAATAAGTTATGAGAAAGGTTTTAATTCTACTCTTTATGGTGCAGATGGTAGCTATTCAGGGAATGGCTACTAATCGTGTGATGCGAGAAACTGTTCCTGATGATTCCCTGCATACAGGAATATGGAAAACAGACACGTTGAAAGAAGTCAGCATAAAGGGAAGCTCTATTCTGCAAAGTGGTGACAGGATGAAAGTAGCAATAACCAAGGATTTGCGTCGTGGTACAGTTAGTACTATCCAAATGTTGGGAAAGCTGCCTAATTTTACTTATAACTTTGTTGACCGTTCTTTAACTTATCACAATTCCTCCAATATCATAGTATTGGTAGATAGCGTAGAAAAAGATATGAACTATCTGCGGAATATTCAGCATATCCGCTTTGACAAAGTAGAGGTGATTGATAAACCGCAAGGGCAATACCAAGGCTATGATGTATTGATAAACTTGCATACCAAGAAGAACTATGAAGGCTATGAAGGCATGCTCTTTAATAATGAAGGCTTCAATCTGAACGGCGAGAATGACAAGAAATACATCTTTGAGAATTCGACGGCAAATTTTTCATATACCAAGAACAAATGGAATATTTATGCTTTTGCCTATAGTTATTTTGGACAAGGTGCATACGACACAAACTGGTCAAAGAATTACCTGCAAAATGGAATAAAGGAAACGCTAGTGAACAATCCTGATGGTATCAGGAATATCATCACATTTGAAAGATACCGCTCGGGGCTACTTAGCCTGGATTATGCCATACAGAAAAATCAGTCTCTTTCGTTTGTGTATCAATATGGTGCTGGGCGTGATCATGATACCTATAATCATTATACTATATTGCGGACAGATGAGAATACTCATACCGAGACAAGGCTGACTCGCGATATACGCACCCATGTGAGAGATAGTGAGCATTCGATGGCTGTATTCTACCGTAACAATGTGGGAAGAGTAAGATGGACTGCCGATTTCAATTACAGGTTTTCTCCAACCCGCAGTCTTACGGATCAGACAGAGAGTACGGGATTTGTGCTGAATAATCATTTCCAGGACCATATGAACTTTACTCGCTTCCGTATAAGTGGATGGACCAATTTTGCCAATGGTCATCTTACATTGAATGCCGGTTATGAGAATACATGGAAAAGTTACAAGAGGGAAGATAATGATACCGGCGAAAAGCTGAACACCAACAGCTATTTGCGAAATCGCCTGTGGGCAAGTCTCAATTGGCGTTTTGATAATAATGCGCAATTGATGTTTTCCGGTTGGGCAGAGCATGTGGGCTTGAATAACAATCATGCCAAGAAAACTCAGGTGCCAGTTGGTGGAAGTTTCATGGCCTATTATCAGCTGACCAGACGTAATTGGATGCGCTTAAACTATGATTGTTCCACCAGTTATCCAGACCAGAATCTATCCAGTGAATATGGCTATTTCACCGATTCTCTGTCTTGGGCAGGTGGTAATCCGTGGCTCAAGACCAATGTTACTCATCGCATCAACTATTGGATAGATCTTTGGTGGTGCTTTAACTTCCAGACGGGGTATGTGTATTCACCAAACAGCTTTAACTCTATAGCTGAAATCCGGGAAGGAACATTGCCGAGTGGTGTACCGGGCAAGTATGTGGCAAGTGTCTTCCAGAATACTGATTACAGGGAATGGTGGGCTTCCGTATCGTTTACAAAGAGATTCTGTAGAGACTTCTTGTATAAGGCAGATTTGAAATATAGAAATGCCAAGGCAAGTTATCACGAATTTTCTAACCACATACAGACGGTAGAGGGTGTTACGTCTTTGCAGTACTATCAGCCAAGATGGGATATGAATTTTGCGATGTCCTATTCTTATAGCAAGAATTTTACGATCTCTCCACAAGTTAAGTCTTCGTCGAATTTCGAGAACCCGTATGTATCTATCCAGAAGTTCATGTTGAAGAAGAAGTTGGAGTTGACATTGACTTATAGTCTTATGTTCCACTTCTTTAATTCTGATATGATAACAGAGACAAAGTCTCCTGGTTTTGAGAGCAGATACTTGGATAAGGCTTTTGATAGGCAGCGAAATAGAATAGTATTCAGTGTTTCATATCGTTTTGCAGGTGGTAAATCCGTAAGGCAATATAATAGAGATATGTCAACAGAGGATTAGAATAGAAGTGTTAAAATTGAGTTAAAATAGCGTTTATTCCGCTACGAACGATAAAAATACGGTTTCGTAGCGAAATAAACGCTGTTTTCTTTCGCTATTTCCGAAATTAGTCGTATATTTGCAGCGAACCAATTGGGTATGATTATGTGTGAAATAATAGGTAGAAAAAAGGAAATAGCAGAACTGAAGCGTTACTACGAAAGTGGTAGGGCTGAGTTTGTGGCTGTGTATGGTCGTCGCCGTGTCGGTAAAACATTCTTGATTGATGAGGTGTTTCATGATGATATGGTGTTTCATCATACAGGATTGTCGCCTTACGACCGTCGTCGGAAGGTAACCTTGAAAGACCAGTTGCAGAATTTCTATTTCTCGCTTCTTCGTCATGGTATGGAGGATATCGCGCAGCCTAAGTCGTGGATGGAGGCTTTCTTTTTGCTGGAACGTTTTTTGGAAACTTGCGATAATGGTTCCCGACAGGTGGTATTTATCGATGAGTTGCCCTGGATGGATACGGCTCGTTCCGGTTTTCTTACGGCATTAGAGGCTTTCTGGAATGGTTGGGGCAATATGCGCCATAATCTGTTGCTCGTAGTCTGTGGTTCTGCCACCTCCTGGATGCTTGATAATCTAATCAGTAATAAAGGAGGATTATATGGTCGTTTGACTGGCGAAATCAAACTGTCACCATTTACTTTGAAAGAATGCGAGGAGTTTTATCAGAGCCGTGGCATCAAGATGTCCCGTTATAATATTACGCAGGCCTATATGATTATGGGTGGAATTCCTTTCTATATGAATTTCTTTAATCCTTCCTATAGTCTGGCTCAGAACATAGATGCCTTGTTCTTTACCCGTCATGCGAAGCTGGGGGATGAATTTGACAGGCTCTTCAATTCTGTGTTTGATCATGCCGAAGACTGTATGAAGATCGTTCGCTTTTTGGGTACCCGCCATGCAGGTTTCACCCGTAAGGAGATAGCAGAGCATACCGGTTTGAATCCGAATGGTGATTTTACCAAGATGCTGAAAGCCTTGTTGGGCAGTGATTTTGTGGTGAAATATACTCCTTTCGGTTTCAGTCAGCGAGAGGAGTATTATAAGCTTATTGATTCCTTTTGCTGGTTCTGGCTTCATTTTAAGGAGAAGAAGGCAGTAAAGCAAACTGATTACTGGCAGCAGCATTTGAAGGAGAGCGATGTTGCCTCATGGCGTGGCATTGCATTCGAGGAGGTTTGTTTGCAGCATATTTCGCAGATAAAATATGCTCTTCATATAGGTGCTGTGTCTTCGCAGGAATCTTCGCTCATAGTGAAAGGAAGCGAGGAGGCTGATGGCATGCAGATAGACTTGCTGATAGACAGGGCTGATGATGCGGTGAATGTTTGTGAGATGAAATTTTATAAGGCTCCTTATGCCGTGACCAAGGGCTATGCTCAGGTGCTGAATAACCGTTTGCAGGCTTTGGAAGAAAAGAACCCTACCAAGACTTTCCTCCTTACGTATGTGGGAAATTCAGAACTGGTGAGTAATGAATACTCCGATATATTCAGGGCTTCAGTAACTCTGGATGATTTGTTTAT
>ERZ1034719.392-NODE-392-length-26972-cov-18.612996_pt1 | contig 26972 bp, 27 predicted proteins | sample MGYA00520703_ERZ1034719 | MGnify/ENA primary metagenome ERZ1034719 (study PRJEB33766, sample SAMN09781716) | gut metagenome | biome: gut microbiome | host: Homo sapiens | place: Madagascar | study: EMG produced TPA metagenomics assembly of the PRJNA485056 data...
GAACTCCATCAAATATTTTTAACTTTTTTCGGATTTTAAAGTGTCAAACTACCGGCCTTTCTGTGATGTTTATGGTGCCGAGAACGTTCATTATCCTTTGTATGCCGAGTCCGCAGCCACTTTCTGTGAAAAAATTGCGCAACTCCGAAACTATTTGCCTATCTTTGCTCATGCTAGGTGTATATTGTTGTTTACCTACTCTAATATGCTGAAAATCAATGAAACCACCAAATGTTTCAGGATTTTCGACCTAGCTTTTTTCGTTTAATATTTACTTGCGAAACTTAAATAAAAATAATAAGTCTTATGGCAGCAGCAAACATTAACGTAAATAAACAGACCGTCTTACAATTATTGGCCAGCGGACAAGAAGTGCCCTTTGTCATTCCGGAGTATCAGCGCCCTTATTCCTGGAGCGATGATGAGATTTGCACACTTTTCGATGATATTTGGGGATTCTCCATAGACCGTACACAACCGGACGGCGCAAAGAGTTATTTCCTCGGCTGCGTCGTTTCCTATACGGAAAGAGGAGAACACCAAATCATTGATGGCCAGCAACGTATTACATCATTATTCCTGCTTCTCAGGGCAGTCTTTTCTATGTTAGAGAACGAGGAGACAAAGTCCGATAAAGTCACCCACTTCATCGGCCAAATCATCCCAGCCCTATGGAAGCGGGATGAGATGACTGGCAAGGAGGATAGGAGCCAGATGCTGCTCCGCTCGGAGGTGGTTTCTGATTCTGGTAACGAGCTGCTGCGGAAGATTCTCGAAACCGGGAAAGCGGATCCCAATGCCACTGACAATTATTCCCGCAACTTCAACAAATTCATTGAAATATATTCGGAAAAATCAAAGAATAGCCCGAATCAGATCTTTGAATTCATCCTGGCTCTGCTCAATTATACCATTCTGCTGCCTATAGATGCAGATGACCAGGAAACAGCACTTACCATCTTCAACACGCTAAACAACAGAGGCCTCCCGCTTTCAGATGCTGATATATTCAAATCTTATATCTACAAGCATCTTGATGAGGCTGGGAAGAAAGTGTTTATAGAAAAATGGAAGAAGCTGGAGACTGACTCTACCAAGGTCTCGGAGAGCATACAGTCCCTTTTCTACTATCATATGTTTTACATCCGGGCGAAAGAGAATGACGTGAAAACCACAACGCCTGGTGTCAGGAAGTATTATCTCGAAAAGGGCAAGAACCGGCTTTCCGTTGAAGTGATCGATGCGCTTGCAGAAAGTTTGCATCTCTGGGAAGTTGTTAACGGCCGTGACTCTATTGAAAGTGAATCCTGGAGCCAGAATATGGATATTCGGAAGATCCTTGACTGCCTATCATCCTACTCAAATGAATACTGGAAATACCCGGTATCTATTTTCTATATGCAGTATAAGGATAGAGAGGATTTTGAAGAGTTGTTCTTGAAGTTCCTCAGGAAACTCTATGTAATGCTGCTTACACGCTTCCTTGAGCAACCTACCATTAGCGCTGTAAAGGGAGATATCCTAAAACTGAATGCTCAAATTATCAACACATATCATCCAGACTTCACCGCAGGCTTTACCGAAAAGAAGACAGACGATGAGTACGAGTTGCAGGCTGAAAAGACCAGGACAGACAATCTATTAATTAAGCCTAACCGGAAAGTAGAGAGAATGTTGCTTAAGCTTCTGGCCTATCAGGAAGAAAAGCAAGAAGACTTATTGCCCGTATATTGGGAAATTGAGCATATTTTTCCACAAACTTGGGACACAAGATATTACAACCTTGATGTGGAAGAAGCCAACGATAAGTTAGAGCACCTTGGGAATAAACTCCCTCTCGAGAAGAAGCAGAATGGGTCCGCAAGCAACAATTACTTTGATAAGAAGAAAAAATGTTACATAGAATCTAAAATCGCCATATGTAATAAGTTGGGCAATTCCTCTTTAAATGAATGGAATTTGGATAATATCGTTCACAACGATGAGAGGATATGTGCTTTGCTTAAGAATCTCTTCAAGCAATGGATAGCTGACTATGAGCCTGCTGAGAGCACTGCTGTGAAAGTCCCCATTCCTACTGAAGAAGATCTAGCTATGATGAAAATCCTCAAGGAGAAAGGTCTAATTCCTTAGCATTAACGACTATGAAAGCATTTATCAGCGAAGACGACATAGAACAGTCCCTAATCCAGCGACTCGTTGCCTTGGGTTGGGACCGGATTGAATGCGACCCGTCTGTCGAAAAATAAGATGAGGTAGCTGGGACCGGTCGAGCAAATTCCGCCGAGTGCATTGAGGAGATTGACCAGTTCCTGCTTTCTATCGGCATCAGTCTGGACAAGATCATGGAAGAGACCGACACCCTCGACCAAATTGAGATGTACCGACAGGCTTACAACCGGATTCTAGAGATGGACGAATGGAAGGACCGCTTCAAAGTCCTTACTAACCTTCTGGAAAACCTCTACGATGCATCCAAGCCGGAAATCTTTGAAAAGGGATGGTACAATGAGAAATTTGCTCCCATCATGTACCTGGCTGGCCTTTTCTATAATCAGATAGACGACGAGAAACTGGCTAGGGCAAAAGCAAAGATGGCCGATGTTCTCGACCGAAGCGTCTCTGCTGCAGAAGCGGAAGACCAGAGTAAGTATGTCATCCACGAAGGCAAGGTTATTGACCTGAGTAAATTGGATGTTGATGACAACATCAATAAGGGTAGATAAAAGCCCGAGTTTTGAAACATTATCAAAACTCGGGCTTTTATGTCAAGATTCTACTGAAACGGGAATATGCTCTTAGACCTCGCCGCTGGTGAGCTTTCCAATGAAGTGGATGCTGCCTTCTCTTGTCGTGACGCAGTCAATATAGGCAGCCGAAAGCCCAGAGTGGAATTTTCTTGCCGTTTGCCATATCGATGTTGTCAACGGCAAGAGCTGCGTTATTGATGTCGGCGTCATTTATCTGGGAGTAATCCTTTCCTGCACCTCCAACCTCTATCACAGTTTTGTGGTCTATCCTGAAATCTCCTGTTTTAAGTCCTCCATACTCAATCTTGTGTCCGGCGGAGGCCAATTGATTACAGAAGAATGTCTCTCGTGCGGTTCCTGTCTCAGGTTCGCCATCTGAGAATGTATAGAGGAGATTTGTGTTGTCCATCAGCAACTTGTCGGGCTTCTGAAGATCGGAAATCTTGTCCATTTCTGTGTATAGACATCTGATCACTTTCGCTTCATCAAGGTATTTGAAATATTTTAATAGCGTGACTCTGTCTATGCTCAAGCTCCTCGATAATTTTGACACATCCACAAGATAAGGCAGCATTCCAGAGATCACTTGAAGAAGAGCGCTTATCTTTCTCGTGTTGGAGACACTTATTCCTCTGTATCTGGTCAATTCGCTGTCAATGATGTAATTGACTACATTTTCCACAAGATTCTTGTAGGTCTTGCTTTTTTCAAACGAGAAAGGGTAATAACCGCTTTTAAGATAATCCGGGAAAAATTCCAACGGGCGGCATACCTTTCTTACCGCCAGGCAGAACCCATTGGGGTCGGATAGAAGTTGATGTAGGTGTACAGGCTTTATCTCACGCTTGGTGCGGAACCAAAGATATTCCCTGAAGGATAATCCCGGCATATCATACACATCAGCCCTTCTTGACAGATCCGCCTGTCCGTCATTTAATTGAATCAGTGATGATCCGCTGAGGATAACCTTCAATCCTTTATAGAGATCATAGATCTCCTTGATTTCCCTGCTCCAGTTCTCGTACTTGTGAATCTCGTCAATAAGAAGAACCTTGCCGCCCATCTTCACAAATTCGGATGCTGTGTCAAGCAGCGTGTGGTTGGAAAAATATGCCGTGTCGGCGGAGCAATAAAGAATATGGCGATCTGTAGGGAGGTAATTCTTCAGCACATACTGCTGCATCAGAGTGGATTTCCCGACTCCTTTCGGCCCACGAATCATCAGAAGCCTTGAATCCCAATCTATCACATTCATCAGTCCACGAGTGAATTCCGTAGGTACATCAGATAGGTATTCAAGGTGGCGGTCGAATAAAATATCCATAATGCAATGCTTTTTGCAAATATAGAAATGTTTATTGCGATAAACAAATTTGTATCAGATTTGTTTATCGCAATAAATAAATTCTATAAGTTGTTGACCTTCCCTGAGAATGGTTGACACTTTTGGGGTGGTTAAACTAAGATTGTTTACACATTCACTGGACCGGTTTACATCGAAACGCCGGAGAAAATGGTTGCAATACGATCTTTGTCCGGAGAAAGTGGGCTTTCACCGGACAAAGCGATGTCTGAAAGTGGGAGGCTTACAGGCCGTGCCTAAGGGTTGTGCCATTGGTAAGCATAAACGTCGGCCACCGGTTTGCCATCAGGAGCAACGTCAGCCCTACGCCAGACGTGAGGTGGCGTAGGCGATGCGGGAGAGGGTCTCGGGCTTGCCGATGCGGACGATTATGTCGGCGATGCCCAGACCGCTGGCGGCACCGGCAAGGGCTAAACGGGTGGCGTTCATCACCTTGCCCATCGGCCATTCATTGCCACGGATGTAATCCTCAAGAGCCTTCTCGAAGGCGGGAACTGTCCATTCTCCGGCATATTCATCAATGAAGGAAGCGACCTTGGCGACATATTCCGCGTTCTCAGGCTTCCAGAATTTGTCAACGTCCTTGGCGAGGAACGGCGCTGTGGCGGCATCGTCATAGACCTTCGCGCGAGGATCGGCCTGACGGCGAGGATCGTTGCTCTGAGGCTCCACGGCAGCGCCGGCCTTGATCCCATACTTCTCAAAATCCTCAGGGGAAACGAAAAGATACGAAGCTATCGTCCAGAAATCCTTCACGAACGTGGCTCTCTCCTTGGTGAAGGAGATGACGTTCTGAACGTAACCTTTTGTGAATATATGCTTGCTCAGATCAGCACCCAAGGCATTTACCTCAGCACCTGCGGCCTTGGCGCGATGAGGGCATTCGACAACCTTCATTCCGTGCTCCTCAAGAATCGGCACGAAAAGCTCGGTGAGTTCATCGTCAGATTTCAGGCGAAGATATTCCTTGTTATACCAGCGGGCTTTCTCCGGGTTGAAGCGGGCGCCGGACTTGACGATGCGGTCAAGGGAGAATGCCTTGATGAGCTCGTCCATCGTGAACATCTCACGGTCGTCGCCAGGGTTCCAGCCGAGGAACGCAAGCAGGTTCACGAAAGCCTCCGGGAAGTAACCGTCCTCACGGTAGCCTCTGGAGACCTCCCCTTGGGCGTTCACCCATTTGAGAGGGAAGACAGGGAAACCGAGCTTGTCGCCGTCACGCTTGCTCAGTTTGCCCTTCCCGTCCGGCTTCAAAAGCAGTGACAGATGAGCGAAGCGAGGCATCGTGTCCTCCCAGCCGAAAGCCTTGTAGAGCATATAGTGGAGCGGCAGGGACGGAAGCCATTCCTCTCCACGGATGACCTCGGTGATCTCCATCAGGTGATCGTCCACGATGTTGGCAAGATGGTAGGTAGGCAGTTCATCGGCCCTCTTCCAGAGCACCTTGTCGTCGAGGGTGTCGGTGTTCACTTCGATGTGACCTCGGATCAGATCATCCATCTTGACAACCGTGTCGGTCGGCATCCTGAAGCGTACGGTCCAGTCGGAAGTCTCCTCAAGCAGCCGCTTGACCTCATCCTCAGGGAGGGTCAGCGAGTTGCGCATCGTCATCCTTGTCACCTGATTGTAGATAAATGTCTTACCTGCGGCTTCAGCCTCAGCGCGGGCCTTTTCCAAAGCCTCAGAGGAGTCGAAAGCATAGTAGGCGTAGCCGTTCTCGATCAGCTGCTCGGCATACTTACGGTATATTCCGCGCCTCTGACTCTGGCGGTAAGGAGCGTGCGGATGACGCTCGGAAGGTGTCTCGACCACCTTGCAGTCAGTGTCCACGCCTTCGTCCGGAATGATGCCGCACCAGTTAAGAGCCTCGATGATATATTCCTCGGCCCCGGGAACGAACCTGTGGGAGTCAGTGTCCTCGATCCTGATGATGAAATCACCTCCGCGCTGCTTGGCATAGAGGTAGTTATAGAGAGCCGTGCGGACTCCGCCCATATGCAGCGGACCGGTCGGTGACGGCGCGAATCTTACTCTCGTCTTACGTTCCATAATTAAAGTTTTGATGCGACAGCCCTGCGCAAATCATTGGCATTCTTGATGACATCCGGTGCCAAGTTTCCGTCAACAATCAGATAGGCGACAGGAAGGCCACGACTTATGTTGTACAGTACCGCAGCCTGAGAAGCGGCACCCAAACCATCGCAGACATTGATCCAAGGCAGGTTCTGGCTCTTAACGGCACTCGCCCAGACACCCTTGTCGGTGTCAAGGGACACTGAGTATATCTCCAGCCCCTTAGGGTGATATTCCTTGTAAAGCGGCATCAGCACGTCCTGGTTGAACATCTTCTGCGCGGCGTCGGCGGCCTGCCAGAAATAGACTAGCACAGCCTTCGAAGCGACCTCGCTGAGTTTCACCTTGGTACCGTCAACCGAAGGAAGGTTCAAATCAGGGTATGAAGACTCCCGCGCATTCTGAACCCTCTGGCTGAGATTGAATATGTTGAATCTCTTCTCGGCCTCTTTCTTGAGAGCCTCCAAATACTTGGACTCCGGATAGACAGTCATCAGAGAATCGTGAACATTCTGAAACAGAATGGCATCGGTCGCCTGGCTGAAGATCGGGAAGTTCTCGTTGACCTTCTGGTACAGCACCGGAATGGAAGTCAATGACTTGGAGTTCGTCATAATGTACTTGACGCAGCCACGGTAATATTCAATGTAATCCTTTGAAGCTGCGGCGTTGTCACCAGCGGCGGCATCAGCGGAAAACTTGTCCATAAACGCGGCGAAATCCTCCTCGACCTGACGCAGTTTCTCGCTCTCCTCCGAACCTTCGACGGAATATTTCCCAAGGGTGTCGGAAGCGACCTTCACCTTGTCCCCCTTCTGGAGAAGCAGCGACGCGATCTTGGTGTCCCCTTTGAAAAGGTAAACGAACTGCGGCTGCCCCTTAAGCACATCAATCTTGCAGGAATATGCTCCCGAAGCGTCCGTCTTGAGGGTATCCAAGGTCACCAGCGTGCTTCCGGACAGCTGTTTCACAACGACTTGGGTGTCAGGCGCACCGGCAAGCGTACCCTTGACCTGAACCTTGTCCGAGCACGAAGAGGCGGCGGCCAGAACGGCTGCCGCGAGAAGTAGGTTTCTACAATTTTTCATATTCATTGAATATAGCTTCGGCGATCGCTTTGTTTTCCTCAGGCGAGATCTCCAAGCGTTTTTTCTTGATGTCCATGTCGGCCTCGGTCTGGAGCGGAACCAGATGAATGTGAGTGTGAGGCACTTCCATTCCGAGCACGCAGACTCCCACACGCTGGCAAGGCACGGCGGCCTTGATGGCGATCGCCACCTTGCGGGCAAACGCCCACAGCCCTTCGTAGGTCTTCTCGTCCAGATGGAAGATGTAGTCATCCTCAACGTTCTTAGGAATGACAAGAGTATGCCCTTTCGCAAGAGGGCTTATGTCCAGAAAGGCATAGAACTCATCGTTCTCGGCCACCTTGAATGAAGGAATCTCCCCTTTTGCGATTTTCGTGAATATCGTAGCCATCGTCTTAGAGTGTGATGTCGAGGATTTTGAACTTGATGATTCCGGAAGGCACCTTGGCGTCCACAATCTCACCCTTCGAGTGCCCGATCAGAGCCTTTGCGATAGGCGTTGTGGAAGCGAGCTTCCCGTGGGCGAAATCGGCCTCGGTCTCGCCGACGATGGTGAACTCCATCACCTGCTTGGCGGCGATGTTCTCCACTTTTACCTTGTTCATTATCTGCACCTTGTCCGTGCCGATCTTGGACTCGTCGATAACCTTCGCGTTTGCCACGAGGTCCTTGAGCTTCGCAATCTTCACCTCCAGCAGCCCCTGAGCGTCACGGGCAGCGTCATATTCAGCATTCTCGGAAAGGTCACCCTTTTCCCTTGCCTCCCCGATCGCGGCGGAGATCACCGGACGCTGCGCCAACGCGTCGGCGAGGTCCTTCTTCAGCTTATCCAACCCTTCTTGGGTCATATAATGAATTTCAGCCATAATGAAACCAGTTATTATTTTTACTTTGTCTTCATCAAAGAAAACGGACCGCCCGGCCCGGCTCTTCGTCACAGGCCACGCAACAATCTGTTTTCCAATGCTCTTTCCTGTCCACAAGCGGGCAATCACGTGCAGACAAACAATTTACTAAAATAAACAAGCGGCCATTGCCCTCCGCCCTCCCTTTTCGGGACCATAATATTAAAACGGAGTCCCGCCCTTTTCCGGCGGAACCCTTCCTGTTTCTGCAAATATAGTAAATTTTCTTTCAAATAGCGAATATCCTGTCAATCCTCAAAAACGGATCGGGATCATCCCGCATGGCTCACCAAGACACAATCTATGACGCGAGTTGAGCCACTTCTCGTTCTGTCTGTGCGCAGAAGCGTACTTCCAGCTCACGGAGCACACAATGTCAAACACATTATAAGACTTTTCATCTCTTGTCTTTTTACCAGAAAAAAGATAACTTTACATTAAAATCATACTGGTTATGAGACATTTCAGGATTTTGTTGTGCACATTTTCTGTATTGATCTATCTGAACATTGATGCGAAGATTGTGGACAGGCAACCGGAAGGAGAGATTCCTTTTCACCTTGCAGAGGATAACCGGATTTATGTCACGGCGTTTGTAAACGGGTCAGATTCATTGAATTTCCTTGTGGACACAGGTGCGTCGTCTCTTGTTCTGAACACCAATTCGCCAAAACTCCAAGGGCATATTCATAAAGGAGAGGCGATCGATAATCTTGGTGCGTCCGGTGAGAACACTGTGGAATATAGCCACGACAATTCCGTGAAGATCGGCACCGTCCAATACGAAAAGGCTGGATGCGCACATATTCCTTACCCTCCGGAGTACTGGGACGGTGTGGTGGGACTCAACGCGTTAAGAGCCTTCAACATCGAAATCAACTATGACGATATGACGATTTACTGCTACTCGAAGAAAGAGCCGCTTGAAGTCAATTCAGAACTGATTCCGTTTCCATTCGAGTACAAATACGATGTGCCTTTCATCACGATGCCCGTGAAAATCAGCGGCACTGAATATTATCTGCTGTTGGAAGTTGACACCGGATCAGACAGGGTAATCGACCTTAACACCCCATTCGTGAACAGCCACAATCTGCTCAACACCCAAAAGCCATTCGCCATCTCACATATTTCCAGCTCAGATGGAGGAAGCGGAGAACTCAGAAATGTCTTTTTCGACGAGGTCACTGTCGGACCTTATATATTACCGAAAGTCGCCGGTGCGTTCTCCACATTGACAGAAGGTATGCAGAGCAAGAGTGACATTGACGGCACAGTGGGTAACAATTTTCTGAAGCGCTTCAACATGATCATCGACTTCAAAACAAAAGAGCTATACCTCCAGCCAAACAATTACTTTTGGACGCCGTTTTACGACTTTCTCGTGGAATAGCATCCCAGAAACCACACCACCCAAGCCAGTGTCTGTGACCTTGTCAACCGTTCTCCGTGCGCCGAACCACATCTTTTACTCACGCGCTAGACAAAGCTGAACACCACGTGCGCAAATGGACTGCGTCCACGCACGAAAGCCCCCAAAAGGCAAGTTATAATACACTGCATAAGCGACTTTAGCGTTGATTCAAGTCGAATACGATATCAATAGAGAAAGCCGAACATCCAAAGCGGGATTCGCGCGCCAGAGCCGATTTCGGTGTCATCAACCGCAAGGTAGCTGTCCGGTCCGTCAAGGTGCGTCAATCCTCGATGAGCGCATATTCCCCCTTTTCCGCGCCTGTCGAGGCACATTTGAACTCCGACAAGCGCAAAAAGAGGCGTTTTCGCGCCTGTCGGGGTTCATAAAACTATCCGGCAATCACATCGTGGAGTTTGCAGCACGTTTTTCCATGCATAATTTTGCGAAAATTGCACTAATCGTCGTGCAATTTTCTTAACTTATGTGCACATAACTATCAGCAGAAATGGAATCTTTCTTGACAGCCTTTTTCACCGATTTTCAACTGCTGGAAATATTTCTTTGAAAGCATCGGTCACTTCGGCGGGATCAGTGACCGGAGGTTATTCCTTGCTGTCCTCGATGGAGTCGCGGACGGTGCGGAGGTACTTGCGGCAGGACTCGATTAGTTCCTTGGAGCGCTTGACAAGGGCTCCGATGTCATCCAGGCTGGTAGCCGGGTCCTCTACTTTGGCGGCGATCTCGTCCAGTTCGGTGACCGCCTTGGTGTAATCAAATTTCTTCTCTGACATATTAATTGATTTTTAACTGATTTCACTCATAGCCGGGATGTTTTCGTCCTCGCTTCCGGGCACATTACTTTTAAGGTCAACCTCCACGACTCCGCACTTGACGGTACCGTCAGCGAACATCATACGCACACGGTCACCGACACGGGTCTTGGTGGCAGAATCCATCTTGACACCGTCCCGGTCCAAGGCGAGGACAAAGCCCTTGCGGAGAATGTTACGAGGATCGTTGGCGGCGATTTTCGTCTCGACCATCATAAGATGCGACAAGGCTCCGGAAAGCACGACACCTACACGGCCTCTCAGCCTCTGCTCAATCCGATCCAAAGCGGAACCAGCCTTGTAGAGGCTTCTGTCGGCACCGTGCAGGACCCTGTCAGACAATCTGTCCAGATGATGTTCCTGACCGACGATCCTGTTCTCGACAGCCTTCGTCAGAGCCGCGCCCAGGATTTCCACCTTGTGCATCGCGTCCGACACACGGGCGTCAGCCTGACGGCGGACACGGGCCTCTAGCAAGTCGACACGGGAAGACATCGCCGCCAAACGGTTGTTAAATGACATCATCAGACGGGACTCCAGCGTCCCTAACCGTTGGTCCTCAGCGATGTAGCAGTCCAGAAACAGGTCGGCCAGAGCCGTAGGAGTCTTCACGAAAGTGTTGGCGACCATGTCCGCCACGTGATGATCCTTGTCGTGCCCGATCGCCGTGAATACCGGAACCGGACAGCGGGCGATGGTAACGGCCAGATCGTAGTCATCAAAACATCCCAGATCCAGATCAGAGCCGCCACCACGCATGATCAGCACAGCGTCGTAATGAACCGGCGAGGACAGAATCTCAGCGAACGCCGCCATTATCGAAGCCGGCGCGCCGTCACCATGCATCAAAGCCTCGAACAACCTCACGTTGAACACGAAGCCATATTCATTGTCAATCAGATGGTGGCGGAAGTCGCCGAAGCCGGCAGCTCCCGGAGCGGAGATAACCGCCAATGAATATGGCAGAGCGGGAAGCCGCAGACGCTTCTGGAGGTCAAGCAGGCCTTCTCTTGTGAGCCGCTCGATCGTCTCCTGCCTGCGACGCTCGTTCGCGCCGAGGGTGAACTCCGGATCGATGTCATCTATATTCAATGAAAATCCGTACAGCGGATGGTAGCTGACCTGCACGCTGGCAAGGATCTCCATCCCGGCTTCCAAGGATGAACCGGTCACGCTTCTGAAACGCTGGTCGATCATATTCCAGCGGAACGCCCAGATCGTGGCGCGGGTCTTGGCGACCACTCCACCACCCTCGCTTTGGGAAAGTTCCAGGTAGCAATGGCCGTTCTGCTTGCGGCTCAGGCTGCTGATTTCGGCCTTGACCCACAGCCGTTGCGGGAACAAGCCTTCCACAACGGATTTCAGACGAGCCTGAAGGGTAAACAGGTCTATGTACTTCTTTTCCATAATAACGTTTCCTATCTCTTACAAAATTAACAAAAATCAACTATCTTTGTAAAAGAATCGCAGAGGTAGAAAGAAAGATGACCATAACTGAAGCAAAATTCGCAGGCAGCTGCACCAGAGTCAGCCAAAAGCCCTCCCGCAGACTGCCGGAGTTCGCGTTCATAGGACGCTCTAATGTCGGCAAGTCATCGCTGATCAACATGTTGTGTGGCAACCGCAAGCTTGCCAAGACTTCGTCAACCCCTGGAAAGACCAAACTGATCAACCACTTCATCATCAACGACAGCTGGTATCTCGTCGATCTTCCGGGCTACGGATTCGCCAAGATCTCACAAAAAGGACGCGAGGAGCTCCGCAAGATGATCAATGACTACATTGAAAAGTCGGAGGAGATGGTTGTGCTCTTTGTGCTGATCGACTCCAGGCACGACATCACCAAGATCGACAGGGAGTTCCTGGCGGGGCTCGGAGAGAACGGGGTTCCGTTCGCGATCATATTCACAAAAGGTGACAAACTTGGGCCGAATGCATTGAAGGCGCAGATCGAGCGGGACAAGGAGATCCTGTCGGAGGATTGGGAGGAGATGCCGCCTATGTTCGCGTCCAGCGCCGAGACTGGAGCCGGAAAGGAAGATATACTGGACTATATTCAACAATATATTAATTTATAGCATAGTTTAATGCACATGGAACACAGAATGGAATTGTTTGCCTGCAGAGCCTCAAAAGACTTTGCTTGCAAGGTTGTTGACGAACTGAACATCATCGGGGCCGCGGCTGGAGAGAAGTATCACCTTGGCGCGTCCGAAGTAACCAAATTCAGCGATGGAGAGTTCGTTCCCTCTTTCACGGACAGCGTCAGAGGCGCTACCGTGTTCATCCTGCAGTCAACTTTTCCACCTACGGAGAACCTGATGGAACTTCTGTTGACAATTGACGCCGCCAAAAGAGCCTCCGCAGACAAGGTGATCGCTGTGATGCCGTACTTCGGATGGGCCAGACAGGACCGCAAGGACAAGCCTCGCGTCTCGATCGGAGCGAAGCTGGTGGCCAATCTTCTGACCGCGGCCGGAGTGGACAGGATTATGACCTGCGACCTCCACGCCGACCAGATCCAGGGTTTCTTCGACCTTCCGGTGGATCACATCTACGCCAGCAAGGTGTTCATCCCTTACCTCAGGTCACTGAACATCGAGAACCTTGCGATCGCCGCCCCGGATATGGGTGGAGCGAAGAGGGCCAACGCCTACGCCAAGGAACTCGCCTGCCCGGTGATCATCTGCCACAAGTCCCGCGAAAGAGCCAATGTTGTCGCCTCCATAACCGCCATCGGTGACGTGGAAGGCAAGAACATCGTGATTGTGGACGACCTCATCGACACCGCCGGAACCCTTGTGAAGGCCGCCGAGGTGTTGATGGAGAAAGGAGCCGCAAGCGTAAGAGCCTGTGCGACACACGCTGTGCTTTCAGGTCCGGCTTACGACAGGATCAACAACTCCTGCCTGAAGGAAGTGTTCGTCACCGACACCATTCCTCTCAAGGAAGGAGCCGACACAAGCAAGATAAAGGTAGTCTCGATGGCTGAGACCTTCGCGTCGATCATCCGCAAGGTTTACAACTACGAGCCTATCAGCACGGAATTCATATTCTAAGAGATGAAGACAGTTCTCGCCGCGATAATCATCCTCGGGATCGGAGTGATCGGAATGTGCTTCAACATCATATTCCGGAAGAACGGGAAATTCCCGGAGACGGAGATCAGCCGCAACGAGAATATGCGGAAGATGGGAATCAAGTGCATGAGGGAGCAGGACGAGGAGATCTTCTCCAAAAAGAAGCCCAAAAGGAATGCTTCCTGCACCGGTTCCTACAGCGACGCCTGCACCGGATGCGGTTTCTATGAATATGAGTTCGGGAACAAGAAGCCGAAACAAGGTGAATGACACGACCGGCAATGGTCATCGAATGTGTGATAATGTTTTAACACAGGCAATTGCCTGCCTGCGAGAGATTGAGTTATGAGTTTAGTAGCCATTGTGGGACGCCCGAATGTCGGCAAGTCCACACTTTTCAATAGACTTGTCGGAATGCGTCAGGCCATCGTTGACGAGACCGCCGGCGTGACAAGAGACCGCCACTACGGCAAATGCGAATGGTGCGGCAAGGAGTTCTCCGTGGTGGACACGGGAGGCTGGACGACCAATTCGGATGATGTGTTCGAGGAGGCAATCCGCAAACAGGTCGTGATCGCCATTGAGGAGGCCGACGCGATCATATTTATGGTAGAGGCCGCCGCCGGCATCACTGACTACGACGCCGAGATCGCCGACATTCTCCGCCGGAGCAAAAAGCCTGTCGTCCTGTGTGTCAACAAGGTGGATTCCGGAGAGAAGATGTTCGACGCCTATCAGTTCTATTCATTGGGACTGGGAGAGATCTGGGCGACATCCGCTGCCAACGGAAGCGGAACCGGCGACCTTCTGGACGAGGTGCTTAAGGTTCTCCCGGAAGAGACACCGCAGCAGGACAATGACCGTCCGGACCTTCCTCACATCGCGATTGTCGGGAAGCCTAATGTCGGCAAGTCTTCTTTGACGAACGCGCTTCTCGGAGAGGAAAGGAACATCGTGACCCCGGTGGCCGGAACCACAAGAGACTCGATCTCAACCCTCTACAACAAGTTCGGGCACGAGTTTATGCTCGTGGACACCGCCGGAATGCGCAAGAAAGCCAAGGTCAACGAGGATCTGGAGTTCTACTCCGTGATGCGTTCAATCAGGGCAATCGAACATTCCGATGTCTGCATCCTGATGATCGACGCGAACACCGGAATGGAGGCTCAGGACATGAGCATATTCAACCTCATCGTCCGCAACCGCAAGGCCTGCGTGCTGGTGGTCAACAAATGGGACCTCTTCCTGAAGGACAGCAACACGATGAAGGAATATGAAGCCTCGCTGCGCCGCCGCATCGCTCCGTTCGATGACGTGCCTATCATATTCACGTCTGTCACCAGGAAACAGAGAATCATGGATGTGCTGGATGAGGCGGAGCACGTTTACGAGAACTATTCCCGCAAGCTTTCGACGGCAAGGCTGAACGAGGCTATGCTGCCGGAGATCGAGAATTACCCGCCGCCGGCCTGGAAGGGCAAGTATGTGAAGATCAAGTACGTGACCCAGCTGCCAACCAGATTCCCGGCGTTCGCGTTCTTCTGCAACCTGCCTCAGTACGTCAAGGAGCCGTACAAGAGATTCCTTGAGAACAAGCTGAGGGAGCACTTCGACCTGCACGGATGTCCTGTGCAGATTTTCATGAGGGCAAAATAATGACCGCCTATGCTGTTGGAGATTCTGAAAGCGTTCATAATCGGCATCTGCGCGTCGGCTCCGCTCGGGCCGGTGGCGATTCTTGTGCTTCAGAAATCCATCTGCTACGGTCATAAGGCCGGGTTCACGACTGGACTCGGAGCGTCTCTGGTGGACACAGCGTATGCGATCATCTCGATCTTCGCCTGGGCTTTCGCGCAGAATTTCATCAACACCTACGAATCAATCATATTCCTGATCGGAGGTCCTGTGATTGCGTTTTTGGGATATTCAATGGCATTCAAGGATCCTTTCAGGAAGATGGAACCGGGGGATGTCAAGACACGCGGGGCTTCCCCGAAGGATTTTCTGCAGGCGGTCGCAACAACCGTCTCCAACCCTGGTGCAATCCTGGTGATGTTCGCACTGTTCGCATTCTTTCAGGTCGATGTGTCGGACAGAAGTTTCAGGATATATCCGATAATTCTGGCGGTGGCCGCCGGCTCGATAGCCTACTGGTTTTTCTTCTCCTGGTTCTTCAGCAACTGGAGAAAAGCCTTTGACATGAAGAAAATAATGTGGCTGAACAGGATAGCGGGAATAATAATCATAATAATAGGGTTGGCTCTGATAGGAGAAGGAGCGTTTGACCTGCTCTTCACGGGTGGAAAGTAATTTATGAATATGGAAGAGAAAGAAGATAAGAAAGGTGGTTTCTTCAGCAACTGGATAGTCAGGAACGTTTTGCTTGCGGTCCTGTTCTTTGCGGTTCTGATATTCGTGAGCTCAATGCTGTTGAGTGTTTTGACAAACCACGGCAAGACAATAGAAGTACCTGATTTCACAAGCATGACCGTGAACGAGGCGAAACACGAGGCCTCACGGTCCAAACTCAGAGTGGAAGTCATCGACTCCATTTTTGTCAGAAAAATGGAGCGGGGAGCCATCTACAGCCAGAATCCGAAACCAGGTTCTCAAGTGAAGCAAGGCAGAAGGATCCTCCTCACCATCAACGCCAAGAATGCCAAGAAGGTCAGCATGCCGAATCTTGTCGGCTATTCAATGCGTCAAGCCAAGGCAGAACTGAACTCACGCGGTCTGGCATTGGGAAAGTTGATCTATGTCAACGACATAGCGACAAACAATGTACTCAGGCAAATCTACCGCAACCGCGAAATCAGGCCGGGAAGGCAGATCGAGACCGGCTCCGAAATCAATCTTGAGGTCGGGCTCAATCCGGAGGACAATCTGACTTATATTCCTAACGTCAAGGGATTGAAATATCTCAGGGCGGTCGATGCCGTGCACGACAACTCATTGAATATCGGTCGCATCGTGTTCGACAAGAGCGTGAGGAACTACACAGACTCTCTGAACGCCTCGGTGACCAGACAGACTCCGGAAGCCTCCGGAAATCCTATTCTTATGGGCTCTGACGTGACCCTCTATCTATCATTGGACAAGAAAGACGAGTAACGTGGACGAGGAGAGACTTTACAACGACCAAGAGGATAGCGTCGAGGACGAGGAGCAGGGGATGTTCGAGCATTTCAGGCTCAACGTGGATGTCGGACAGACCCCGATGCGTGTGGATAAGTATATGGCCACACATCTTGAGGATACCTCACGGCACAGGGTCCAGTGTGCCATCAAGGAAGGCTATGTACGTGTGAATGACAAGATTGCGAAAGCGAACCTCATTATACGTCCCGGCGATGTGATCCGCTTCGTGATGCCTTACCGCCGCCGCGGCCTCGAGATCCTGCCGCAGGACATCCCTCTGAACATAGTCTATGAGGACAACGACTTTCTTGTTGTCAACAAACCGGCCGGAATGGTTGTTCATCCGGGGCACGGCCACTTCGAGGGAACTCTCATCAATGCTCTTTCCTTTCATTTGGGCATATCCCAGGGGCCGGAAGCGGCCGATGAGAGGATGGGGATTCTGGTGCACAGAATAGACAAGGACACTTCCGGCCTTCTTGTCGTGGCGAAAAACGATGAGACACAGCTTGACTTGGCCCGCCAGTTCTTCGAGCATTCGATCGAGAGGCGGTACGTGGCTGTTGTCTGGGGCAACATCAAGGAGGACGAAGGCACGATCACCGGCAACATCGGGCGTGATCCCAACGACAGGCTTCGGTTCAAGGTCTATGCTGACGAGGACGGCAGGGGCAAGCACGCTGTGACGCATTACAAGGTGCTGGAACGTTTCGGCTATGTCACCGTTGTCGAGTGCAAGCTGGAGACCGGGCGCACCCACCAGATAAGGGTGCATATGAGCCATATCGGTCATCCTCTATTCAATGACGAAAGGTACGGGGGCTCAGAGATCCGCAAGGGGACGATCTACGCAAAGTACCGTCAGTTCATCCAGAACTGTTTTGAGCTTTGTCCCCGTCAGGCCCTTCACGCCAAGACTCTCGGTTTCGTACATCCGGGCACGGGAAAATGGATCCAGTTTGATTCCCAGATTCCGGAGGATATGACCGCGATGATCGACAAGTGGCGCAACTACGTCAATTTTGTCGGAACGGAGGAGGATGACGAATAATATTCCTGGCTGGAATACCTCTATATGAAGAATGTCCACCGAAACGGCATTTTACCGGAGAAACTCTGCAATATCATCGTTTTGTCCGGGAAAGAGGGCTTTCGCCGGACAAAACTCGATTACATAGGAAATAGAAAAAAAACTTTCCCCTCATAAGGAATTGAATGACTATCTATACAATCCTATGTAGATCCCTATTTTATATTTTTTGGATATTTAGGATAATTCTGTAAATTTGAAACCGCTTAGCTAGCCCAGCATCTTATAACTATTGGGTGCGTCAATTGATTGACTTTCTAAGTTAGATGCAGGGTGGGTTGGGTAGACATATTTAAGACGTTACTTGACGTTTATCTTCTGAACTCAAACTTGGCAGTAAGATTTCACAAAAGAAGATACGGCAACGGGAACGTCCATTTCGGTGATGATACCATCGCTACGCTTATTGCGTGGAGGTTATACATATCATCCCTGACGTGGGCTAGCTGCGTTGCTTATCCTTTTGTGATGGCAGCCAAGGCCAGAGTTCAGGGATAAGTAAAAGTATGACTCCCACGTCTTTTTTATATCCGTTTGGATAAGGGAAGTTGCCAGACACCAATAGATTTAATAAAAGGTTGGGTAAAACTATGAGTTTTGTTTTCAAGAATAGAGTTATTCGTATATGCTCTCGTAAATTGGACTCTAAATACAGGATTCCTATCAAGGTATCATACTCTGATATTCTTGTTGTTAATATTCAGCATGAATCAATTTCTGGTTTATTATACACCTATATATTCAAAGGGAGTGATTTGTGCGATAAGAATAATATTTATTTTATTTGGGAAAATAATACTATAGTTTGGACAAACGTAATCCCTTCTGCGTCAAGTTGTTTTAGTGCCACTCATTTAAAATAATATATCTATGGAATTTAATAATTACAAATTTGCTTGTTCACATTGTGGTGAATATGATATTATTCCTGCTGGTCTAAAAACACACAAGTGTTCTCATTGTGGATATAGAAATAAAGTGACTTATGAGAAAGCCACTCCTCTTTCTGATGAAGAAATAACTCAAATTCAACCATCTTTTGTTTTTGTTAGCTGTCCATATTGTGGATCTCAAAATATAGTATATAATAGAGCGCATAACCAAAAATGCATTGTTTGCCATCAATCTTTTGCCGTAAGGTACGATGATGAGACTCTAAGTCATTCAGATGGCCAAGATTTGAATGAAAACGATGGAACTAAAGTCAGTTTCAGAAAAGTATTTAGAGTTTGTCTGCTTATAGGAGCAATCATATTTTGTTTATGCTCACTTTGTTCATCGCCAGATGATAATACACCTTTGACAGATAAATATCAGACAACAGTTACTGTTGGCGTAAAGGAATATTTGAGAAATAATTTAAAAGATCCTGATAGCTATCAAGATATAGAATGGTCTCAAATTGGAGAGAATAATGCAGGAAAACTATACGTTCGCCATAAGTATAGAGCTAAAAATAGTTTTGGTGGCTATGTGGTTGAGAATAAAATCTTTTATCTTGACAAGCAAGGACACGTTGTTGGTTGCGAAGATTATTATTAGGAAAGACATAAGTTCCCGGAATGCGACTCTTAGATAAGCCTCTCGCCCATATTGATTTTTCAGTTATAACTGAAAAAATTACTATATTTATGAAAAATTTTCAGTTATGGTCGAAAATCTTGATGCTATCGCCAACTACAATTTCTGGGGAAAGCTTGAACCAGAGGTGGGATTTCTTCGTATTGGTTATACGAACAGGATCGGCGGATATTCTTCAGACAGGGTCGTGAAGGTATTGACCGGCCAAAGACGTGTGGGCAAAAGCTATATATTGAGACAGGTTGCGAAAGACTTGATTTCCAAAGGGGTAAACAAGAAGAACACTTTCTTCGTAAATAAGGAATATCTTGCATTCGATTCTGTAAGGACTTATCAAGACTTGGAAAATCTGTTTCAGGAATATAAGAAGGAACTGGCCCCCGAGGGGAAAATATATATATTCCTTGATGAAGTTCAAGAAATAGAAGAGTGGGAGCGCTTTGTAAATTCATATTCACAAGACTGTACGGCTGAGTATGAATTATTCATAAGCGGATCCAACTCCAAAATGTTGTCTTCCGAACTAGGAACTTTGCTGAGCGGCCGTTACGTTGAATTCAAGATCTATCCTTTCTCCTTTGATGAATATTCCTCAATCCGCGGATTGCAGAAGACGCAGACGGATTATATTGAATATATGAAACACGGAGGTCTGCCAGAGTTGCTGAAACTGTCTGATGAGGATGCCCGGCGACAATACGTGGAGGGACTGAAGAATACCATTCTGCTGAAAGATATAATCCAAAGACACAAAGTGCGTGACACGGCACTCCTTGAGGACCTGTTTGTTTACTTGATGAATAATTCCTCAAAATTAACATCTATTCAGAATCTGGTTAATTATCTGGGCAGCAAACGGAGAAAGACCTCCTATGAGACAGTCTCCCAATACGTGGAGTATCTGTCGGAGACATTCGTCATCCATAAGGCCGAACGTTACGACATAAAAGGGAAAGAAGCCTTGGGCGGTAACGCCAAGTACTATGCCAACGACACCGCGTTCCACAATTATCTTTATGGTGGCTACAATTATGGAATCGGGTATATGCTTGAGAACATTGTCTATCTCGACCTTCTCCGCGCATCATACAAAGTCTATGTCGGAGCCATGAGAGAAAGTGAGATTGATTTCGTGGCGGAATGCGGTGACCGAAGGATTTATATTCAAGTCTCGTATCTTTTGCTGGATGAAGACACTATTGACAGGGAATATTCTCCGTTGTTGAGAATCACTGACAGCTATGAGAAATATGTCATAACACTCGATGAGATCAGTCTTCCGTCAAAGGACGGAATCAGGAATATTCCGGCTTGGAGACTTCCTGAGGTGTTATTGTGACGCAAATAGAACTACATCCTTGGAGGCGGTGGGCCCATCGGGCCGCGGCCCATTCCCGGGCCCATACGGCGACCGCCCTTGCCGCCGAAGTTGCCGAAGCGGTAGGTCAGGGAGACGACGATGTAGCGGCCGAGGGTGTTGTTGAGGGTCTCGGTGTGGTAGTTCGATGAGTCGGAGATCGAGAGGTTCTTGGCCTGGTCAAGGATGTCGTAGGCGTTCAGGGCCAACGTGAATTTGTCCTTGAAGAGCATCTTCGTGATCTTGGCGTTCAGAATCAGCTGTGTGCCTTGATCGGTGGTGTAGCCATTGTACCAGTTGTAGTTACCATCGGCCACAATTCCGAGGCCACCAGGAACGGTCCAGTTCATCGAGGCCGTGACCTGATTGCTCCAAGTCATATTCGTGGACTGGTTGGCGATTGTGTACCAGGACTTTGACATTCTGGTGCGGCCGCCGGCTGTAAGTTCCACGATGTCATTGCGGTAGGTAATGCGGAGACGCTCGGTGAGACCTATGGTCTGGAGTTTGTTCAGAGTGAAATCAAGCGTGTGGAAATCCTCGAGGAACTTGTCGGCGAGGAAGTTCTCAGCATTGTAGTTGTCACCCTCGTAGTACTTGCTCATATCAAAATTCGAGGAGCCTACATAGGATGAAGACCTTGAATAACTTGCCCTCGTCATATTGAATATGCTGAAGTTGGACTTGGCGATCGGAGTGTTCAACATCACACGGAAACTTCCGTTGTAGGAATCCTTGCCGTTCACAGGGACTGAGTACTGAACACCGTTCGTGCCGTACCACTGGGCGTTGACAATAGCGTTCTTGACGATGCCGCCATCTATTCCTGCATTGATGGAGAGGAATGTCTTCTTGTTGGTGTGACGGAAATCACTCCTGAAATCGTGGTTGAAATATGGCTCAAGGTACATATTACCGAATGACACATTGAGAGGGTTCGTGTTGTCCGGCACCCTCATCAACTGGTTGACAGACGGTTGCTGCGAGCGGCCGAAATAGAAACCACGGACATTCGTGTTGTCATCGATGTCATACCACAACATCGCCTGAGGAGCCCAGTTCAGGACGTGGCTGTCGTAAGTGTCATAGCCGCTGGTCTCGTTGTGGGTGTCGGTAGGATTGGCGCTCACACCCGCCTGCGCGCGAAGTTTGTCCTTCTGGTAGACGAAGTTGGCACCGATTCTCTGATTGACATAGCGGTTGATGATTTCACTCGAATATACTTCATTAATCTTCTCACCTACTGAATTGTAAATCAGATCGTTATAGTCAAAACCTGAAACAACGCCACTGTCAAATGTATTCTTTGTGGAAGAAGTCCTGTTCCAGGAAGCCTCGTAGTTGGCCTCGACAAAGAAACCTTTGCCCAACGGCTCTGTATAAGTGAGACGACCACTCAAAGACTTTGTGTCCTGATTCTGATTGAAACGCTGGTTGATGATGGAATCGGAAACCGCCGCTTCAAATTCATCGTAAGTAGTTGTCCTTGACTGGTTAAAACCATTGGTCTCGTTACCGCTGAAATTGTAACGGGCATTGAAAGAAAGAGTTCTGCCAGCCTTGCCGAGTTTCTGGCGGAAAAGGAAGAAACCATTTGTCCTCCAGTTGTTATTCGAGCCAGTGTTACTTGTGAAACCATCATTGGTTTTGGTTGTCGTCCCGTCCTTTTCCGTCAATGTAGAGAACTTCGAGATTTCGTTGAAGTCTCCATTGCCGAAGCTGACCTGAGGCTGGAAAAGAATCGAGGTGTTCTCCGAGAACTTATGCTCAAGACGGACTCCGAAACGATGGCCGTCGGAGTTGGTCGTGTTGGATCCATTGTTGTTGTAGATAAGATTGTGGTCATCAAGATAGGTGATCTTCCGGCTTTCTTCCTCCACATAAGTCTCGTTGTTATTGTAGAGGTAGTTGCCGCCCAGATCCATCTTGCCGTCGAACAGGGAAGTGTTGCCGTTCAGACCACCCATCCAGGAAGTCGTGATTCCGTTGCCAGGTCCCCAGCCACGACTGCCGCGGCCCATTCCACCGCCACCTCCACGCATTCCCTGCATCATACTTCCGGCCAGATCATTGAATCCACGGTTGTTGGTGTTGTTGCCGTTGATCACCACGCTGAGTTGGTTCTTATCCGTGAAACGTCCCAGGAAACCGGCTCCTTGGTAACGCCAGTCACCGTTTCCGGATGAGAGTTCGGAGCCAGAGACCTGCTTGCGGACATCGTGCCCCGCTCCGGCCATAACATTACCGAAGAGGCCGTTCATCATTCCCTTCTGGATGGAGAGGTCGATTATCGTCTCATCGTTGCCGTCATCGATGCCGGTGAACTCAGCCTGCTCAGACTTCTTCTCCACGACCTTCACCTTGTCGATGATCTTCGCGGGAATATTCTTGGACGCAAGCTGTGGGTCGTCAAGGAAGAATGTCTTGCCGTCAATTGTTATCTTGCTGATTGTCTGACCGTTCGCAGTGACGGTTCCATCCTCGGAGACCTCCACGCCCGGAAGCTTCTTCAACAGGTCCTCCAGGACATCGTTCTCGGTCGTCTTGAATGACGAGGCATTATATTCAATGGTGTCTTTCTTAATCACGATCGGGTTGCCGGCGGCGGAGACGCTTGCGGCGTCCAGCACCTGCTTGTCCGGATCCATCTTCAACGCTCCCAGATCCAGCTTTCCCTTGACCTCAATATCCTTGGTCAGAGGCTTGTAACCAAGAAGTTCCGCCTTCAGGACATATTTTCCGGCGGCGACCTTGTCAAAAACCGTCTTTCCCTTGTCGTCACTCAAGGCATACTTGTAGGGTTTTGTATTGCCTGGTTTTGTGATGGAAACGGTCGCGAACCCGACCGCCTCTCCGGTGGAGGAATCCGTAAGCGACAATGTGACCGTGCCGCCTCCCTGGGCTAAAGCCAAAGAAAAAGCCGACATAACGCCGGCGACAAAAGTGATGAATTTCTTTAAGTTCATAAGGAATACTCAACTAATCAACCTAACGCTTCCTTTGACAGAGAAGCGCGGCGATGGTTTAATCCTTACAAAGAAAAAACTTCACTTCACCCGGTCCGGATGGTCCTTAATGAACTTCTCCCAGCCTCCGGAGCCTTTCACCTTCGCCAGCGGACTGGAAATCGAGTAGTAATGGCAAAGGGCGATGGCAAGCGCGTCCGTGGCATCCAGATGTTCCGGCTGGAAGTCCACGTTCAACGTCTTGCGGAGCATCACGCTCACCTGCTCCTTGGACGCGGCTCCGTTGCCGGTGATCGCCTGCTTGGCCTCCCGGGGAGCATATTCATGAATATCGGTGATGCCATATTCAAGAGCGGCGAGCATCGCGGCCCCTTGCGCGCGCCCCAGTTTCAGGATGACCTGCGCGTTCTTGCCGTAGAACGGCGACTCCAGCGCCATTTCGGTGCCGTGGTAGGTCTTGCAGACTTCGGTGACGGTGTCATAGATCTGCCGGAGTTTTGAATATGCGTCTGTCTCCTTCCGCAGATCCAGCACGCCCATATCCACGAACACAGGCTTGCCGCTGATGACATCAATAACCCCGAAACCAAGGAGATTGGTTCCGGGGTCTATTCCTATGATGGTTGTCTTGGGCATATAACTCGTAAAGAAACCTTGTCACCGCAAGAGGTGAAGAAAGGTGCTTTGCTAATACATCCTTCGATCAGTCGATGCAGTCGAATCCGGTGTAAGGACGGAGAACCTCAGGGATGACGATCTTGTCTTCCTTCTGGTTGTCTTCGAGCAGGGCGGCGACCACGCGAGGGAGAGCGAGCGAGCTTCCGTTCAGGGTGTGGCAAAGCTGCATCCTGCCTTCCGCGTCACGGTAACGCAGGTGCAGACGGTTCGCCTGATAGGTCTCGAAGTTGGAGACTGACGAGATCTCAAGCCAGCGTCCCTGGGCGGCTGACCAAAGTTCGAAATCGTAGGTGATAGCTGATGTGAAACTCAGATCACCACCGCACAGGCGGAGGATCCTGTACTTCAGACCGAGCTTGTTGACGATGCCCTCAACATGGGCAACCATCTCATCCAGAGCGGCGTAAGAGTTCTCCGGCTTCTCGATGCGCACGATCTCGACCTTGTCGAACTGGTGCAGACGGTTCAGGCCTCTCACGTCCTTGCCGTAAGAACCGGCCTCACGACGGAAGCACGGAGTGTAGGCGGTCATCTTCTGCGGGAAGTCGTTGTTACCAAGGATGACATCCCTGAATATGTTCGTGACAGGAACCTCGGCTGTAGGGATGAGATAGAAGTCATCAAGTCCTACATAGTACATCTGGGCCTCCTTGTCAGGCAGCTGGCCGGTACCGAAACCGGAAGCGGCGTTGACCATAATAGGCGGCTCGACCTCCTTGTAGCCGGCGGCTGTGTTGATGTCAAGGAAGAAGTTGATGAGAGCCCTCTGGAGTTTCGCGCCCTTGCCCTTATAGACAGGGAAACCGGCTCCGGTGAGCTTCACACCAAGATCGAAATCGATGATGTCATATTTCTTGGCAAGCTCCCAGTGAGGGAGAGCGTGCTCAGGAAGGTTGACCTCAGGGCCGCCCATCTTCACAACCTGATTGTCCTCGGCTCCCTTTCCAGGGATAACGAGGTCGCAAGGCATATTCGGAAGAAGAACCAACTGAGCCTCAAGTTCCTTGTTGTTCTCATCGGCCTTGGCGAGAAGTTCGGAAGACTTGGCCTTGAGTTCGGCCACTTCCTTCTTGACCTCTTCGGCCTCGGCCTTCTTGCCATCTTTCATAAGTCCACCGATCTGCTTGGTGAGCTGATTCTGCTTGGCCACAATAGCGTCACTCTCTGTCTGAAGAGCCCTTCTGTTGGTGTCCAGTTCGAGGACTTTTTCCACGATGGCCCTCGCATCGAAATTCTTTACTGCCAGCTTCTCGATCACGTGCTGCGGATCGTCACGAAGCGTTTTGAGTGTAAGCATAATATTGCGAATAGTTTAATTACAATTAAAATGGAAGTCCCCGCTTGCCGCCGGGAATGTTCCCCGACACATTTCCAGGCTAGCAAGCCTGAAACGGGTTCCTTCAAAACAAAAAGAGGACAGGCACGATAACTCGAAGCCAGCCCTCTTTCATTATCAATCCTCCGAGTCTTAGTTCTCAAAAGGGATAACCGAGACGTAGGATTTGTCCTCTCTCTTCCTTGTGAACTTAACAGTTCCGTCAACGAGTGCGTAGAGAGTGTGATCCTTGCCCATTCCGACGTTCTTGTCAGGATTGTGGACAGTACCTCTCTGCCTTACGATGATGTTGCCGGCCTTTACGACCTCACCGCCGAATTTCTTGAGTCCAAGCCTTTTGGAATGAGACTCACGACCGTTCTTTGAACTTGATTGTCCTTTCTTGTGTGCCATAATCTGTTACTCTTTAGAAATTAAGCGATTTCATCGATACGGATCTTGGAAAGCTTCTGGCGGTGGCCATTGAGCTTCTGGAATCCCTTACGACGGATCTTCTTGAACACGAGCACCTTGTCAGCCTTTGCCTCGTCATCGAGAACGGTGGCCTTTACGACTGCGCCCTTTACATAAGGATTACCGAGCTTGATCTGCCCTTCGGAGTCAACGAGCAGCACCTTGTCGAACTCGACTGAAGAATCCTTGGCCGCCGCGAGACGGTTAACAAAGATCTCTTTTCCAGCCTCAACCTTGAACTGCTGTCCTGCAATGTCAACAATTGCGTACATAAAAAAACAAAACTTTATTAAGTTTCAGCCGCAAGCGCCCGTAACCTCACGGGACTTCTGGAGCTCCACGGCCATCAAACAGACTGCAAATTTACGCAAAATCCATTAATCCGCAAAAATATTTATCTGTGAGTGCAATCGGGCCGAAATCGGACCGAAATGTCGCCCAAGGGCGTAAGGCGGCACTCTTAGGCGACGAACAGGGGCGAAAACGTCGCCCAAGGGTGTCGCCCGGCACTCACAGGCAACGGAAAGGGGCATAAACGTCGCCCAAGGGTGCCGCCCGGCACTCACAGGCAACGAAAAGAGGCGAAAACGTCGCCCAAGGGTGCCGCCCGGCACTCACAGGCAACGAAAAGGGGCTAAAACGTCGCCCAAGGGTGCCGCCCGGCACTCACAGGCAACAGAAAGGGGCGAAAACGTCGCCCAAGGGTGCCGCCCGGCACTCACAGGCGACAGAAAGGGGCATAAACGTCGCCCAAGGGTGCCGCCCGGCACTCACAGGCAACGGAAAGGGGCGAGAATGTCGCCCAAGGGTGTCGCCCGGCACTCACAGGCGACAGAAAGGGGCATAAACGTCGCCCAAGGGTGCCGC